>Ga0065720_1019189_pt1 | contig 33492 bp, 39 predicted proteins | sample Thericmetagenome_FD_59107 | JGI IMG/M metagenome (GOLD analysis project Ga0065720, IMG submission 59107) | Thermophilic microbial communities from the Joint Bioenergy Institute, California, USA of rice/straw/compost enrichment - eDNA_2 v2... | ecosystem: Engineered > Solid waste > Grass >... | reverse complement strand
CGAGGGAAATAAAATTAATTCAAAATCTAGATATGGACGACGATTATAGTGACCATGGAAGAGACGATAGAGACGAGTATGATGACGAAAATCCCCCAGGATACGAAGACGAGGGCAGTGAAGTCGATGGTGAGGATGAAGAAAGAAAGGATGTAAGAAATAACGATCTCTTTTCGAATAATAAAAGGAGGATGAAGAAGATGAAGAAAGTTTGGAAGAAATGGAAATTTTAGACATAGATAAGGCCAAGAAAAAGACATCTCCTAAAGAGAGAATAACTCCTAGTTTCTTGACTAAATACGAAAGAGCAAGAATCATTGGTAATCACGATTGTTCCTTCTCTTAAAAGAAAAGGTACAAGAGCCCTACAAATCAGCAAGAATGCCCCTATTATGATCGACATCGACCAAAGTATAGTAATCAGCCTACAAAAGCTAATTTTCTAGACGAAACTGATCCTATTGCTATCGCTGAAAAGGAGCTTAGAGAAAAAAAGATTCCTTTTATCATTAGAAGATACCTTCCTGATGGAAGCTATGAGGATTGGTCTATTGACGAGCTAACCTTCGATTAACTCGGATACGCCACTATAAAACTCACACTGATATCCATAATTTGAGTGTATTCAATAAAAAATGTATGAATAGGTCTTTAATGTATCTTGAACGCAAAGGATAATCGGTCATGCGTTGTCCTGATATCTTTTAAATTTTGCATAGCAAAAAAAAGTAGACTTTCATTTTGGAGAGACTTCTGTTCGAAGTCAAAATTATTTCCTATGCATCACAGAAACTATAAGCAATACAAAAATAAAAATTGAAAGGAATACAAGAAAGAACATATTCTTATAATTCCCATGGAAGACTTAGTCACTTTCGATACTATCATTTTTATGTGCATCTTCAAAGAGGCCAGATCCATCTGACTTCTCATCTTCTTTAACAAAGGAGTTATCACCTGCAGAGTCCATACCATCATCTTTATTGCTATCGCTCTCAGCGAATTGTTGATGCTGAATATAATCTATTTTCTTTTTATTCAAGACTATCTCTATATTGTCTCTATCAACATCACGAAATAGCAACAAAGAAGCCTCCTTCTTTGTTGGAATTTTATGCTCCTATTTTATCAGTTAAGCTTCAGTCTATATTACCTCTAAAATTCCATAGACACTTGCCCAACATGGTTTTTCAAGGTCAGCAATAACATCATATTTTGAGGCAATAGGATTGTCAATATCTGTATTCTGGTTCAGAACAGTAAGATGAAGCTACTATGCTCAATTGAATTATCAAAGTTAATACTTCAACTTGGAAATCAGGCCCATATTTTTCACTCTTCCTCAGGGAATCAGGGTCAAGCTCATCTCTTCCAAATCTCAGGACACTAGATTTTTTTAATTTACTTTTTGGCAATATTTTACGCATGATGATTATTGTCTATGTTTAGGAAGGCTGTATTGAAGGCGAACCTGAAGGCCAGTTTAGAGTTTAAGGTTGCTAGAAGTTAAGAAAAATATCTCGGGATTTTACCCATATGATATACTTTGATCAGAACGTCACCAATTAAAGGTAGTTTGGTTCCAGCTAGAGGAATTTCAATCTGAGCTTTCTCATTTTCCATCTTCTTGGATTTATATTTCTTAGGACTCTTCTTTTTCTCAGGATCAATAGTGGAATATACAAGTCTATTGTCTCTTACAGTGTATATCTCAACATATGGTCTGAAATATGAGGAAGTCTTAGGACATCCCATAGTGAGTTTGTCCAAAGCCACAATTGAAGGTTCTAATTTCAATTCTGTGGTCATATACCCCATGAAAACTTTTTCAAAGTATTTAACATATCTAATCTGTGAGGGCTGTGTCACACCACCTCCTTTTTCAAATCTAACCATTAGATTCACAATTTACTATGCACTACCTTCTTCTTTTATAGTACTCAAGGGCTTGATCTGAGTCTTCAAATCGCCCACAATACATCAAATAGCAGCAAATTATGGTCCCTGTCCTTCCCTTTCCAGCCAAGCAGTGAACAACCACCACATTGTTTGGATCGCCTATACACTTACTTTAAGCCCGTTAACTATTACTCGATAAAAAAGTATGCATGCATTTACAAGCCTCAAATAATCTATTGATGGGTGGAGAATGATGGTCCTCCCAAGGAAAATCCCGAACCTGAAATATTATGCCCTTTTGTGCTATTATTACCTGATAATGAAATTTTTCATAGTCGTATTTTCTCCCACTGAGATTTAAAACAAGGTATTTTTTTCCGTGCTTTCTGTCTAATAGTTTTCCAACCTATATTTTCAAAGATGGACAAAGATATTCTATACATCATTTATGTTATTTCGATACACAAGCTCGAATCCTGAGCCGGGAAAGGACATGGCGATTATGCGGTCTGTGATATATGTAAGATCTAGGTTGAAGCCGTCTTCCTTGAATCTTCTTTTCTTTCCAGAAACGATCTCTCTGATAACATCAACCATTTTTCTTCCTCAGTATTAGATTTTATTTATAATTTCCTTCAAATTGACATTGTTCTCAACTGATAAAAAATAATAAGGGACCCTTAAAAAATTTTCGGACAATCTAAAAGAATATAGCTTTTTCTTGCTTAACATACGTAGATACACGAGACTCCTTTTGTTCCTATAGAAGGTCTAACCCTGTTCATCTCGCCTTTTTGGACTTAAATTTATAATTATATTTGAAATATTTCAAATGAGACTTAAAAGATTTCTCCTCAGATATTACCCTCCAGGGATCATTCTCGAATATATCAGGAGTAATGGAGACAGTGAGACCAAATCCATAGATCTGTTGAATCTCTCCTCAGAGTAAAGAGCCGGTAATTCGAAATGTAACTTCCTTTAGGACAAATGTTGATCAGCTGGTCGACGAAATTGTTTACGAAGAGCCCATCATTCCTGAGAGCAAAAAGCCACAATTGAAGAGTCTCATTTATAGTATGCTAGCCTAATCATTCGAAATAATGAATAGAATTGATTGCTAAGCTTGAATCGAAGAAAAACCAAACCTTCAAGCTCTATAAGACTCTTAAGGCTCATGTCCTACCTCTTACTCATTGTGCTTTCAACAAAAATGGAGATAAGTATGTCTTTACCTCCCTTTTTTTACCTATCAAGATTCATCACTGGAAGCTATGATAGAACCTGCAAAATTTGGGACACTAATCTGGGAGAAGAGTTGTTCACTCTTGAGGGACATAAGAATGTTGTCTATACTATCGCTTTCAACAACCCCTTTGGGTATAGATTTCCCAAGTCTCCTATAATAATCTAGTGATAAAGTCGCAACAGGATCTTTCGATAAAACCGCAAAGGTAATTGCGAGAGATAAATTTCTAAAATTGTCTAGATCTGGGACGCCACTACTGGACAATGCTATCATACCCTTTATGGCCATGAATATGAAATAGTCTGCTTGCAGTTCGATCCACATGGAGTTTTCCTCGCTACTGGCTCAATGGACCATACTGCAAAGCTTTGGGATGTTGAATCTGGGAAAGAAGTTGCAACACTCAAGGTATAATGAACTTGGAATTTTCTTAGGAATGTAGGGACATACAGGAGAAATTGTCAGTCTTCACTTTAATGCAGAAGGTGACAAGATTTTGACAGGGTCTTTCGATACAACTGCTAAGGTAGATTTGATAAAAATGTTCTATAGTTTAAGATTTGGGATACAAGAACAGGAGAGTGCATTCACACTTTGGCTGAGCATAAAGGAGAAATCTCCAGCACTCAATTTGAATTCACGGGAGAATTCTGTGCCACCGGCTCAATTGATAGAACTTGCAAGATTTGGGATATTGGAACAGGAAAGTGTGTTGAGACCTTAAGAGGCCATTTAGATGAAGTTCTTGATATCTGCTTCAATTCAACTGGTACCAGATTGGTCACAGCTAGTGCTGATAGCACCGCAAGAGTGTACAATGTTCATACAGGAGCTTGTACAGCTATTCTTACAGGTATTACTGGGGATATTTAGATGAGATTTTTTAGGACATGATGGAGAAATTTCGAAGGTTTCATTCAATCCTCAGGGATCTAAAATTATTACTGCCAGTGGAGATCAGACTGCCAGAATATGGAATGCTGAAACTGGAGATGAGCTTCAAACCTTGGAAGGTAATGAATTGAAGGGAGTAGCTTAGAATATTAGGCCATGAGGATGAAATCTTTTCTTGTGCATTCAACTATGAGGGAGATATTATTATTACTGGTAAAGGAGGTTGTCTAATAGTGATGTTTTAGGTTCTAAAGATAATACATGCAAGATTTGGAAGGACTCAACCCTACTTCAGGACAATAATTGATGTGTCAAACTTTTGTTATAATCAATGTTAGGAATAGATAAAATGATAGATCGCTCTGTCATGGATTGTAATTTGTAGTTTTGTTATATTTGGTTGTACCTATAAATGTAGAAGCCCTACTAAATCTCTTCAAAAATAAAAATAACGCTAACCTGATCTTCTAAACCCTTCAGAGTACAACGGCTGTCTTTATTAAAGTACAATAAAAAAGTAATATCACATTTTAAGAGGAGAACTTACATTATGAGCTTATTCAATCCATTAAACTGGGCTTCCTCAATCATTATAGCCAAAGTAATCCCCTACTAGTTCCAAGTCTAATTCTTTAGTTCCTTTCTCCTTATTTCAAAAATCTTGATGAAAAAAACATCAATATAGGGTTTTGGAAAGGTATGACAATCTTAGGCCGCTACTAACAGATCTTAGGTGATATAACCCTTCGTAAGCTTGAGCTTAATAAGGAATTTCTAGTTCTCAGTGACACTGCAGTCGATATAGAAGCTAGTATGGTTGATGAATTCAAATTAACAATTCCCTGGAAATCCCTTCAAACTGACGTAAACTCTAAATCATCCTAATTAAAGAGAATAGCCAATTAACTTGGAGATCAAAGGTGTCAAGATCTGCCTTTCTCAGGAAATTTCTTCACAGAAACACTCAGATAAAAAACAAGATGTTTTTGACGAGCTGAAAAAGGAAGCACTCAAGAACTTTGACTTGCTGGTCAAGAGCAAGAAGAACGACGATTCAAATGGCGAAGGAGGATATTTTACCAATCTTATCAATAATATAGGACAGAATATTACCATTAAGCTAAAAGACATAGAACTTGTCTATATTTTCCACATCTCCAACAGGGAAATAGTCAAATTTGGCCTAAAGCTTGGCTGCCTTGAGCTCAAGCCTTGTCCCAAAGAACTCTTCAGTAATAGAGGGGCTAAAGAAATCAACCTAAGAAAACTTCTGAAACTTGAAGGCTTGGCTCTCTATTTCGATGTTTATGATGAGACCTTTGTCAAACGATACCAAGAGAATAATGCTGCAATTATGAATGAAGAGCTTTCGAATCTTCATAATTACATTCTGAATGATCTGAATGTGGAGATTGATCTTGAGATGAAACTTGGAAAGACAACCGATATCAAAACCAACGTCTCCATATCTCCTATTCTTTTACACTTCAATCAGAAGCAAATTAAGTTTTTGCTCATCTTTTTCCAGAAGTTTTCTGAAATCCAGAGCACAAGACCAAAGTACAGACCCACTGATAAAAGGTCGGTTGTCTTGTGGTGGAGATATGCCTTGAGGAAGGTCATGGAGAAGGAAAATATCAAGTCCAGGGTATATCATACCTCATTTTCGACCTTGGTCAATGAAGAAAAATACAAGATTTTGTATACGAAAAAATTTTTGAATGACAATACTATCACACCCCTCGATGCCAAATTCATGGAGAAGTTTGAGAATGAGACTGATCTTCCTAATATTCTCAAGATTAGGAATATCGCTCTAGATCAAATTAAACTAATGAGCTTTAAGTGGAAGAAGGGTGACCGTGCAGAAAGAAAATATGCCGAAGAATGGTTCAAGCAATACGATGGCACCTTCTCCTCCCAAAGAGCCATGGAAATCAACCTAGAGAACAGAAAACCTGAAGAAAAGCAGATGAACCTGAGGCTGGGCTTGAATCTGGAATCTTTCAGTTTAATAATTAGAGAAAATGATATTATTGATTCTTTGAAGAATCTTCAAAATCATGTCTATTTCTTCAAGTCAGCCTTAGGAGACCAAGAGCAGCTAAAGAATAAAGTTATTGAGCATATTAAAATCAATTTCATTAAGGGTCTACATGAAGCCAACCTAACAACAACAAATCCTGAGAATATCAACAAGACTCTGGCTGCCGCCATAGATGGCAATGATAGAACATACAAGATGCAGGCTGGAAATTTCGATTCTAAACTTAAAGTTCAGGACTATTTAGATTTAATCACCTCAAAGAATGATAATTCAGAGAACTCCCATAGATTTTTGCTGTGCTTGACAATAGAAAATATCGCAATAGACCTGAGAATGGAAAAGTCCAACAGAAAGGTCTCGATGACAGTTAAAAAGATACTCGGGATAGACCTTCTTGGAGTCAATAGACAGATAAAGCATTTCTTAGATATCAGTCAAGAAATCAAGCTCTACTATTCCTCAACTTTCATCAAGCTTATGAATCTAAGAGGAATCAACTATGCTGATGACCTTCAGAGCATTCAACAAGTGCACTTGGATCTTGAGATTCCTAAGATCGATGCCTTTATACATAAGCCTTTTATTGAGAGAATAAGTTCTGTGACTGAATACCTTACATTTGATATTGGCCATAGCAAGCAGAAGACTACCTTCAATGAAGAGAGAAACTCTCTATTCTTTGACTCTATCCTCAAGAGAAAGGAACAAATCACACAGCAGATAAACATGTCTGTTACGATCGGCAAAATTAACTGCTACTTCCCCACAGACTATGATTCAGCGAGTTATATGTTCGTTCTTCATTTGAACCAACTTAAGCTATACAAAAGAGAACACGCGAACGATGGAAACGAGAAAAAAGTAGTAGCTATTACAGACACCAACGCTGAAAATGATTTCTTTAATCAGAATTTTGAACCCCTCATTATCACAATCCAGAACCTCAGAGGTCTGATCGTCAAAGATCCACAGTGGGAAATCATAGAGAATCCCTTCTACTATGACATACACTTCCGAGAGAAGATGAATACTACCTATATTACCTCCATATTCGAAATCCTGAATATTTACGTTTCAATGGAGAAATACACTCAGACCTTTACCCTCGCCAACAAGGTTGAGGTCTTCCCTTCTGAACAAAAGATATCTATCAAGTTACCTCTTATTATCTTGAACTTGTCTGTGAAGAATATCTCAATCCTTATGAATCTTCTACAGCTTTGGACCAACAAGACTTCCCAAATCAAGCTCAGTCAGATCAAGAATTCATTGAATCTTCATAAAGATAATGATAAGAACGTTAGCCACCATCCCCACCATGACACTAGATATCACCCAGGAGTTTCTATGAACGCGAGATTCAAGGATAGAAATCTAGCTAAGACAAAGCTAATTGACCATAATTTGACATATGAGGAAAAAATCGGAAAAATCTTGGACAAGATTATCCTCTCACAAATTGACCTGAAGACTGAGGGTATAGTTATCAATTTCAATGTCGATGATGAGAAATCCTGGACTCAGAAAAACGGAGTCTATCATCAAAACAGCATTATGAGTATCTATCTCCATACAGTCTCTTTCCTTATGACCTCGAAGTACTTCGAGTCACAATTCTTGATCAGCTTAAAACAATTCCTCATTGAGCATTACAACAAATGCGACCAGATGGATGTCAAGCAGCATATCAAGACGACCTACCAGGAGCTAGTGGAAGAAGAACTAAGAAAACAGAAAATCTTAGATGATGAAGACGAAAAACCAGACAAAAGTGGTGCTGATCTACACAGGATAAGAGCAAGAACTTCCTTTATTAAGCAATCTATCCGTAGAGAACCTCAATGTCAGAGATGCTTCAATGGAAACAGTAATCACCTTATTATGAACTTCATCAACCCTACAGCCCATCCAGACTTGGAAGTCCAAATCAGTATTATAAGTGATGAATATGACAGAATTAAGAACGAGAATTCCGTTGCAACAAGCATTCAGGTTGACTTGGCCCCATTGACAATGGTGGCTGATCCTGAGGCTTTTAAACAGATCAAGATGCTGTTTGATTATGCAGGACTTTATGCCTCAATGAAGTATGACCGATTTGTCAAGTTCATGAAAAGCGAGGCTTTCTGGCCAGAGGTAAACATTGATGATTATCTGATTGGGGCAAATGATGTAGAAGAGATCATAAAGCAAGAGGACAAAGGCATTGCTGTTACTCAGATTGATCTCAACCTCCCCACTCTTAATATAATATTCCTGCACAAGAAAGAGCCAATCTATCTGCTGAGTCTAGAGAACATTTCAATGTTCTTTAAGTCTTATCTTAGAGACTCAGAGCTTAACTTGAAGACCAAGAAGATCACGTTCTATAATACTTCGACAATAGCCGGCCCTCACAAGCAAATTATTTCTACTATTGAAGGCACTGATGAAGCGTTGACTCTCCAAATGAAGATGTTTGGTAGGTACAAGTCTATTGTCAACAACTATTCTATCTGGTTGGGAGTCAAATTGAACAAAGTGAAGATAGTATTCTTGAAAAAGCTAGTCCAGGAAGTAGTAGAATATCTTAGATTCCAGCTCTTGAAGAGCTTTGATAACCAAATTGAAGGTGTGAGTGGAGAAGAGGCTCCACCTTCAGATGAAAGATCTGATATGAAGCTTGAGCTGGTGGTCTTAGAATCCATAATCGAAGGATTTAGAAACTCACTAAGTGACTCAGCCTTGTACTTTGACCTGAAAAAGCTTGGCTTGTGGTCCTGTGGTAAATGGGGCAATGAATCAGGTACTTTGATTGAAACTGGCAAATTTGAATGGGAACTTGAGAAGCAAGAAGAAACAACAAACAGCGAAAAGTTTGAAGATGCGGAGAGTGGAGAGATTGATGATGAGACTTCTAATTTGTACGATAATCTTAGATTTGCTGACAAGAGCCCTACAAGACCTGATAAGAGAACTCAACAACCTGGGGCCTTCCCTGAGGATACTTACAAATTGACTATTGAAGGCCTGACTGTGAAGGATAGAGAAAAAGGAGGTGATGAGAGTATATTCATCAAGTTTGCTGATAACAGTTATGACCTGGAAATTATCTTTGAGGATAAGACTTTCCCCATTAAGGAGAAAAATCAGAAGGAGTACCCAATGAAATGTAACTAATTTCTTATATTTAATAACCTTCTAGTGGTAATGAAGATTCCTTCCCTTAAGCTATTTGCCTATGAGCCGGATTATGAATTACTCATGAAGCTGGTTATGGAGAATATTGGAGAAAGCCCTCAAACTGTAGTGAGTGAGAATCTCCCAGATCCATACTGGGACCAAACAGTTTGGCTCATTGTGGAGGTGAAAGCCGAACAGGCCTTAGTTAAGACATACAATGGGACGAGAAAGAGTCTGGAGGAAAAATTCATAGGGCCTGCTGAAGATTATCTCAAGGACTTCATGCATAAGAATCCTCAATCTTTGGCGATGCTTACTCTGAAGGACATTAACTTCAAGATGAATATGAAGAAATGTGGCAACAAATTGATGCTCCTTAATGTTAAGGAGTTCGATCTTTATGATATGAGATATAAGACCAAGATTGGAAGACCCTATAGGAAGATTTTAGGCAGTTACATTGCCAAAAAATTCAGATTCGAAGATGATACTACTTCATATGCCGATGCTGACACTTTTCAGCCTGAAAATGTTGAGGACTTTGATATTAACTTGGAAGAAGAAATCAGAAAGAAAGCTAGTGAGAACGAAGATGAATCCAAGAAGACAGATGATACAAATGATGAGAAGGATAAGAATAAAAAGAAGAAGGAAAAGAAGGAAAAGACTGCACCAGCAGCTTCATCTAACAAGAAAGAAGAATCTAAAAAGGAAGAACAGAAGGATAAGCTTACTGAAAATGAAAAGAGATCATCTGACCTCACAGATGGCAAGAAAGAAGAAGACAAGAACAAGGGTGGAGCATTCCAAAGATTTTGGGGAAAGTTAAAGACCTGCTGCAAGAGAAAGAAGAAAGACAAAGTCAAGGGAGATGATAAAGCAAGTAAAGCACTTCAAACTCAGGAGGAGCAAAAACTTAAAGGTGAAAAGGGAAGTGGTGCCATACCACAAAACGAAAAGCACTATATGTCCTTGGACTTCAATCCCTTAGCTGATGGAGTGGTAAATTGTGTTTGATTACTTTATAATACTTTAGGATGACTTCTTCTCTCCCTCAGATGATGTTCTTAGAGGGTTCATTCAAAAGAACTCAGATGACCCAAGATCGCCACCAAATTTCGTCGATCCTAATCATATTCAGTGGGAAACTAAGAAAACAGATGATATATTGGAAAAGAAAACTCCAGATAAAGTATTATCCCAACCGCTATCTGAAGCCCCAAAGAAGCTAAAACTGGAGGATGTTTTCCCGTTAGTCAAGGATCCATTCATCATAAATCATATTTCAGAGATCAAGACCCCTCAACTGAAGGAAGCTGAATTGACTGAAAGAGATCCTGAGAGTGAGTTATTCTTGTACTTTGAAGGTGGTTGGGATGGAGAAAAGAATATCTACATTTACATCAATAATAAGAGTGTCATTGTTGCCAAAGATTTGATTGTCTCATTGGTAAATTACTTCAAGAGACCATTTACTGATTGTCCCGACCCCTCATATATGAAGATGATGAACTTCAATAACTTCCCTCCTATGAGACTTAAGGTCTGCCTGAACAACTTCTCAGCCATTCTTTTGAGTTCTTTTGAAGATGAAGAATCCAGAGTTCCGAAGGAGGAGAAAAATAATGCCTTAGTGCTCCTAAGCAATGTTGTCTATACCCAAGAGTGGCTCGGTGATGTCGGATATGGTCCTGGTAAGGGTACTAAGGGTGCTGAAGTTACCATGAAGAAGCTTTATGCTGTAAATGCCAAGGACATTTTCGAAAATCCTAATGAGAAGCTAAATAGATATGATGATATTTCCCTCAACTTCTCCCTCATTGAATCCTTCAAGATATACTTTGTGAACGTCTACACTATCGAGCATTATCTCAAGCATAAAGAGCAGCCCGCTACCTATGATCTTCTCCTTGAAATTAAGAACCATATCAAGCTAAGGAACAACTTTATCTTATCCACAGAGCACTTAAATCTCATACAGCTCATCGTGAACAATATTCTTGCTGACACAGCCCCTCCCTGTACCTCTGCTTTGTCCCTCACAGACCAGGATGTCCTAGCTAACCAGCCTCCCTTGCCTGAAATGATATCAACATATAAGATCAAGATCAACAGATTTAAAATCAATTTGATCAAGATGGTCCAAGATATGGAGCTTGCCCACATTACCCTAAACAAAGTCATTATGAGAATGAAACAGGAGCAAGAGACCTCCTTTATGAGAGCAAGAGCCATATTGGATGTCAAATACTTCAATAGAAGAAAGATGAACTTCGAGCCGTTCCTTGAGCCTTGGTGCTTCATGCTTAAATATGATACAAAGAAGGACGAAAGTCAGTTTGAGATCTGCAACTGGCAACCAGTTTTTGAAAAGGACATTGAATTAAAAGACCAACATTTGAATAAGAATGCCCTTAATCTGAATGTCTCGGTTGCTGCCATTGAAACAATCCTCGAACTTGTTCAATTATTCACCAATAAGATGAAAGAAGCTGAGCCATACAAGGTCAAGAACTACACTGGATTTACTTTGAAGATACATAGTTCTAACCCTTCTTCCAATTCCGCACCTATTGATCTTCTAGACAAACATGAGAGGGAACTCAGCTGGCAATTCTTTAAGCAGGCTAAAAAGAGACATAGATATGTTGGCGAGACTAAGACTAAAGCATACCTTGATGTCCAAGTAATTGGAAAGGAGAGAAGAAAGGACCTATTATCCTCTAAGAGCATCAAAGAATTTGATAATGAAGCAAAGTCTTACACTGAGTCTATTTACCAGAATATTTACAAACAGATTAAGCAAGTTGATTGTGATCTGATTGGAAAGAGGTACTATAAACTGAGGTCCAAGAAAGACAATCCTATTTCCCCCACTCAAAAGAGCAAGAACAGACACTTTGATTTCCCATTCTTTGCGAACAAGAAGACCAACGAAGCGACATCAGTCTTTATGATTTGCTCAGTTCACTTGAATCCAGCTACTGGCTCCAAGGAAATCATTTTAAGATCAGGTGCTATGATCAGAAACAATTTGAAAGACGCGATCCAGATCAGGATTATTTACAAGAACAGGTCCACAAATATGAACGAGTTGATTGACCATATGATTTCTCCTGGTGACAAATACTACATCCCGATTGAGGCTTTGGAAGAAAAGGCAAAGCTTTACTTGAGTGTCAAGGACTATGAAGATAGAGAAAATAAACACTTCTCCCTCGCTGAATTGTTGGATGATAAGATACCTATGAATGAGTACAGTGATGAAGAAGAAGGAGTTGTCTCAGCTGATGAATATAAGGATTCTGTGAGTAGTTCAAATGAAAAATGGCTTAGATATCGTACTGATCAGATTGTTACTTGTTATAAAGGAGACGATAAATACTCCTTTGCTTTATCCATAATCAAGAGGAGAATCCAGCCAGGACATTATTCCCAAAGTTCCCAAGAGGAAGGCCATGCTTACGAGCATTATATTGTCATGAATCCTGTTATCTCATTCACAAATGCCACTGTCAGACCTATTGCTGTGTCCTTCATTTTAGAAGGCTCAAAGTCTCCGACACCTTCTGACAACAGCATCCGTGCAGGAGAATCAAAGTTATTCCCTAGTGTAAAAATTAAATTTCACTATTTAATATCTTAGATTGAATATGATCCTGAATTGGCTGTCCAATTCAAACTAGAAGGATATGAACAAACCAAACCACGCAAGATCTTCAGAAGATCTGAGAAAAAAGAGAGGTTCTATATCGAATTTAAGCCCTTGGCTGATTTCAAGTCAAAGAGTCTTCTGTATCTCTGGGTTGAAAGCAAGTATATTTCCACCTATTGCAGACACCTTACTATTTTCTGTCCATACCTCATCATCAATGAGACCAAAGAACAGTTGAGGTATCAAGAAGTTGGATTGACATCTACAGTACTCAGTGAGGATATTGCGCTGCTAAAACATGAGAAGACCATGAAGCAAAAGATGAGAGCAGGAAAGACATTTAAATTTGAGAATCCAGCTTCTGATTACGCAGATCAAATTGAAGAAGATACTGAATTTCTCAACAAGATCCACATGTTCTCAACTTCTAAGAAAATGAACAAAATCCAAATTTCCCTCAAAGATACCAAGCACTGGTCAAAGCCATTCTCTCTGGAAAGTGCTGATGGTGTTGTAGATATTATTGAAAGTGCAAGAGACCATAAGGACAAACAAAGGGCAAAACCTAACAAGAGATTTATAGGTAAATTTAGCGACACAATCAGCAATGTTGCTATGATACTTCAGAAGAAACCCAAGAGAGAATCTACCAACAAGAGAAAGAAGTATGAATTCAGTGTCAGAACCCAGACTGCTCCCGGACTCTTCCATAGATCAAAGCTTATCATCTTCACTCCTAGATTTGCTATCAAAAATGAGTGTGACCAATTCATCTTGTTAGCCCAATATGATAATGATATCGTGGATGAGAATATTGTCAAGATAAAGCAGAATACCTGGGAGTTCTTCCATTGGCCTGACTACAAGAAACCCCCTCATGTCGTTATGAGTCTGTCTGATGCGCTTACCCTCAAGCCTTATTCCTGGTCGGGAAGATTCAAGATTGACCAGGTTGATGAGTTTGTTGTGAAATTAAGAAAGGAAAAGAACAAAGGAAGGTCCAATGATAATTTCTATTACGCTAGAGTTGTTATCAATTTAGATGGAACAACCGTTTACATTAGAATTCTTCCTGAAGACACCAAGAACCCTCCTTATAGAATCGATAACCTCACAACCTACGAAATCAGTTACAGGCAAAAGCCTACCAACGATAGCAATGACAAGAAATTCTTAGATTTGTCATACTCTAAGATTCCACCAGGCGGCAGAGTTCCATTTACCTGGGACGATATGGTCATCAACAAGCTGTTGGAAATTGAAGTAGAAGGTATTACTATGGCTTACAGCTTGGATACTATCAAAGACCATGATCCTATTTTGCTCAGCCAACCTAGCGATATGTTCAATGATAAATCTGGAAGAATGACTCTCAAGAAAGGTTTCCTGGGACGTAAGAAGCAGTACGACGATGAATACGAGAATGAGTAAATTCTCTATTAAGTTTTCTGATTTTTTAGGTATTGTGTGCTATCCATTCCTCGCCAAAGACTCAAGATCTATAGCAAGAACAACCAGAAGATCATCATCCACCTCAAGAATGCCAAGGTTGAAGATGTGAAGGATAAGGAGTTTGTCTTGAATGTAGAAGTTGGAAAGAAGCTTCAGTTCTATGCTTTCAGAGCCAAGGACGAAAATGAGGCTCAGGAATGGGTCGAATGTATCAAGAGAGCAGCCTTCATCAATAATTCGAATATGGTATCTTTGGGCGAGACTTTATTTAATCTCTTAGATTCACGTTAAAATTGATCCTGTCAATTCAACCAAGGTTATCACCTTCTACATGGTTAAAAACGAGAAAAAGGAAGTTAATGAAGATGAATGGCTTGTTGAGTAAGAATTTCCTTTGTTTATTTAATTTTCTAGTAAAAAGAAGTCAACTAATATGACTACCACCCTCAAGATCTCTATCAACAACGTTATCGGAATTTCCTTCATTGACAGCTATCCCAAGGAGCTTATCTCTATCACCATCCAAAATCTGATCCTCTCACAGACCAAAATTAATGATAATGAGGATAAGCCTGATCATGCTAATTCCACTATCCAGCATTATGATCTTTCATGGGAGAGAACAAACATCTTCTTCTCAGTAGACTCCATCGTCATTAATAATCAGCTACATGACTGCCAGTTCCCTGTTATCCTTGCTAGAAATAGAAAATATACTAACAATCTCCCATTCATTTACATCAATTACCTCTCTGTAAGAAATCTTATGTAATTTGGATAACCATTTTAGAAAAATCCTAAAGGAGAAAATTTGGAATCAACTCTTAACTATATTACTCAGTTCTCTGTCTTCTTGGATACTTTTGAAATCAGAATTGATGATGTCACAATTGATGCCCTCTTGTCTATGTACACCCAAATTCCATTCATAGCCAGAACCGAAGCTGAGGAGGACAATGTAATGATTTATGATCCCAGACCTCTTCAGACCAAACTTGACAAGAAGATCCAAGAATACCAGGCTGATAATAAGAGAATCTATATTAAGCACCTAACCCTAGAACCAATTGATATTTGCTTCACTTTCAGAAATGCCCCTGGTCACAAATTCGGAAGCATGGCCGCAAACTTATTGACCGACTTTGGACTTGTTCTGGCCTCCATTGATAGTGCCAAGATCAGATTGAACTACCTCCAATCCACTCATATCTTCGGCTCAAAGGATGAAATTGTCTCAAGAATTTACAAGCATTATTCTAGACAGCTTTGGACACAATTGGTCAAGCTATTTGGTTCTATTGAGCTCTTGGGTAATCCAGTTTCTCTCATCGAGAATCTCGGTACTGGTGTGGTTGAGCTGTTTTATGAGCCACTTTATGCTCTTGTCACAGGTAAAGGATCCAAGCACGGAAAATTCGGTACAACTTTAGCTTATGGTGCTGTGAGCTTCATTTCTCATTCAGTCAGTGGTATCTCAAGCACAATTTACAACATTACCAAGACTATTATGAAGGGTATTGCCACCTTGACAGCCGATCCAAGCTACTTAAGAAAGAGACAGAGAGTCAAGAATAGAAAGATTAAGAACATAAAGGAAGGTGTAGTTTTCGGTCTCAAGTACTTCTTCCATGTGTTCTTCAGCTCTATTATCGGAATTTTCACCAAGCCTTGTATCTACAGCAAACTCACAGGATTCTTTGGGTTCTGCAGAGGTCTCTATATCGTAATAAATTCTAATACTTGTAATAACATCTTAGGGTGTCATGGGTATTGTTTTCAAGCCTATCGTAGGATTATACGATACCGTTATCATGCTTATTCAGGGTGTTAAGAACTCAGCTAAATACGAGGAGCATGTGATGGATAATAGAACAAGACCTCCTAGAATCTTTGATGACAACAACCTCATTATCAATTATGATTGGAGTAACGCAATGGGAAAAGATGTTATTCGCCGCTTGAAACAGAAGAAGTACCAAGAGGATGAAAAGATGGTATTTTACGATGAAATCGAAGTCCAGACCTCAAGGAGATCAAAGAGAATATACCAAGTCATCGTGACTGATCTTAGGTTCTTGTTTGTGAGAGTAAGAAATTCTAAGAAATGATCCTAATTTATTAGAAATATAATACCTTGGACTTTATGAAGATCAAGCTCTACAAGATCAAACAAATCAAGTACAATCAAAAGAAAAACTGCTTCGAATTTGATTTACTTGTTCCTTATAAGAAGAAAAAATACACGCTGACGTTCCCATACCAATCCGAATCTAAAGCTGCTCTTTTGTTAGAACAATTTGCAAAGTTGAATCTCGCTAAGTTGCCAGAGGACTCTCAAAATAAGTCGATTGATATTAAGATAGACCATTTAAATTCTCTTATCAATGTTAATAATGAATAATAGCATTCATTTTCCTTTTTATGTTCATGAGTAACATTACCTATTTATCTAGATAGATCTATACACTATTCAGAATTTATAAGGTATAACATGCAAAGTACCCTACTTTTGAGCACTCAGCAGCCAAAATAGTTTTGAACAGGTTCTTAATAAATAAATAAGCAGTTTTAATAACACAATATGGCAAAGAAAATCAGCCAAAAAGAAAATAAAGATGAGCAATATGAATCACAAGCCAAGCTTCAGGCTCTAGAAGAGAGGATATATGAGAAAATGTAATGATCATTCCAAATAAGTCTGACTTGGATAAGGGACATAAATCGCTATCTTCAAGAGATTAGTTATCTTAGAGAGTTGAACACAGAATTGTAAGAATAATTCTTTTGAGTTATAAGAGACCAGGGCGAAAACGAATGGGGAATTAGATAGGGAGAAGGACGAACTTAAGAAGGAAAAAGTTATATTATATCTATCAAGCCCTGATTATTAGGAAGAAAGCGAAAGAAAGCATGTAGCACAGATAGAGGAGTTGGAAAAAGTTATTGAGAACCTGAAAGCAGAAAACGACCGAATTCAGAAAGAGAAGGAGGATATAAAACAGGAGATAGGAGCTGAATTTCTTAAGAAAATAAAAGGTAAATTGAGTTAAGCCTAATTTACTCCCTATAGAGATGGAGGATGAAAAAGAAAAGTTCGAGTATGAGCATAAATTGAAATACAACAAGCTCAAGGAAGAACTAGAACATTACAAAAAATTTTCTGTAATTATTTTGCTAACCAATTTGATCTTCAGGAAATAGAGAAAAGATTACAAGATGAGATAGAAAGATTAAAAGAGGAAAAAAACTTTCTTATTGATGAAAAGGCTCATCTTGACAAAACATTGCATGACAATCATTTTAAACAAATAGTACAAATGAAAAATGAGCATGAGGCAGAAATCACAAAAATTAAGTCCGAGGCCAAGAAGATCGCTGAAGATCGTAATTGCTGAGTTTTTGTATTAAATGAATTAGAGGTTCAAGATGAGCTACTTCACCAGAAACAAGAAATTGAAAAATTGAATAATATTCTATGTTTGTACAAAATGGAATTGGAACATTTCAAGAAAGAGAAACAAAGAATTAATGATGAGAACAAAAGTTTCAAGAAAAATATCTCTATCCAGGAAGATAGTGTTTTGGAATATCAAGCTGTAAACTATAGGCAAGCCGCCAAGATAAAAAAGCTCAAAGAAAAGATTCAAGTTATGAAAGAATTTATTGCACAAGTACAGTTTTTATAGAGAAGAGTGATATCATAGGAAACCAATAAATATACCACTGAGATTGAAAACCTAAAACTTTCGTATGAGAATAGGATAGCTGAATTAGAGCTTCAACTTCAAAGTATATCAAACAATTATTGATCATAATTCTTAGACTGCAACGAAGAGCTCAAACTCAAGATTAAAGAGAATAAGAATTTGAAAGCCTTATCACAAATGATTTTGGACCAAAGATCAGAAATTGAGGAATTCCTGTTAGATACTATAAATCAAGTCAAAGAGGAAGCCAGAAAGCAAAAGCTTAATGATAAGAAGACCACTAGACTACCGTCACTTGGGCCTAGAACCAAGACTGAGGCCAGTCTCAAGGCGAAATATGGAGAGAAATTGGATCTTGCAAGTTTGAGTTGGGAAGACAGGGAGAAGATCCTGAGAATATTATTTGCTAAGATGAATTCAGGAGCACCTCCTACATTCTGGCGTTCTGCCATACTAGAAAAAACCGATGCTACTATTCAATTTGGAACTCAGCAAAGCAGCTTAGAACTCCCTACAAATTCGAAATATTAAACATATTGTGTGTATCTCTTTGTATAAGTTCTATCTTGTTTATTTCTTGCATATCTCAATGTTTCTATCATGATAGTCTTGAGATAAATACCTTCGCTGAGCAATGTTGATAACTGTTAAGGTGAAAATTCTCAATATCTGAATAGCTTCAATTTTTGGTGAAGACTTAACACGAAACATAGAAAATTCTCTTGTATAGTTGACTAACTCAAAAAATAAAACTAATTTAATTTGATTATTACCCTCGAAAATGAGCAAGAAGGGTATGGGAATGGGCATGGGCATGGGTATGGGAATGGGTATGGGTGGCGATGATGAAGACACCAGTACCGAAGACCTCCAAAGATTTTACAAGAGAAATTGTGCTAGGAGTGGAATCACTCCATTAAAAGCGATTGAAGAAAAATTTAACTACATCTTCGATGAAGGTGATGGTATCCTCGAACAAGTAATAATTAGATTCTATCTCAAACTGGCTAGCTACATATATGGGATGAAGCCGGCCCAGTGGGAATCAGATGCTTTTGCGATGCATTAAAAGAAGTTAAGTAAAAAAATCTAGAAAAGAAATTCTTACTCTAAGGTATGCACACTTAAAGAGCATGAGATTCTGGAAAGCAAAAGCTGAAGATGAAGGAGTCAGATCAGCCTGTGAGTTCCTCAAACTTGGAACCTCCAAAGTCACCATCTTTGATTTACTGGCGAATAATATCACTCCACTTGGTAAGCAAAGGGCGTACTTTAGTGATCTTAATCAGGCTGTGAATTCATTGGAAACATGCTTCCTACTAGCTCTATTACTATCCTTAAACTTGACCATAATAACATCGGTACAGCAGGCCTTGCAGAATTAGCAAGAGGCCTGAGCAAAAACAGCACTCTTCTTGTCCTGTCCCTTGCCTACTGTGGAATCGATAAGGAAGGTTCTAAATATTTACAACAGATCCTCGCTTACGTTGATACTCAACTCAAGATGCTCGATATTCAGGGAAATATGTTGCAAAATGAGGGTGTTAAGGAGCTCTGCAGAGTCCTTAAGATCAATGATTCCCTTGAGGAAATAAATCTTGCTGATAATCAATTTGGAGAGACGGTTGTTGATGATATTTGTGGAGTCATGTCCACAAATGAAAATCTAGGAGTCTATGACCTGAACTATAATGCTATATATGATGATGGTAAAAGTGGGTAGAGCTCGTTTGAATTTTGTAGGTGCTCAGAAAATTTTGGATACTGTGAAAAATAAAGAGATAAAATGGATCTTCAAAATCATCCTGAATGACAGAATTAATAGAGAGACTATTAAGAACATATACTCTTTGCTCAAGAAGAACAAAAAGAAGAAGAAGAAGGGCAAGAAAAAGAAGAAGAAGAACGATTAATATTTTTCTGTTAACTACATACTTCATCGTATGAAGATTCTATCTAGCTTAGAGAATAACTCAAATGAACCTCCAAAAAATCATCTAAGAATTTAACCCACTGAATTCCATTCATAATAAGCTTCAGGTACATGTCGTGTCTGCATGACATAGGCTGAAACCTATTTTAGGACTCAAATAAATTATTATTTAAAAATACAAATCTATCTTCTTAATGGGAAAAGCAAAGCCACACAGATTGAACTTCCCTATCTTCTCAGTATCAAAATTTGCGATTTCCCTAATATTAGATTATCAGTCACAAGGAATTTATTATTGTCTCTGGAGGAGCAGGCAAGGAATTTGGAATTGCAAATAAGCTTGTACATTTTTTGAGAAGAAGTAACTGACCTAAAGGCTGTCTACAGAAAGAACACCATGCTTACCGAGCCAGTAAATGAAACTGATACAGGAAAGGACTTGATCGAAAATCTCAACACAAATGGAATCGTAATTCTTACTAATCTAAAGACTAAATTTGCAGACCGATCTTATCAGCTGTAATTCTGGAAGATTTTGCATTATCTTTTCAATTGATGATAAAGGAGTTTTGGCCGAAGTCGCCCGCTTTGCTACTGACACCGATTCTCAAGTAATTTCATGGTCCAATTTTTTCTGAGTATAGAACACAAGTATTTTCAACCAAAAGGGAGATCTCTTAGCTACAGCTGGAGATGACTCCACTATCAAAATTTGGAAAATCGAGAAAAAGGGAAATAAATATGAAGTCCAATTAGATAAGGAGATTAAAAGCCACACCGGACCTGTGACTCATTTGGATATTTCAGTTGATGATACTATGGTACTAGTCATATGTGAAATTTTTATTTTTTAGCTCTGCTCTGCTTCAGAAGATAAGACTTGCCGTGTCTTTGATATTAAGAGTGGAGCCATGGTCAAGAAAATAACTTTTGGTGAAGATGCTAAGAGCACAAACCTGAGATTTTCCTACTGCTTGTAGCATTCTATCAATATTTGTAACCATTTCAGCTTCTCAAGAGATGAGAAATATCTTTACACTATACAAAATCCAAGCGGAAAAGGTAACTCTTATCTCACTGCTTGGGATGTAATTATGGATATACTAAAGCTTAATTGTAGATTGAGAATAATCTTGAACCCTTCAAGACCATAAAACTTCATAATGAAGCTATCACTTCTGCTTGCATGAAGTAAATTCTCCGCAAAATTTCTTAAGGCATAGTGAAGAGGGTCTCTTTATGGGAGTTGGTACTGTTGATGGTGGTTCTAAGATTATCAACACAAGGTATAACAATTGAGGGGTGTTATTGAGATATAGATACTTGGAAATTGACTGCAGTACTGTAGCTCATGATTTGATCGTGAAGAGTGTTGCCTTTGTCAATGATTCTAGAGCTTTGGCTTCAGTTAGTGCTGACTACTCGTTCTATTTCCTACCTAATGTGAGACCTGAAGGATTTTTCTCAAAGATGACTAAGCTCTGGGTTGCTGCTATGTTTATTATATATATTGTTATGTGGTTAAATGAAAAATTCCATATCTATTAGACTGATTAATTTATGTTCCATAAACAGCGTTCACAGTATTCATATCGTGGTTATATAATGAAGACATAGTAGATATGAATGAGGAAATGATATAAAATATTATTTACAGCATACTCTAATCGAAGATTGTGTCTTTTTTAGCACCGGGTTTCTGAACTGCAGGAACCTTCTTTTGAGCCAATTGGTATGCCTTTACATCAGTCATCTTTCTTCCTTTAACAGTATCTAACAAGTCGACATCCTCCAAAGCTTGGGCTCTATCATCATCAGCTTGACTGAAGGTGAATTTTTGGTAGTCTTCATCATCTCCTCCATCTTCATCCCTTAGAGAATCAGGAATTTCGTCAATAGAAACGAAGCCATCATCCTTTCTAGATCTGCCCTTTCTCTTGAAGATTTGTGAGAGATTAACAAAGACACTTCCTAATAGATCTTTGACTTTATCAGAATTAGAAGAGTTGCTCAACCAAACAAGAGAAAGAATAATGGCAACTAACATTAAGAGAATGCTAAGATTTTGGGCATTCAACGAGCTGATTCCTGGGCAAGGAACCTTAATAGGATCGTGATTGATACCATCAACACAGGTATCACCAGCAATCTTTCTATAGCCTTGTGTAACAAAGTAATATCCGTTGCATACGGCTGGAGCAGTGTAGTTGATTGGCTTTCCATCCTGAGGAACACAAGGTCCAGAACCATCCCTTCTGAAATAACCAAGATCACATTCCCAATCTTCTTCAGTACATTCACAATTCTTAACAAAGGTCCAAGAATCATAGTTTTCACTATTGAAGCATTCGGCTTCTCTCTTCTTTCTAATATACGAGACTTGTCTTCCCAACAAACAATTAGCAGAGATCTTTCCATTAGGTGACCAGGTTTCGTAGTCAGATTCAGGAGTATCTGGCTTGTCATGACCCTTACACCATTCTTTGTGAAGAGGGAAGAAGTTAACAGCAACGATAATTCCTCTGTTAGTGGAGTCAGCAAGTCTTCCATAAATGATGAATTTCTCAGCGGTGTTGGTGGGCTCAATGATGATGTTAGTAACTTCAACAGGGACATCGGAGATCTGCAAGGTTTCCCAGGTAAGACCTTCATTCCAGGAGTACTTGACTTCCTTAGTGGCTCTTTGGTCGTCAGCAATAACGATGATGCTTCCGTGGTCACCGATTTCATAAATGTGTGATCCTTTAGCAATCTAAAAGGTTATTCTAGATTTTTTATGAAAATACCTCACTCCAGGTGGCCCCTCCATCTCTAGATAAGTATGTATTGACTTCATCAGCCTTATGAGAAAGGTATTTTCCGACGTTACCTGTACCCAGAACCAATCCAACAGAGTTTTCAGTAGTATAGAAAGGACCGAATTGGTAGCTGGAGATACTGTGCAAGTGCAATGAGCAGTCTTCATCGCTGCAAATAATTCTCTTTCCTTCAGAGTCCTTAAGGGGAGGGGTCAAAGGAACCCACATACCACCCTTGTTGAAGGAAATTCTTGTTTGCATGAAATCATCAAGTCCTCTTCTAGCAGCTTGAGCATTTGCAATACCAATATTGTCAATTTTATCAGGACGATAGCTACCAGGCTTGTAAGCAGAATCAGCAGTCTTCTTCACTCCACCGACTTGATGAGGGAGTCCTTCCTCAACTTGGTTATTCTTGTATCTCTTGATAGCATCCTTATCATAGATATTGGCAAGATAGATACCATCAAGAGCTTGGACTCTTTCAAAGTCACATTGGCCGTCAAGATTTCTGACATTTCCTTGTAAGGAGAGACTGAAACGAATACCAGTTGAGTCGGAGACGTAAATGTTACCAAATTTGCCCTTTTCTCCCTCGTGGTTAATATGTAAGAAAACAGCGTGCTCAGAGGTATCGAGAATTGTGTAACTGTGCTCCATCAAATGTTTATGAGGGAGCTCAATTGGTCTAAGGGTTTTGTATTCAGGGTCTCTTGAGTTTCCAGAGAGTAGGGTGACTTCTTGAGTTTCTTCGTCATTGACTTGCACAACAAAAAGGAAGAAACTAGTCAAAAGGAACTTATTACCACCCTTGACCAAGACTTTAGAAGTTTTGAAGAAATCATCAGAGTAAGAAACTTGGATTCTTTCGCTCCAGCCACTCAACTTCTGGTGACCTTTTCCCTTAGGTTCATGGGCGATAATAATTCTTTCCTTAGGAATAGCATAATCAAGAATATCAGGAACACCCCTAACCAATAAACACATCATAAAATGGATTATACCATGAGAATTGGAAGACATAGTCAGCCACAACCGTCCAGGTGAGACCCAAGTCTTTGGAGACAAAGAGCTCTTTATATTTACGACAGGGCTCATCACCGAAATCCTCACAGCGAGTCCAAGCAGTGGCAAGAAGCCAATTTCTTTCAGTAGGATGGAACTGGAACTCTTCTACTTTTCTTCCCTGGTTCATGGCTTTGATGGTTGCACCGCAATCTTCAGTAAACCAGTTGATTCCTTCTGTTCCTACGAATAAAATTAGATTGGGGTCAATAGGGCTTTGAAGAATTCTTGAGATTTCACCAGCCTAGGAAGTTAGTTCAAGGATTGATGATGTTTATACTTCTTCTTTAGGGCTGTCTAATTCATTTTTGGCGAGTTTTTGTAAATGATCGGAGAGCAAGTGACCAGTGAATCCGTCATCCACACTTCTGTAGAGAGTACTTTTCTCAGTTAAGAAGAAGATAACGTTCTTGTTTTCTCCGCACCAGACTATATCAGCAAGGGGCGAATCAATGTAATTAAAACTCATTTCGGGAGTATAGTTATCGGTGGGAGTTGAAACCTTGCCAGCTTCAGGCACATAAGGTTGATCGAAGCCTTTTTCTTGAGTTCTAGCGAAGTGGAGCAAGGAAATTGATAAGATGACAAGGAAAACTACTTTTCTCATCAAATAAAGTTTTAGATTATTTGTACTCAAATGAGTTAGAGATTAAATAAAAAAACAAATCTTAGGCATAAACGGTTATTGAATATAGGATCAACAAATAACCTGAAACTCTTATAAAATCAAATGGGATTTGTGCACAGTGTAACCAGTTCAAAGAGGGTTAAGTGCACAAAAGCCCTGTAATTTAAAATATTGAAATGGTTTAGAATCGCTATTGCATTTAAGCCCTTCATAAATATTTTTTCAATTTTGCTCGAATTTCCTCAACATCTGATGCCGTATTTAACAAGGAAACTAACCCTCCCAGTACTTTAGTATGATTCTCAAATTGCACCTGAACCTCTATCTCATTGAGAACATCAAGTGCACTTTCCATGTCAAAACAATTTACAATTGTCTCCTTCAGAAAGTCCCATGAAATATATCTGCTATCCTTATTGATACTATCCTTCTTTGCCACTTGACTTATTGAGAATTTTACACAAAGTAAAGAGATCTAAATAAATACTTACTAACTGTTATTGAAGGTAGTACTTTTAACTTGTCGGACTGCTTAGACTCAACATAGTTTTGCAGCAAAGCCAAAACTTGCGCTTCTTCTAAATATATAATCCCATCCTTCACTCCAAAAAAATTAGGCGCTTTTGTTTTGTAGAATCCTGAGGCATGGATCTAAGGGACTTATGGGAGATATCGGGTTCATACTTTCTTTTTGAGTTCATTTATACATCTCACTTGATGAGAAAGCAACTTTTTAAGCTGTTGTTTGATGTCATCAGGGAAGTTTCTTTTGCTTAGATCTTCAAGAAATTGTGCCAATGTAAAAGACATCTTTATCTGTAAGAACGATGGCTAACGAGAATGTAGTTTAGATAAATATTATTGGATTCTGAAGGAATCTTTATGTTTATTTAGACTAAAATTGATTATATTAGGGATGGCTGGTACAATTTCTCCCACAGATTCATGATAAACATAAATTTCTAAGGATTTGGCAGAAGATAAGCAAGTCAGTTTTTCAACTTGTAACCAAAAAAACTCTGGGTACACAAAGACAGGTTGTTGTTAATTTAGTCAAGTATATCCTCTGAGCTTGACGTCAACTTCTGGAAGGTTATTAGAAATGAAAGAGGTGGACAGAGTGAAAAAGAAACTTCGGCTTACAAGGGTTCACAAATTTATTGTTAAAACCTTGTCTTAAAATTCCTTGAGATATTCTGATAAAAGTATCTTTCTTGGTTCAGTAATATCCTGTGATCAAAATAGTAATTGGAGTGTTGGATTTCAGCAATAGAATTTTGCAGAAATAATTCATTTTTACTCAAAGGATCGATTTTATGTATAGAAAACATCAAATTGATAACACATTGCTCGAGTGACATCAAATCAAGAAGACAATCAACAAAATACTTATACAAGTTCTCTTCCTCTACGGAGAGAACTTTTTTTATTGTCAGTTGCTCCAGCGAGATTTATTTCAGGCACAGGCTTCCTGTAGTTTTTAGGAATAGCCATATAAGATTTTTTATCCATAATTAAGCTAGGCTCAGTTAATGCCAGAGTTGTATTGATAGAAGCACCTCTTGTGTTACTTTCAGTGATTTTTGAGTTATTCAAAACATCTTCAATTCTCCTCGTTCTGCTTCTAGCACGTCTTTTCTTCTCTAAGGCTTCAATTTGTTGACGAGTGAACTCCAGTTCTCTATTCAAGTCATTCTTTGTTCATCAGAGTCTTTACCTATAAAGTTGGGCTCTCACCGCATTAACATCAATGTCGAGTTTGGAATTGCTCACCTTAGATTTTCCACGAATCTTAGGCTGAACTACTTGTTGTGAGCTCTCGTTCTCTGGGTTTTCCACAATGTCTTATAGAGTTATTCAAAAGAGTTTAGCTTACTGCTAAGTTCGGGATTAAATTCTGCAATTGGTGTCTGCCCGTAAAAATGACCATGGAGATTAGAAGTGCTATTAGTTTTCTGGTGATGGCTAATGCTAGAGCTTCTGCTGGCACTGTGAGTCTTTGATGTGTCTTTTAGGTCATAATTTAGCCTCCAAGGCTTGATAAGGGCTTCGGTTTTCTTGGGTGATGTCATCGGACTCAATATTCTATTTCTTTCTAACTTCTCATGATTGTCGCTCTTATTTGGGGTTGTATCCTCGGTAGTCAGAGTTCCCTCAATATGAGGGGAAGACTCAGTATGGAAATGTTTAGCACGGAAAGCACTAATTGATTCTATTATGAGCAAATTTTATAAATGAACTCACTTGTAAGGTCTGCTGACATACTCATCCCTCTTGTTGACCTGAGACTCTTTCTAGCTCTTGCGGAAGCAAAGGTTAAATCATAGACCTTCCTGTCTCCAACGTAGGTATAGACACCGTCTTCAGAATCTAGTACTTCACCTCTCTAACAGTTTGCATAGAAAATTGTCAATATACGTATTGGGCATGGAGTTTGTGCTTCACTTCATAGGCTATTGTATCGATTTCAGTATTATATCTTCCTGGGCCAACCCATTCAGAGGTTGTAGAGTAAAACTTTTGATTTATATAGGAGTATTGATTATTATTACTGACGGGTCGATGAATCTCTTGGTTTGGCTGCTTCTGGAGCGTTCTTTGTTCACAGGGGCATATTTAAGACTGTGGCCTTTTACTGTAACCTAACAATAAATGAACTGTTGGAGTTAAGAGAACTGTAGGATTGTAAAATGGGGCTTGAACGATCTCCCTTGGATCCTTGAAACCGAGATTAGTAGGTCTCATAATGCTTTATTTAGATGTCGTGATAAAATTATTTAGATCTAAATAAACTCACCAAGTTACTAGTAACGCGCACTAAATATAATATAAAAGAAACATTTTTGAATCTGGCTCTGAATACAGCGATGAAGTTAATTCTAGATGTAAATTAGCAGCAATTAGAAAAATACTAATCTTTTTTTGTTTGTAACGAATTTTGAAGTGGATAGCTGTTGATTGAGCAGTGAAGTTGTCTAGTAGAGTAAGATCTGATATTGAGGAGATGTGTTATTTAGCAATTCTCCCAAATGAGCAGATAAGTGATTTAAATTATTATTTAGGGCTTGAAAATGTTCTCTACAATTCGCAAGAATATCATATCTCTTGGGCTAAGAGAACTCTATTATCCCAGAGTTGCAAAAAGCTTCTCAACCAGAACTAAACTAGACCTGAGTAAAATGCCTAGATTGGATGAGTTTCTAAAGGAGGTAAATAATTTGATTCACATGTATAATTCTCTTTAGAAATCTAATACCAACCCTCCAGTCATCCCAGAACTCAATGAGGGATATCTGGCTCAATCAAATGTTGAAAAAGAGGCATCAACTGAAGCTAAAAAGTTCTACTTAGAAACATATGGATGTCAAATGAATGAAAATGACAGTGAAATTGTCGCTGCAATCCTCCAGAAGGCTGGTTATGAATGGACTAAAAATCTCAATGAGGCTAGCATTGTAATGTTGAATACCTGTGCAATTAGAGAGAATGCAGAATCAAAAATTTGGAATCGTCTTCAAGAACTAAGAGCTTATAAGACAAAAGTGAGAAAACAAGGTCATTTGATTATTGGAGTCTTGGGTTGCATGGCTGAAAGAGTCAAAGAAAAATTAGTTGAAAAAAATAAAGCAGTGGATATAGTTGTTGGTCCTGATGCATATAGAGACTTGCCTCAGCTCATCAAAGCCATTGAAGCTGACACTTCTTACTATGGAATCAATGTCCAATTATCATTTGAGGAAACTTATGCTGATGTCGTGCCCGTAAGGATAAACTCCGATAGCACTAGTGCATATATTTCTATTATGAGAGGATGCAACAATATGTGCTCCTTCTGCATTGTCCCATTCACCAGAGGAAGAGAAAGAAGCAGACCCATTGATTCTATTCTCGATGAAGTCAAAGCATTAAGAGACCAAGGAGTAAAGGAAATCACCTTGTTAGGACAAAATGTCAACAGTTATCATGATACCTCAGATCAATCTACAGTCATCAGCCATGAAAATTCCAAGGGCTTTGGTGAAATGTATAAGTTAAGAGATGGTGCTGGAGCCAGATTTGCAACTCTTTTACAAAGGTATGGTCTTCAATAAAAATAAGCTAATAGTTAGGTGTGCTGAGATAGCCCCTGAAGTGAGATTTAGATTCACTTCACCCCATCCCAAGGACTTCCCAGACAGAGTCACAGATGCCATTAAGGAATACGGGAACATTTGCAAATCGTAACTAAGCATTTTTCTCATATTTATGTGTATAGAATTCATATGCCCGCACAAAGTGGAAATAGCAATGTCCTGAAGAGAATGAGAAGAAATTACACAAGAGAAGCATACATAGATTTGATCCACTCCATTCGTGAAAAAATCCCAGGAATTACCTTTTCCACTGATATGATCTGCGGATTCTGTGGAGAAACAGATGAAGAGTTTGAAGATACTATCACTCTAATGGAACACATCAAATATGAACAGGTAGCAGAATATGCATTAGGGTCTAATTTTTAGGCTTATTTATTTGCCTATTCTATGAGAGAAAAGACTCATGCTCATCGTAACTACCAGGACGATGTTCCACCGGAAGTCAAGCAAGCCAGACTTGAGAGAATGATTGAGTCTTTCAACAGGAACCTAGCCTTAATTACCCAGAAAGAAGTAGGAAAGTAAATATCAACTTGAGATTTTCTAATTGTAACAAAGATATCATTTGGTCTTGGTTGAAGGAAATACCAAATATCCTGGCCAATTGAAAGGAAGAACTGATACAAATAGAATCGCAGTCTTCGATTCTACTGCCAAAGTACCTGAGAAGATTCCTTATTCTATTGGAGAGATGATCAGAAACAATTCAATTAAAAAGGAGGAATTTGATAATAGAATTAAGGACTTGAAGACAAATGGAGAGGTCAGTAGTATTCAGAAGGGAGACTACGTGATTGTCAGATGTGATGATCACAGTAGCAGAACTCTATTTTGTACCCCAATAGCCAAGGCTACTTTGAGCGATTTTACCTATTTTGCCAATAAAAGACCTTTCTTTGTGTTAGATGATTATCCTGTAAGTAAAAGCTTTTAATATATATGTATTCTCTGTATTTTGGTAATTAGGCTTGTCCAACAGGAAAATTGTTTCAAATGAGAGAGTATTTTTAAGGAAGAGTCAAAAATGGTAAAGTGAAGATCGATGACCCCATAGAGTTTATAGCATATATATTATAATAAAGTATAGACTCTACAATTTTTTCAATTCTTTAGGATCACGAAGCATACAATCTGCAGTAATAAAATAATATCTGTAGGGGAACAATTCCCTATACATGTTTTTCAAAGTCATCTTAGTGATGCTTGCAGCTTCAGCAATATCATCAAAATCTCTGTCATTCTCACTTAACGCACAAGCAAATTTTAGGCAGCAAGAGGCAAGTGTGACAGCATGAATACTCTTTATGAAGTTAAGTCTCTCGATGTTTTCCCAAATTTTTATAGCTGCAGCTTTGATCTTATCATCTAAATTGAGTCTCTCAGCAAGAACTTTGATAAATTCACCAGCCTTGAAATGCTTAACTTCAGTGTCCGTAGGAAGGATCTCCTTTAATGAGAAGACACACTTGTTAATGAGTTTTTCCTTGCTGTCAGAAGCTTGGACAATCTGCTTGAGTGTAATAGGATAGTCGGTTTCTCTGCAAGCGTATAACATGATAGCAGCAGCAACGGCTTCAAATGGCTTGCTTTTGAAATGGGAGACGAGCTTAGGGATGGCAATTCTAGCAAGCTCCTTAAATTTCTCAGTAACCTGGGGATTTGAGATATTAAGTCTTTCTGTGTAAAGATTTAAGCATTCAAGAAACTTCTGGAATTTCTTTTCATCTTTCTTGTCAAGAGGCTCAGGGGAAAAAGCAATAGTGATTGGCTTTTCAGGAAGCATAGTAGCAGTATTTGGGCTGTTGTTTCCGGAGTTAACTTCTTTTTCTTCCTCGATAGGAGAGTGCTGTGTTTCTTCTACTTGTGATCTAGCAGCCTGTAATTTTTCTTGGAACTTAAGATTAGCTTTGGACATCTTGGATCCAGAGTTGAACAGTTCATCGTAAGATTGAGTTTCAGGGATTACTTTGATAACCTTGACTTTATGGGCAAAATTCAAATTATTAGTGCTGATTGTATGATTCTCCAATCCTTGAGCATTTACATCTATAGAGTGAGATCAGAACGAATGAAAATAATACCTTTTGAGAGAGGAGAAACAGAACTGAGATTAGTTTGAGGAATTTCCATGTTCAACTTAACTTTCTTTTGGGTCTCTTCAAATTTAGGGACAGGAGGAGTGATTCTCTTAGTGGACTGGGTGCTGGAGCAGGCTTTCAGATACTTATACCAGATATCAGCACTCAATTCAGCTAAATTTCTCTTTTTTGAATTAAAGAAGTCTTGGGCAGAGACCCTGCAAGAAATACTACCACCTAAAGGAGGTAGTGAATGTTTAAAGTAATAACTGGATTCGTCGGTCATATTTATTGGAACTTTGGGTTGGAAGCAGAGATAATGAATATTTTTGGGGTGTTTAAGAAGGGCATCTTGTTAAAGAGTTAATTATTATTGTCAAATCGGTATTTATACCCAAAGTGACATACCGATCAGAATTTCAAATCAGATTTTTAAGATTCTTTGATCTTGCAATAATGAAATTAAATACAATTGCTAATTAAGATCAGAATATTCTTCTTTTTATATCTTCTGATTATTTTATTCAACTTTACCTTGAAAATCTTCAGGGAGAACATGCCCTTTCTCACCACGAACAAGTCAGAATTTGATTTTTCCCTCTGGTCGAAACATGATTTTTCAAGCTCTTCGCCAAGAAATAGGGTTTTAAGCCCTATTTTCCTTCATTTTTATAAGCTGCTAGTATAAGGTGAGGTTTAGTTATTCTTCCTTGGAGAACGAAGTTGAGGGATCTGAGCTTGAGAATAAGATGCTCTCTAAATTTTTTTTAATTAAGCCGATATGATTCCATGTTCTAATCGTCTAATGATATTGAATTAAAAGCTTTTTCAGCAATTTTGAGAAAAAGATTTTTGATATCTTTGGAGAAAGAAGTTATGTTTAAATGAGTTTGAAAAAAAACCAAGAAATTATTGAGTAAGGAACTAGCACTACTAGATCGGATCCTTTGTTTTCAGCCTTAGATTTTCTCAGACTGAAACATTTCTCAACATCAAAATGGAGGTTTGCTGATTGTTTAGAAATTTTTTTTTGTGTTCAGGTGTGAGCTAACAAACACAAAAATACTCTTTTCCGGGAGGGCTTGTTGCGACGATTGTAAAGCAACAGGTCGCTACATGAATGGCATTAATTGAGGTTTTATTGTGAAAATTTGAATGAGATATCAATTGTAGTAAGTTAGGAGGAATTAAGAATGATGTTTTCATTAGGAGAAAAGTGAAAAATACAATGTAGGACCAACAAAGAACCTTTATTTCAACATCTCATGTATGTTATTAACATTATAAGACGTTTAACTAATTTAACTTAATTTATTCAGAGGGAACGCAGCTTAGTCGATGGAAAACAATGCAAAGCTAGAAAGACAGATTGCTAAAATTAAAACAAAGGCATGATGAATCTTTGAACTACTCTCAGATTCTTAGATACAATTTTTACGAAAGAGTCTTCAAGGTGAACTTCCCGAAGACATCAAAAGTTATGTAGAGCAACATGTTACCCTTTTCGAGAAAATCCTGGAAAACCTCGAAGTAAGCACCCAGATATCCTGATCTCACCATTAGACTAACTCAACCTCAAGCGAGATTCTTGAGAGTCTAGCAGAAGATGTTTATGAAAATATAAAAGGAGTCAAAAGAAGAGTTCTCCTCTGTAATAGGAATTCCTTCACTGATATTGCACTCTACAAAAAGAAAATGCAAGACAAGAAGGAGTCATATATCGAAATGATCGATAAAGTGCCCATGCCAGCCAGGATTGATAATATCAGTAATCATTACAAGAGCATAATTCATTATATTAGCCACTGAAGACTTGAAGGATATCAATTTTCCCTGTATGTCCTATACCATAGACGAACTCTGTGGCCTGTCCCTAAGGATCTTTAAAGAAAATAACTATCTTCAATCTGTGAAGCTAACAGAGGATAAGGCTCTAGCCATAATTAAAGGAATTGCTAATGAATATAATGTCACAGCATACCATACATTTACTCATGGCTTCTCAATTTTCCAAGTAAGTTTTCTCCTAAAATCTTCTTATACTAAGCTATTTTACGCCGTCATGGTTAAGACTGATTTGAACCACTATCTCACTGATTTGGAAAAGGTCGCAAGCTTACTGGCCTGTCTCGGACATGATTCAGGACATAGTATAAACACGTTATCTCTATTTAACTGGAAAAGGAGGCTATAATAACTTCTATTACGGAAAATTAAAGACCAAGCTGTCTTATGCTTACTATGACAGTGGAATTCAAGAGAATATGCATGCATCCTTGTTGTTGAAAGTCTTAGAGAAGCCCAATATTAAGTTATTGGATAATATTGATAATCCCAAAGTACTACTTTTATGAACTGGAAATGAATGAATAGGCTAAAGCAGAGTTTAGAGAGCTCATCATTACTTCCATCTTGGCAACTGATATGAGCAGACACAACAGACTGTTACAAAAGTTTGTTGATAGAGTCAGAGCAACTGTTGAGCTCAGAAAAATGAGGAAAAATAACCAAACTCCTACTAAGGAGCAGGAAGAAAAGGCTTATAATCTTACTACATTCGACGATAAAAAGGTATTAGATTCTGACTTTATTTCACTCCTAATAGAGAGTTATTAAGAACCTCGTCCATGCTTGTGATATTGGAAACCCTTGTCTTAAGTTTGAAAACTACGCATATTGGGCTGCCTTGATTACCCAAGAATTCAACAATCAAGTTATAGGTTATAGCTTTATTTAATACTTAGGCTCTTAAAGAAGAAAAGAGAGGAGTTCCTGTTTCGACTTTCCTT
>Ga0065720_1000322_pt1 | contig 33506 bp, 33 predicted proteins | sample Thericmetagenome_FD_59107 | JGI IMG/M metagenome (GOLD analysis project Ga0065720, IMG submission 59107) | Thermophilic microbial communities from the Joint Bioenergy Institute, California, USA of rice/straw/compost enrichment - eDNA_2 v2... | ecosystem: Engineered > Solid waste > Grass >... | reverse complement strand
ATCGGATAATCAATTTAATGCGACTATAGAGTGGATAAACTATAATGACATGCGCGTCTGCAACATGGTCTTGCCACCGGGGCGTCTGGTGCGCGAGGTCGCGCAGGTCGCGGGCAAGGCACCATGCTTCGTCGTCGTGGCGGCCCAGAACGGCGCCTTGCGCCTGACCCTGGAGCAGGGTTCCCACGACGTGGCCGGCGAGCGTATCGTCGTGTTCGATGCGCGCACGCTATCGTCGATCGACCTGATCGCCGGTGAGGACGGGCGGTGCACCTTCCAGTGGCTCGAGCTGTCCTCAATCACGGACTTCGCCGGCGCCATGAAGGGAGAGGCGGCAAGCATCGAATCCGTATCCCTGCGGGAGTATGTCCATTTTTTTCCCGCTTTCTCCTGAAGTACGGCAGCTCCCACATCTCCGACTATGTGGACGTCTCGATCCGTCAGAACATCGTCGAGATGCTCAAGACCTTCCTGCGCGATCAGACGGCGCGCAACGACGGTGGCAACAAGGCGCGGCTCGCCAACGACATCATCGAATATATCAAGAAGAACCTGGACAACCACGACCTTGGCGCCGGTCGCATCGCGCGTCAGTTCAACATATCGCAGAGAAAACTGTACAAGATATTTGAGGAATCAGGCCTCTCCCTGCGCGATACCATTCTGCATTACAGACTGGAGGCGGCGCGCAAGGAGCTGGCATCGTCGACCGACAAGAAGATCATCAACATTGCCTTCGACAGCGGCTTCAACGACGTCTCGACCTTCTACCGCAACTTCAAGCGCAAGTATGGCTACTCGCCGCGCAGTTCCCAGTAAGGCTGAAGGGCTCGGCGCGGGCTTGCTTCCCGTGTCGAGCCCGTCGCAACTGGCGCCGCCTATCCAAATTTGCTAGTTGTGTCTCATGAAAGAGAACGAATTCGCGTTTTTTGGAGATAGGCCGGCGCCTGCGTGCCTATCGCCTCGGGCGTGGAATTACGGCCGAGCAGGTCGCGGACCGTCTCGAGATGTCGCGTGCAGCCATCTACCGCCTGGAGAAGGGGGAGGTGGTGAAGATTGAGACCATCCAGCGCATCGCAGACCTCCTCAACGTCTCGGTCGCCTCGCTGCTGGGTGTCAGCGTCGAGTACTACGACAATGCGGTGGCCTATTTCGAGCGCATGCGCCAGCTCGAGGAGGAGGCCGAGCAGATCCTCGCCCATTTCGCGCCCTTTTCCTACCTCCTGTCGTCTGACGAGTATGCGCATGCCGTAGAGCTCGCCATCCGCGAGACCGTCATCGGAGACGTGGAGGAGGGAGATCGTCGCCCCGGAGGTCGAGGCGCTGGTCCGCATCCTGCGGGAGCGGCGCGACCATGCCAGCCGGCGGCGGCCCGGCATCGTCAGCATCGTCGGGTTGCAGGACATTGAGCGGCTGCTGCGCAGCGGTGTCGTGGGGCGGTTCGACTTGCCGGAGGAGGAGGTGGCCGAGCGCCGGGCGATCGCGCGCCGCGAGATCCTGCGCCTGGCCGACCTGCTCGAAGAGGAGCCCATCGGCATCCAGATCGGCATCGTCGAGGAAACCCTGCCGCAACAGACCTTCCAGATCTTCCGGCAGAAGGAGCGCACCTTCGTGGCGATGAGTCCCTACCGCTTTGCCGATCATCCCAATGTCCGCAACGGCGTCGCCATGGTGACAGAGACGCCGGACGCCGTGCAGCTCTTCGACAATCTCATCGCCTCCCTCTGGCGCCGGGCGGCCAAAGGGCGCGAGGGCGCCGAGCGCCTGCGGCATGCCGTGGCACGCGTCGACTCAGGACTTCGCGACGCGTAAAAAAAATTAGACAACCCTCAAAAAAGCGATATCGTTTCAGCTTCCGTATAGCCGGAGGAAGAAACGGATGCTCACGCGCAGATTAGTTCTGCTCGCGGCTGGCCTGGTCGTTGCAGGGACCTTTGCCGCCCAGGCGCAGCAGGCCAAGTATGTCGCCAAGATCGGCCATCTCGAGGCTGCCACGCAGCCGCGTCACAAGGGGCTCGAGAAGGTTGCCGCGCTCGTCAAGGAGCGCACCAACGGCGAGGTTGAGTTCCAGCTTTATCCCAACTCGCAGCTCGGCAACGCGCGGCAGATGGTGGAGGGCGCCCAGCTCGGCTCGTCCGAAGGCACGGTGATGCCTGCGGCCTTCCTCGGCGGCTTCAACCCGGCCGTCTCGGTGCTCGACATCCCCTTCATCATGCCCGAGGACCGTGCCAAGTCGCAGGCGCTGCGCGAGGGCCCCTTCGGCCAGGCGATCCTCGACTCGTTCAAGAAGCGCGGTCTCGTCGCCATCGCCATCTGGCCGAACGGGCGCAAGAGCATCACCTCCGCCAAGCCGCTCGACAACGTCGACAGCTTCAAGGGCCAGAAGTTCCGCGTGATGGATTCGCGGATCCTGATCGAGCAGTTCGCGGGCGTCGGCGCGGCCGCCATCTCCATCCCCTTCGGCGAGCTTTACACGGCGCTGCAGACGGGCGTGGTCGACGGCCAGGAGAACCCGCTCGATACCATCTCGACCATGAAGTACTACGAGGTCCAGAAGGAGCTCGTGGTCTCCAACCACGGCGCGATGGAAGACATCGTGCTCTTCAACCCGGCCTGGTGGGAGAGCCTGCCCGAGGGGCACCGCGACGTCATCGTCAAGGCCTTCCTCGAGGTGCGGCCGCAGGTTGAGACGCTGAAGGAAGAGGTGCAGTCGCTGGCCTTCAACCAGATCAAGGATGCGGGGCTGAAGGTGCGGGTGCTCGGTGACCAGGAGCGGGCCGAGTGGCGCGCCAGGATGTTCCCGCCGGCCCGTGACGCCTATCTCGAGCGCGCCGGCGCCGAGGGCAAGGCCCTCATGGAGATCTACGAGGCCGAAGCCAAGAAGCTCGGCATCACCAACTGAGCCTCGTGAAGAAAACCGAGGGCGCAACCCATGCTCCGCACAGTCCTGACTGTCCTGCGCACCTTTGAGCGCAACATCATCGGCCTGCTGCTCATCGTCATGTCGGCTGGCTATGTGGTCAACGTGCTCGTGCGTGTGATTGCGCCCTCGCTCTCCCTCCACTTCGCCTGGATGGAGGAGGCGACGCTGTTCATGCTGGCCTGGCTCGTCTTCCTCGGCCTCGGCCTCACGCTGGAACAGGGACGCCACATTGCCATGACGGCGCTCTACGGGCGCCTGCCGGCGGGCCTCCAGCGCATCCTGGCCTTCGTCATAAATGCCGTTGGCCTCGTCTTCTGCGCGTATCTGACGAAGGTCGGCTACGATTTCGCGCGCTTTATCGTCAATTCAGGCCAGACCAGCCCGACGCTCGATGTGTCCATGGTCTGGCTCTATGCGGCCCTGCCGGTCGGCTTTCTGCTGCTCGGCGTGCGCTATCTGCTCGAGCTCGTCGGCGTCGAGAACCGCTTTGCGCTCGCCGATCGCGGCCAGGACCACTGAACCAACCACCGGTCATCAACCCAAGCGGCACGACCCCGACGTAGCGTAAAGGGCGTTATTCCCGTGTTGATCCTGCTCTGTATCCTGGCTGCCCTGTTTCTCGTGCTCGGGTTCGAGATGCTGCTCGTCATGGGCGTGCCGAGCGTTCTCGCCCGCTTCGCGCAGTTTCCCAACCTGCCCGAAATCGTCATCGCGCAGAAGATGGTGGGTGGCGTCAACGTCGGCACGCTGCTCGCCATTCCCTTCTTCATCTTCGCAGCCGATCTCATGGCCCACGGCACCATTGCCGAGCGGCTCATGAACCTCGTCAAGAAGAACCTGGGTCACCGCACGGGCGGCATCGGCCACGACCACCGTCGTCTCGTGCCATGGCCTTCGGCTCGGTGTGCGGCTCGGCGCCGGCCACAGTCCGCGGCCCTCGGGCGCTTCCTCCACCCCGAGCTGGTCCGCGCGGGCTACAAGGAGCGTTTCTCGCTCGGCCTCATCGCCTCGAGCGCGGAATGCGCGCTGCTCATCCCGCCGAGCATCACCCTTCTCGTCTACGCCTGGCTCACCGGCACGTCCGTCGCCGCGCTCTTTGCCGGCGGCCTCGTCGTCGGCATCGTGCTTGCGATCGCGTTCATGATCTACGTCACCATCGTGACGCGGCGCGACGGCATCCAGACGGCCCCGCGGGCGAGTGCGGCCGAGCGTTGGGAGGCGGTGAAGGCCTCCGTGCTTGCGCTCGGCATGCCCGTCATCATCCTCGGCGGCATCTATTCCGGCTTCTTCACGGCCACTGAGGCGGCGGCAGTCGCCGTGGCCTATGCCCTTCTCGTCGAGGTGGGCATCTACCGGCAGCTCGGCTGGCGGGACGTGATGCGCGTGGCGGAGCAGAGCGCGCTCACCATCGTCGCCATCTTCATCCTGCTCGCCGTCGGCTCGGTGCTGTCCTACTTCATCACGCTGGCGCGCCTGCCCGACCAGCTGCTGATGCTGCTGAGCGCATGGGACGTGAACTGGGTTGTCTTCCTGCTGGTCATCAATGTCGTGCTGCTGGTCGCGGGCATGTTCGTCGATCCCAACTCGATCATGCTCATCCTGCTGCCGGCCGTCTTCCCGGTGGCGACGGCGCTCGGCATTGATCCCGTCCACTTCGGCCTCGTGGTCTGCCTCAACATCTGCATCGGCATGATCACGCCGCCCTTCGGCCTCGACCTTTTCGTGACGTCGTCATCCTTGCGCAAACCCGTAGAGACGGTGATCGCGGGCATCTGGCCGTTCGTGCTCACGAACATCGCCGTGCTGCTCGTGATCTCCTACGTGCCGTCCATCTCGACGGCGCTGCCGCGGCTGCTGGGCTACTGACCCGGCCGGCCTGGGAGAAGAAACATGCTGCAAAGCCTCGAGACGCGGTCCGCATGGACCGCGAACGATGCCCCCGTTTCCGATGTCGAGACCATCGTGCTGAGCCACGAGGCCGTCAACGACGAGTACCGGCATCTGGTGCTGCGCGCCGGCCGGCCCGCGACGCTCGCGGCCCCTGGCCAATTCTTCCACCTCCTGTGCCCGGCGAGCGGGCAGGACAAGCCCTATCTGCGCCGGCCCATGAGCACCTACAAGGCCGACCCGGAGGCGGGCACGCTCGAATTTCTCTACAAGATCGCCGGGCTGGGCACGCGCGCCCTCACCACGCTGAAGCCGGGCGATTCCTTCCGCGTGCTGGGTCCGCTCGGTGTCGGCTTCACGCTCGACGACAGCTGGCGCAGCATCGTCGTGCTCGGCCGCGGCGTTGGCCTTGCGACGCTCGCGCCGCTGGCCGAGGCGGCGGCGCGCAAGGGAATCGGCGTCACTGCCATCCTGAGCGCGCGCCGGCCGGATCTTGTCATGTCCGCGGAGCGCTTCGCCGCTATCGGCGCCGACGTGCGCCCCGTGCTCGACAGCGACGGCTCGAGCGCGCCCGAGAACGTGCGCGCCATCCTCGGCTCGCTCGCGCGGGAGGGGAGGGCGGATGCCATCTTCACCTGCGGCTCCAACCGCCTGTTCCGCCTCGCCAAGGATTTCGCCACCGAGCAGGGCATCGCCGGCCAGGTGGCGCTCGAGCAGCAGATGGCCTGCGGGCTCGGCATGTGCTTCTGCTGCGTGCGTAAGTTCGAGGTCGACGGCGAGCTCGTCGACAAGCGGGTGTGCTGGGACGGGCCGGTGTTCGACCTGAAGGAGGCCACGTCATGGTAACGGCCGCATCTTCTTCCGCCGCCCCCGTTTCCCTCGGTGTCGAGGTCGGCGGGCTGAGGCTGCAGAACCCCGTCATGCCGGCGTCCGGCACCTTCGCCGAAGGGCTCGCCAGGGTCATGGATCTCAACCGCCTCGGCGCCTTCGTGACGAAGACGATCACGCGCGAGTTCCGCGCCGGCAACCCCGTGCCGCGGGTGTGCGAGACGACGGAGGGCCTGATCAACTCGATCGGCATTCCCTCCAAGGGGCTCGACTATTTCCGCGACAACGTGGTGCCCTTCTACCGGGCGTACTCGCCGCCGCTCGTCGTCTCCATCTCGGCACCGACGGTGGACGGCTTCGCCTCCATGGCGCGCGACCTGACGATACCGGGCGTCGCCGCCATCGAGGCCAACATCTCCTGCCCCAACATCGAGGAGGACGGGCGCTCCTTCGCCATGGAACCGCGCCTCACCGAGGCCGTCACGGCCGCCATGCGCCGGGCGACGGCGCGGCCGCTGTGGGTGAAGCTGACGCCGAACACCGGCGACATCGTCGCCGTCGCACGCGCGGCGGAGGCGGGCGGTGCCGATGCGGTGGTGGTGGCGAACACCATCCTTGCCATGCGTATCGACACGGAGACCTTCCGGCCCAAGCTCGGCAACGTGCTCGGCGGGCTCTCGGGGCCGGCCGTGAAGCCGATTGCCCTGCGCATGGTCTACCAGTGCGCTGACAAGCTCGCCATCCCGGTCATTGGCTGCGGCGGCATCGCCACAGCGGAGGATGCCGTCGAGTTCATGCTCGCCGGCGCGCGCGCCGTCCAGGTGGGCACCACCACCTTCGTGCGCCCCATGGCGATGATCGAGATCATCGACGGGCTCGCGGCCTTCTGCGCCCGCCGCGGCATCGCGGACGTCAATGCGCTCGTCGGCGCCGTCGTCGACGGCAACGCTGCTCCGGAAGAGGCGGAGGCTATGCTGTGAAACCGCTCGCTCATCCGATACGCAACGAGCGTGACTGGGAGGCGCTCGCCGTCGAGGTCTTCTCGGAGCTGCGCGAGCTCGGCTTCGACGGGGTCGGCATCACCCGCCAGGCCTTTGCCGAGGGCGAGACGGCGGCCATGGGCGTGATGGAGCGGCTCGCCGCGCGCGAGGGGCTCGTCGCCTCGCGCGATGCCGGCGACAACCTCGTCGTCTCGCTGCCCGACGAGGCGCCGGGCCCCTACATCCTCGTCGGCTCGCACCTCGATTCCGTGCCCCGCGGGGGCAACTTCGACGGCGCGGCCGGCGTGCTCGCCGGGCTGATGGTGCTCGCGCGCATGAAGAGTGAGGGGGTCGCGCCGCCGCGGCCGGTGCGCGTCATCGGCCTGCGCGGCGAGGAATCGCCCTGGTTCGGCAAGCCCTACATCGGCTCCTCCGTCCTGCTCGGCGCGCTGAAGCCGCAGGACCTCGACCTGAGGCAGCGCGACGGTGCGCGCAGCCTCGCGGAGGCGCTCGCCGGTGTCGGCATCGACGTTGCGAAGGTGAGGGAGGGCACCCCCCTCGTCGACAAGCGCGACATCGCCGCCTTCCTCGAGTTGCACATCGAGCAGGGCCCGGTGATGGTGGCGCGCGAATGGCCGACGGCGATCGTCACCGGCATCCGCGGCAACATCCGCCACCAGCGCATCGTGTGCCAGGGGCAGGCCGGCCATTCCGGCGCCGTGCCGCGCTGGCTGCGCAAGGACGCGGTCTTCGCCCTCGCCGAGCTCATCTCGCGGCTCGACGAGCACTGGCGCGTACTNCTGGAGCGTGGCCTCGATCTCGTCGTGACCGTGGGCGTCGTCGCGACGAANCCGGAGGAGCACGCCACCACGCGCATTCCCGGCGAGGTCGCCTTCTCCTTCGAGATCCGCAGCCAGAGCCGCGAGACGCTGGAAGCATTCTACGTGCTCTTCGAGACGGAATGCGCCAACATCTCCCGCGAGCGGGGCGTGAAGTTCATCTTTGACCGGCGGCAGGACGCAGCACCGGGGCGCATGGACGAAGGCTGGGTGAAGCGCCTGCTCGAGGCCTCGCGCCGCCTTGGCCTGCCGGCCGAGACCATCGCCAGCGGCGCGGGCCACGACGCTGCCGTCTTCGCCAATGCCGGCATCCCGGCGGCCATGGTCTTCGTGCGCAACGAGCACGGCTCGCACAATCCCGACGAGTCGATGGAGATTGCCGATTTCCTTGCAGGCGTCGATCTGCTCTATGAGGCCCTGACGAAGGAGCCGTAAGATGACCGAGACCATCACCATCCGCCGTCCGGACGACTGGCACGTTCACCTGCGCGACGGCGCCATGCTGAAGGCCGTGCTGCCCTTCACTGCCGCGCAGTTCGGCCGTGCCATCATCATGCCGAATCTCGTGCCGCCCGTGACGACGACGGCGATGGCCGACGCCTACCGCGAGCGCATCATGGCCGCGCTGCCGGCTGGCAGCCGCTTCCAGCCGCTGATGACGCTCTACATGACGGACGACACCGACCCGGCCGATGTCGTCTCCGGCTACGAGAGCGGGCGTATCGTGGCGGTGAAGCTCTATCCGCAGCATGCGACGACCAACTCGCACTTCGGCGTCACCGACATCGAGAAGATCCATCCGGTGCTCGCCGCCATGGAAAAGGCGGGCGTGCCGCTGCTCATACACGGCGAAGTCACGCGGCCCGAGGTCGACATCTTCGACCGCGAGGCAGTGTTCATCGAGACGGTGCTCGACCCGCTCGTCAGGCGCTTCCCCGGCCTCAAGGTCACGCTGGAGCACGTGACGACGAAGGAGGGCGTGGAGTACGTGACGGGCGCGCGCGAGCGTGTCGCCGCCACCATCACCCCGCACCACCTCATCTTCAACCGCAACGCCATCTTCCAGGGCGGCATCCGCCCGCACTACTACTGCCTGCCCATCGCCAAGCGCGAGGAGCACCGGCTGGCGTTGCGCAAGGCGGCCACCTCCGGCAATCCGCGCTTCTTCCTCGGCACCGACACCGCCCCGCATACCCGCGCAGCCAAGGAAGCGGCCTGTGGATGCGCGGGCCTGTTCGTGGCGCCCGTCGCGCTCGCGTGCTATGCGCAGGTTTTTGAGGAGGAGGGCGCTCTCGACAAGTTCGAGGCTTTCGCGAGCCTCAACGGCCCGCGCCACTACGGCCTGCCCGTCAACGAGGGAACGATCACCCTCGTGCGCCGGCCGCGCGCGGTCGCCGAGGACGTTTCTCTTCCCGCGGGCGAGGCGGTGCACGTCTTCCGTGGTGGCGAGACGGTGTCATGGACGGTCGCCGACGCGGACAGCGCCGCTGCCGCCGTCGCCTGAGTGGACAATCGAACCGGGGGCCGAGGGACCATGGACAAGTCATTCATCGCTTCACAGACGGCCCGCATGATGCTGGAGGTCCAGGCCATCCAGTTCAACGCCGAGAAGCCCTTCATCTTCACCTCCGGCTGGGCGAGCCCCGTCTATGTGGACTGCCGCAAGCTCATCTCCTTCCCGCGCCTGCGCCGGCGGCTGATGGACTTCGCCGCCGAGCAGATCCTTTCCGAGATCGGCACCGAATCGATCGATGCCGTGGCCGGGGGCGAGACGGCGGGTATCCCCTTCTCCGCCTGGCTGGCGGACCGGCTGATGCTGCCGATGCTCTACGTGCGCAAGAAGGCCAAGGGCTTCGGCCGCAACGCACAGATCGAGGGTGATATCAAGGAGGGCGCGCGCGTCCTGCTCGTCGAAGACCTGACGACCGACGGGCGCTCCAAGCTCGCCTTCGCCGAGGCCCTGCGCCGCGCGGGCGCCGACGTGCAGCACACCTTCGTCATCTTCCACTACGGCATCTTCAAGGAGAGCACGGCGACGCTCGCCGAGCACGGCATCAAGATGCACGCCCTCGCCACGTGGTGGGACGTCCTGGCCGAGGCGCGCGAGCGCGGTTATTTCGCCGCCAGTACCCTCGACGAGGTGGAGAAGTTCCTGCACGCTCCCGCCGAATGGTCGGCGAAGCACGGCGGCAAGGCGGACTTCTGAGGCTTCGGACGGCACCCGGCGAGGACGGCCGGGTGCCGTCTAAAAAATTTGATCCGTGTCGCCTTTTGGGATAGCGTCCCTTTTTAACGTGCACTGTGAGGGAGCGATGGACACGCGCGCGTTGCTTGAGTGGTTCCGCCAGCAGAACGAGGGGCTGAGGACGTACTCGTCGCTGCGAGAATTGTGCGCCAAGGATATGGCTCCGGGTGCTCCCGACGCGGCGCTGCGGCAGCTTCTCGTCTGCGCGCTCGACGGGTTCATCGACCGCTATTTCGGCGAGCCCTTCACCAGCGAGGTGGCGCGCACGGCACGCGAGAACACGCTCAAGCTGCTCGAGGAAGCGGCGGCTGCGAGCGAGGCCGACGCGGCGGGCAAGGTCGCCGCGCTCGACAAGCTGGCCTTCCGCCAGATCGTCGACTGACCGCCCCAAGCATCCATTTTTGCCGAAGCCGTGACCGCTGACCGCGGTCGCGGCTTTCTGCATTCTGAGGGCCCCCGCCCGTCAGGNAAGCTGCCCANGGACGAGGCTGTGATTTTTGCGAAAGCCGCTTGAACAGCACCGCGNGCCTACCCTATTGTAACGATTTAAAGAAACCAATTCGCCGCAAGGCGATGACAGGGTGCCGCCAGGGCGCCCACGGGACCGGAAACACTCNAGAGGAGACCTTGATGCGCAGGACCTTCCTGAAAACGCTTGTCGCCGCGGCGGCTGCCGCCACGCTCGCCCTGCCGGGTGCGGCGCAGGCGGCCTATCCGGAGCGGCCGATCACGATGATCGTGCCGTGGGGGGCGGGCGGCGGTACCGATGCGACAGCTCGCATCGTCGGCTCGCTCCTCGAGAAGGAACTCGGCCAGCCGGTCAACGTCGTCAACCGCACCGGCGGCTCGGGCGTGGTGGGGCACGCGGCCATCGCCGACGCGGCGCCGGACGGCTACACCCTCGGCATCATCACGGTCGAAATCGGCATGATGCACTGGCAGGGGCTGACCAAGCTCACCTATGCCGACTACACGCCCCTCGCCCTCATGAACTTCGATCCCGCCGGCGTGCAGGTGCGCGCCGACGCGCCCTACAAGGACGTCAAGGAGCTGCTGGCTGCGATCAAGGCGAACCCCGGCAAGTACAAGGCATCGGGCACGGGCCAGGGCGGCATTTGGCACCTCGCGCTCGCTGGCATGCTCGCCATGAGCGATATCCCGCCGTCCGCGGCCCCGTGGGTGCCGTCGAACGGCGCCGCTCCCGGCCTGCAGGACCTCGTCGCCGGGGGTGTCGAGGTGGTGACCTGCTCTGTGCCGGAGGCGCGCTCGCTCATCGAGGCCGGCCGCGTCAAGAGCCTGGCAATTATGTCGGACACGCGTAGCGAGCTGTTCCCCGATCTGCCCACGCTGAAGGAGGCCGCGGGCATCGACTGGACGCTCGGTGCCTGGCGCGGCTTCGCCGCTCCGAAGGGCCTGCCGGCCGACATCCAGGACAAGCTCGTCGCCGCGCTCGAGAAGATCTACAAGAGCGCCGAATTCCAGGACTTCATGAAGAGCCGCGGCTTCGGTGTCTCCTGGGCAGCGAAGGAGGACTTCGTCGCCTACATGAAGAAGAGCGACGAGTCGCGTCGGCACGGTCATGAAGGAACTCGGGCTCGCCAAGTAACGCGAGTCGGGACTCTGTCGCGGCGCCGGACCCGGTCCGGCGCCGTCGTTATCCGGCGAAAACCACCGGGTTGGCTGCCGCCACAGTCGCGAGCCGTAGTCTATGGTCAAATCCGACATCATCATCGGCCTCATCCTGACAGTGCTCGGGGTGGCGGTCATCCTTCATGCCCAGTCCTTCCCGGACATTCCGGGCCAGGAATACGGCGCTGCCGTCTTTCCTGTGATCGCCGCAAGCGCCCTGGCGGCCTGCGGCCTCCTGCTCGCCTTCAAGGCCTTGAGACGGAGGGCGACTGTGCCGGAGGGTGTCGACGTCGCGCACAGCATGGCCGGCATCACGCCCGCCGGATGGCTGAAAGGTCTGGCGACCATTGCGCTGGCGCTTTTCTACTGCCTCTTTTCAGACCAGCTCGGCTACATCATCGCGATGGGGCTGGTACTCGTTGGCGGCATGATGCTCCTGGGCGTCCGCTGGTGGGTGGCGATCCTGATCAGCGCCATCGCCATCTTCGNCATCCACGAGCTCTTCGTCGTCCTGATGCGCGTTCCGCTGCCGCGCGGAACCATCATCCCCTTCTGAGGCGCCCATGCTCGCCATCGAAAAAGCCGTCGGGCTTGTCGCCACGCCGAGCGTCCTCATCTCGGTTTTTCTCGCGTCCGTCTTCGGCATCTTGATCGGAGCAATTCCCGGTCTTACGGCCACCATGGCGATCGCGCTGCTGGTGCCATTCACCTTCTTCATGGATCCGCTGCCCGCGGTCGGCGCCATGATCGCCTGCTCGGCCATGGCGATCTTCGCAGGCGACATTCCGAGCACGCTTCTGCGCATCCCGGGTACGCCCGCCTCTGCCGCCTATACGGACGAGGCCTACGCGATGACGCGCAACGGCCAGGCGGAGACGGCGCTGGGCGCCAACCTCATGTTCTCGGCCATCGGCGGGCTCTTCGGCACGGCCGTGCTCATCGTCGCCGCCCCGGCGCTGGCGGAAGTGGCGCTGCAGTTCTCGTCCTTCGAGTACTTCTGGCTCGCGGTGCTCGGGCTCACCTGCGCCATCTTCATCGGCGCCGTGTCGCCGCTGAAGGGGCTCATCAGCCTGTTCATCGGCCTTCTGGTCTCCACCATCGGCCTCAACAATCCCGCGGGCGTGCCGCGCTTCACCTTCGGCTACACGGAGCTGATGGGCGGCATCGAGTTCATCCCCGCCATGGTCGGCCTCTTCGCCGTCTCCGAGGTGCTGCGCGCCATGGTCCACGGCGCGATCGACCTGCCCATGACCCAGCGCAAGATCGGCAACCTCTTCGCCAACTGGGGCAAGATGGTGAAGACCTACTGGCGCCAGCAGCTGCGCGGCAACACGCTCGGCACCGCCATCGGCATCCTGCCAGGCGCCGGCGCCGACATCGCCGCCTGGGTCGCCTATGCCCTTTCGAAGAAGATGTCCCGCACGCCGGAGAAGTACGGCAAGGGCCACGTGGAGGGCATCATCGAGAGCACGTCGGCCAACAATGCCGCGCTCGGCGGCGCCTGGGTGCCGGCGCTCGTCTTCGGCATTCCCGGCGACTCCATCACCGCCATCGTCATCGGCGTGCTCTTTATCAAGGGGCTCAATCCGGGGCCGACGCTGTTCATCAACAACCCCGAGAACATCTACGCGGTCTTCCTCATCTTCATCCTCGCCAACCTGTTCATGATCCCGCTCGGCTGGGCGGCGATGAAGGGGGCCGGCTATATCCTGCGCGTGCCGCGCCGGGTGTTGATGCCGCTGATCCTTGGCTTCTCGATCGTCGGTTCCTTCGCCGTCAATAACGCCACCTACGGCATCGTCATCATGCTCGTCTTCGGCGTGCTCGGCTTTCTCATGGAGGAGAACGAGATCCCCGTGGCGCCGTGCATCCTGGGCATCGTGCTTGGCCCGCTGGTGGAGGAGAACTTCGTGACGTCGATGATCAAGTCGAACGGCAGCTTCCTGGCCTTCTTCGAGCGGCCGATCGCGGGCGTCCTCGGGGTCTTCACCATCCTTGTGGTGCTGAGCCCGCTCATCAGCATGGTGGTCCGCCGCATGCGGGGGCCGGCGACGAAGACGGCGTGAGCAGCCGACGGCACAAGCCAAGGAAAAAGGGCCCGCGAGGGCCCTTTCTCTTGTCTGCGGCGCTCGGCGCGCCCCTTACAGCGGCGGCGTCTCGCCCGTGCCGAGGTCCCAGTAGAGGCCGGCCATGAGGCCCAGCGCCTCGCGGGCGATCGCGACCGGAAGGTGCTCGTTCGGCGCGTGCTGCGAGCAGCCGGGATAGGAGTGCGGCACCCAGATGGTGCGCAGGCCGAGGATCTCGGAGAAGATGTCGTTCGGCAGCGAGCCGCCGAGATTGGGCAGGATCGCCGGCTTCTTGCCCGTGGTGCGCGCAATGGAGCCCACGGCCCAGGTCACCCACGGATCATCCGGATCAAGGCGGGTGGCATGGAAGATCTCGTCGCGGCTCTTCTCCACCTTCACCATGGGGAAGCCGTGGCGGACAAGGTGACGACGCAGGGCCGGCAGCACCTCCTCGGGGTCGACACCGACAACGAAGCGCAGCTGGCAGCGCGCCCAGGCGCTCGGCGGCACGGCGTTCACCGGCGTCTCGGGATTGCCGGCCTTCATGGCAAGAATGTCGAAGGAGCACCAGCCGAAGACTTGCTCGGCCGGGCTGAGGCCGGGCTCGCCCCATTCGGGGTCGATGGTCGGGCCGTCGGGGCCGCCGTCCACCTCACAGTCGGCGAGCACGCGGCGCACGTTCTCGGGCAGCTCCTTCGGCACCCATTCGTGGATGCGGATCTGGCCCGTCGGCGAGACGATGGTGGAGATGGCATGGGCGAGCTGGATCGCCGGATCCGAGAGGAGGCCACCCCAGTTGCCGGAATGGTGGCCGCCCTCGCGGGCCTCGATCGACATGTCGAAGGTCACGCCGCCGCGCGAGCCGAGGAAGACCGTCGGCCGCTCGGCGTTGAGCCGCGGCCCGTCCGAGCCGATGAGCACGTCGGCCTTGAACAGCTCCTTGTGCTCGGCGCACAGCTCGCGCAGGCCGGGCGAGCCCATTTCCTCGCCCATCTCGATGAGATACTTGGCGTTGAAGCCCAGCTTGCCGCGCGTCTCCAGCACGGCGCGCAAGGCCGCGATGTTGATGACGTGCTGACCCTTGTTGTCGACCACACCGCGGCCGTACCAGCGGTCCCCCACCTCCGTCAGCCGCCAGGGGGAGAGGCCCTCCTTCCAGTCCTTGTCGAGGCCGCGGATGACATCGCCGTGGCCATAGCCGAAGATCGTCGGCAGGGCCGGATCCTCGATGCGCTCGGCGAAGAGGAAGGGGGCGCGCGCCTTCGGATGCTCCAGAATGCGGCAGGAGAAGCCGAGCGCCTCGAGCATGGGCACCATCTCCTTGACGAGATAGTCGCGCAGCACGGGCGCGCGCTCGGGGTTCTGGCTCTCCGTCGGCATGGCGACGAGGCGGGACAGATCGGTCTTGAAGGCTCCGGAATCGAAGTACTCTTCGGCGCGAGCGATGGCCGCTTCACGGGTCATGGTGGTGGGGACTCCTTGCGGGTGAAACGGCGGGGCTCAGGGCGCCACCGCCGGGAAGGGGGTGATCTGCTCGTAGGTGCGCACGAGCTGCAGCACGGAAAGGTCGTCACGCGGACGTCCGACGATCTGCATGCCCATGGGCAGGCCATCGGCGTTGAAGCCGACCGGAACGGAGGCGACGGGGCAGCCGGAGAGCGTGGCGGGTGCCACGACCTCCATCCAGCGGTGATAGCTGTCCATCGGCCGGCCGGCGATTTCCCGCGGCCATTCTTCCTCGACGGGGAAGGGGAAGACCTGCGCCGACGGCAGCGCGAGATAGTCGAAGCGCTCAAAGAGCCGCAGCACGCAGGCATACCAGGCCGTGCGCACGGTGCTCGCCTCGTAGAGCCTGTAGGCGCTCAGGCGCTCGCCGCCCTCGATCTCCCAGCGCGCGGCGAACTTGAGTTTCTCGCGCTTGGCCGGGTCGTCGTAGAGGGGCTTCAGCTTGCCGCCGACCATGAAGTGGCGCAGCGTGACAAAGGCCTGCCATAGGGTCTCGAAGTCGAAGGCCGGAACGTGCGGCTCGACGACGAGGCCGGCATCGGCGAGGTGGCGCAGGCCGCCCTCGCACAGGGAAAGGATGCCGTCCTCCATGGCCAGATGCCCGCCAAGGTCGCCGAGCCAGGCGATGCGCCTGCCCTTGAGATCGGCATCAAGCAGGGCTTCGTAGCCGCGCGCGGCGCCGTCGAGCGACAGCGGCGCCCGCGGGTCGTAACCCGCCTGCACGCTGAGGAGGCGGGCGAGATCGGCTGCATTGCGGGCCATCGGCCCCTCGGTGCCGAGCTGGGAGAAGAAGCCTTCCGGCGCGGGCAGACTCGGCACGCGGCCCTGGGAGGGGCGGAAGCCGAAGACGTTGTTGTAGGCGGCGGGATTGCGCAGCGAGCCGCCGAAGTCGCTGCCGTCGGCGACGGGCAGCATGCGTGTGGCGAGCGCCACGGCCGCGCCGCCACTCGAGCCGCCAGCTGTGCGCGCCGGCTCATAGGCGTTGCGCGTCGCGCCGAACACGGGGTTGTAGGTGTGGGAGCCGAGACCGAATTCCGGCGTATTCGTCTTGCCGATGATGATGGCGCCGGCGGCGCGCATGCGGGCGACCATGATGGCGTCGGCCGTCGGCACGAAATCGGCGAACAGCGGCGAGCCGAAGGTCGTCGTGATTCCCTTCGTCGGCGCAAGGTCCTTGATCGCCTGGGGGAGGCCGTGCAGTGGCCCGGCCGCCTCGCCACGGGCAAGGGCCGCATCCGCCGCATCGGCATCGGCCAGGATTTCCTCGCGCGGGCGCAGGGAGACGATGGCGTTGTAGGTGGGGTTGATCGCCTCGATATGGTCGAGGAAGGCGCCCACCACCTCGCGCGCCGAGACATCCCGCCGCGCGATGAGGCGGCAGAGCGTGCCGGCATCGAGACGGCACAGCTCCGGCGCCTTGCCTGTGACGTCGCCCCCGGGGTTCGTTGCAGCAAGGCGCATGGCGCTTCTCCTCAGTGGGATGCCGGGGCCTGCGTGTGGAGGTGGCAGGCGACGGTCCCCTTCTCGTCGCGCAGGATCTGCGGCACCACGCTGGCACACTGTGGCAGCCTCTCGGGGCAGCGCGGGTGGAAGGGGCAGCCCGAGGGCGGATTCAGCGGATCGGGAAATGCGATGCCGAGCCCCGTGTCCGGAATGCCGAGGCCTGGCTCCGGTGTCAGGACGGAGGCGAGCAGCGCCTTGGTGTAGGGGTGGCGCGGCTCCTTGAAAAGCGACCGCGTCTCGGCCAGCTCGACGACACGGCCGAGGTACATCACCGCCACGCGCGTCGCGATGTGCTCGACGACGGCGAGGTTGTGGCTGATGAAGACATAGGTGAGGTTCAGCTCGCGGCGCAGGTCCATCAGCAGGTTGAGGATCTGCGACTGCACCGAGACGTCAAGCGCCGAGGTCGGCTCGTCGCAGACCACGACCTCCGGCTTCATGACGAGCGCGCGCGCGATGGCGACGCGCTGGCGCTGGCCGCCGGAGAGCTCCCTCGGGTAGCGGTCGGCGAAACGCTGGGGCAGGCCGACCTTGTCGAGCATCTCGGATGGCCATCCTGCGCCGTTCCGAGGGCGTGCCGATGCCATGCACCTCGAGCGGCAGGGCCACGATGGAGGCGATGGTGCGGCGCGGGTTGAGCGAGGAGTAGGGATCCTGGAACACCGGCTGCACGCGCCGGGCCATGCCCTTGCGGCCGAGGTTGCGGATATCCTGCCCCTCGAGCGTGATGGTGCCGGCGCTCGGCAGCAGCAGGCCGAGCAGCATGCGTGCGAGGGTGGACTTGCCGCAGCCCGACTCGCCGACGATGGCGAGCACCTCGCCCTGGCGTATGTCAAGCGAGATGCCGTTCACCGCATGGAGCGTGCGCTTGCCCTTGAACAGGCCGCGGCTCACCTCGAAGGAGCGGGTGAGGTCGTGCGCTTCGATGAGAGCCGTCATGCTGCGTTCTCCAGAATGCAGCGCCAGCGGTGGCCGTCCGCCGTCTCGCGCACCGGCGGGGCGTCGAGGCAGGCGGGGGTGGCCTTGCCGCAGCGGTCGCGGAAGCTGCAGCCGCGCACCTCGCCCACAAGCGAGGGCACGACACCCGGGATGACGCCAAGCCGTCCCCCCGGCTCCGTGCGGCCGGGGACCGGGATGCAGGCGATCAGACCCTGTGTGTAGGGATGGCGCGGGGCGTTGAAGAGGGAGGCCGTCGGCCCTTCCTCCACGATCTGGCCGGCGTACATCACCGCCACGCGGTCGGCGATGCGCGCCACGATGCCGAGATCGTGCGTGATCAGCACCATCGCGATGCCGAGCTCCTTCTGCAAATCGACCAGAAGACGCAGGATCTGGGCCTGAATGGTGACGTCGAGCGCCGTTGTCGGCTCGTCGGCAATAAGCAGCTCGGGCCCGCACATCAGCGCCATGGCGATCATCACGCGCTGGCGCAGGCCGCCCGAGAGCTGGTGCGGATATTGTCCGAGGCGCTCGGCGGCATTGGCAATGCCGACCTTGCCGAGCAGGAAGACGGCGCGCTCCCGGGCTTCCGCCTCGGAGGCCCGCTTGTGCAGCCGGTAGGCTTCGACGAGCTGGTTGCCGATGGTGTAGGCGGGGTTGAGCGCCGTCATCGGCTCCTGGAAGATCATCGACATCCGGTTGCCGCGCAGCGCGTTGATACGGCTCTTGCCGGCGCGCGAGAGGTCCTCGCCCGCGAAGGCGAGGCGCCGGGCCGTCTTCTTCGCGGCCTTCGGCAGCAGGTCCATGATGGCGAGCGAGGTCATGGACTTGCCGCAGCCGGACTCGCCGACGAGGCAGAGCGTCTCGCCGCGTTTCACGGAGAAGGAGATGTCGCGCACCGCATGCAGTGTGCCGCCCGGCGTCGCGATGTCGACGCTGAGGCCGTCAACCTCCAGAACGATGTCGCTGGAATGGGCCATGGCCTCAGCTCCGTCCTTCGGGGGCGATGATGTCGCGCAGGCCGTCGCCGGCGAGATTGATGGCGAAGATGAGCAGCGCCAGCGCCGTTCCGGGGATGGCGATGAGCCAGAAGGAGAAGAACATGTAGGCCTTCGCCTCGGAGATCATGAGGCCCCAGGAGGGCAGCGGCGGCTGCACGCCGAGGCCGAGGAAGGAGAGGGCGGCTTCGAGCAGGATGGCGCTTGCCGCCTCAAGCGTGGCGACGACGATGAGATGCGGGGCGATGTTGGGCAGCACCTCGCCGAGCACGATGCGCGTCGTCGATGCGCCGGCCGCCTCGGCTGCCGCCACGTAGTCGAGCGAGCGCACCTGCTGGGTGGCGCTGCGCATGACGACGGCGAAACGGTCCCATTTCAGGAAGCCGAGCACCAGGATGACGATCCAGAGCGAGCCGCCGATCATGGCGACGACGGCGAGCGCCACGAGGATCACCGGCATCGACAGGCGCGTGGTGACGAGGAAGGTGACGAGCATGTCCACCTTGCCGCCGAAATAGCCGGCAGCGAGCCCCAGTGCCGTGCCGATGATGCCGGAGATGATGACGACGCTGATACCGATGAGGAGGGAGATGCGCGCCCCGTAGATCACCCGCGAGAGATAGTCGCGCCCGAGCGGGTCTGTGCCGAACGGGTGCACCCAGGAGCCCTTGGCGTACCAGACGGGCGGCACGTTGCGAGCGCTCAGGTTCTGCAGATAGGGATCGTGCGGCGCCAGGAGCGGCGCGAACAGCGCAATGAGCACGATCGTCGCGAGGATGCCGACGCCGATGACGAATGCCTTTTGCCCCAGCATGCGGCGCACGAGGCGGGAGAAGGCGGAGGGTTCCGCCGCGGCGGGCAGGGAAAGCGGTTCGCTCGTCATGTCAGGCCACCCGGATGCGCGGGTCGAGCCAGGCGTTCGCGATATCCGCCGCGAGCGTCAGCAGGACGTAGAGGACAGACAGCAGCAGGACGATCACCTGCATCACAGGGAAATCCTTGTAGGTGATGCTCTGGTAGGCGAGGTAGCCGAGCCCATCGAGGGCGAAGATGGTCTCGATGACGACCGAGCCGCCGAGCAGGAACCCGAGCTGCACGGCCGTGAGCGCGACCACCGGCACCACCGCGTTGCGCAGCGCGTGCTTGAAGATGACCGTGCGCGTCGGCAGGCCCTTGGCCCGCGCGGTGCGGATGTAGTCCGCCGACAGCACCTCGATCATGCCGGCGCGGATGAGCCGCATGAAGGCCGGCGCCACGTAGTAGCCGAGCGCGATGGTCGGCATGATGAAATGCGCCCACGTCTTGGAGCCGGACACCGGCAGCCAGCGCAGCGTGATGGAGAACAGCATCACGAGCAGGAGGGCGAAGAAGAAGTTGGGCAGCGCCTGCCCGACAACGGCGATGGCAAGCGCGAGCCGGTCGATCCAGCTGTTGGCATAGACGGCGGCGAGCACGCCGAGCGGGATCGAGACGAGCAGCGCAAAGCCGAGGGAGAGGACGCCGAGCAGCAGAGTCGTCGGCAGCTTGGCGAAGACGAGGGGCGCGACGGCGGTCTTGAAGTAGATCGAGGTGCCGAAGTCGCCCCGGAGNGTGTTCCACAGCCATTCNGCATATTGCACGAGCAGGGGCCGGTCGAGACCGTAGGTGCGCCGCACCAGCTCGATGTCCTCCTGCCGCGCGCCCTCGCCGGCGATGGCGATGGCGATGTCGCCGGACATGCGCAACAGGAAGAAGGCGATGGCCGAGACGGCGAGCGCAACGAGCACCGCCAGGCCGAGCCGTTTCAGGATATAGCCGATCATGGGCCGTTCTCCGGGCCGGGTTGCCGCTGAAGGTCGCTTCCGCCCCGTTCCCTCGGGTGAGAGGCGGGCCATGCCGGCCCGCCGGGATCGCCGGCCTCTTGCCCCGCCTCTTGCCCCTTCCGCGGAAGGAAAGGGGCAGGGCGCAGCGCAGGGCGGCCGGCGATCGTTGTCGCGGGGCCTTGCAGCGGGAGAGTTAGTTCTTCCAGGTCATCTCCCAGAAGCGCGGCATCTCGTCCGGATAGGCGCGGAAATCGAGATCCGCAGTGGCGACATAGTAGACCGGCAGCGAATAGAGCGGCACGGCATAGGCCTTCTCGGCGATGCGGACCAGCGCCTCCTTGTAGGCGGCGTTGCGCACGGCCGGGTCGACCGAGTTGTCACCCCTGTTGAGAGCATCACGCACCTCGGGGTCGCGCGTGATATCGTCGTCACCTCCGGCGAAATAGACCGGCGTGGAGGCGGAGACGTCGTTGACCGAGAACGAACCCCACGTCTGGTGCGTCAGCATCGCCTTGTTGGCGCGGATCTGCTCACGCATCGCCGCATACTGCAAGAAGCGCAGGTTGGTCTTGATGCCGACCGCCTGCAGGTAGCCGATGATGGCTTCGGTCTGGTTGCGCTCGCGATAGGCGACGATGTCGAGCTCAAGCCCGTTGGCGTAGCCCGCCTCTGCCAGCAGGGCCTTGGCTTTTTCCGGATTGTACTCATAGCGCGGCGCGCCGTGGTCGGTGCAGCCGAACTGCGTGGGGAAGCAGATGGTGTGGATGACGCGCGCGCCCTTGCCGACGATCTCCTTCACCATCGTATCGCGGTCGATGGCGTGGTTGATGGCCTTGCGCACGCGCTCGTCCTGCAGCGCGGGGGCNGGCGTGCCCTCCTGCGAGTTCATCTGCATGAAGACGATGCGCATCGTCTCGCCGGAGACGACCTGCAGGTGCGGCACGGACTCGAGCTGCTCGGCCTGATCCTTCGGCACATGCATGATGAAGTCGACGCCGCCCGAGATGGCCTCCGCCATCTGCGTCTGCCGGTCCGGAATGAAGCGGATCTCGATCTTCTCGATGGTGGGCTTGGGCTTGGGCGATTCGGCAAAATAGTCCGGGTTCGCCACGAGGGTGATCGACTTGCCGGGGTCGTACTGCGCCACCTTGTAGGGGCCGGAGCCCACGGGCTTGTCGTTTTGCCCGGCGGGGCCGACCTTCTCGTAATACTCGTTCGGGTGGATGACGACCGGTCCGGCGAGATATTCGATGGCTGCCGGGAAGACCTTCTTGGTCGTGATGCGCACCTTGTACTTGTCGAGCTTCTCGGCCTTCTCGATCCAGCTCACGTTCTGCTGGGTGGTGACCTTGTTCTCGGGCTTCGACACGAAGTTCAGCGTGTAGACGACGTCGTCCGCGTCGAACTCCTCGCCGTTGTGGAACTTGATGCCCTCGCGCAACTCTACCTCAAGCGTGCGGTCGTCGACCCACTTCCAGCTCTTGGCAAGCTGGCCCTTGTAGTCGTTGGTGATCGGGTCGCGATAGATCAGCGTGTCCCAGACGTGCTGGCCGATGATGACGCCGATGCGGACGTTGTTGAAGAACGGATCGACGCTTTCCGGCGCCTGGTCATAGGCCATGACGACAGAATTGTCGCTCTTGCCGGCATAGGCCGGGGCCGAGAGCGCCAGGGCGCTGACCGCGGCAAGGGTCGTGAGCTTGATCAGGTTGCGCATGTTCACCCTCTTGATCGGCGGAACGTCGGCACCCGAGAGCGGCCATGACACGCCTGATCGCGCCAATTGCGCGGCGGCGCAGCCATAGGCTTTTACCGGCTGTTCCCCGTTCCCTGGCTGAGGGGGTGCTTGCCCCCTCTGTTGCGAGCCGGCGGAGCCGGATCGTGCGACACATTTTCAGAATACCGCGACACTTTCTGCAATTATATTGTTTCGAAACTTTCATTGCCGAAACGGCAAAGCAGAGAGGGCGCACATGCACGGCACGGCCCTGCGCTATTTTCTCGAGGTGGCGCGCACCGGCTCGGTGAGCGAGGCTTCGAGCCGGCTCAACGTGGCGGCGTCGGCCGTGTCGCGGCAGATCGCCAAGCTGGAGCGCGACCTCGGCAGCCGCCTGTTCGAGCGGCGGCCGCGCGGCATGGTGTTGAGCGAGGCCGGCCGGCTGCTCGCCACCTATGCGCGCCGCATGACGCTCGAGGGTGAGCGCGTGGTGAGTCGCATCCGCGAGCTCGAGGGCCTCGCCCGCGGCGAGGTGCGGATCGCGACGACCGAAGGCTTCGCGCTCGACCTGATGCCCGAGGCGATCGTGGCCTTCCGCCGCCGCTACGAGGGCATCCGGTTCGATCTTGCGGTCGTGCCCTTCGCCGCAGTGACACGGCTCGTGCAGAACGGGGACGTCGACATCGGCGTCACCTTTGGCCTCGCGCCCTCACCGGATGTGAAGGTGCAGAGGGCATGGCCGGCGCCGATTCTCGCCGTGATGACGCCGGACCATCCGCTCGCCGCCCGTGAAAGCCTGATGCTGCAGGACCTGCGCGACCATCCCATCACCTTGTCGGAGGCGAACACGACGTTGCGTCAGCTCGTCGACATGGCCTGCGCCGACGAGGGCGTGGCGCTGGAGCCCGTGCTCGTCACCAACTTCGTCTCCGCACAGCGGCGATTCGTCGAGACGGAGGGTGGCGTGCTCGTCGCCGCGCCGCTGTCGATGGTCTCGGGGCTTCTCTCCGGCAGGCTCGTCGCCCGTCGCATCCGTTCGCCGCTTCTCCATCGTCGCCGTTTCGAGATCCAGACCATGCTTGACCGCACCCTGCCGCGGGCCGCCGAGGCCTTCGTCAGCTTTCTCAGCGAGCACATCGACAGCAACCTTGCCGCACTCACCACGGTGCTCGGCTCTCGGGCGGATGCAGGGCCTCTGGAAGCGGGCGAGGGGATTTGATCGACCGCAAGGAAATCGGACACCGCGGCGGCCATGGTCGGGATGCCGGACCTCCGCACCGGTAGTCCTTCGAGGGTATTGTCGATGAACGAGGAAAAGGCGTCCGCCTACGGCGACGAGCGCCTGCCGCGCTATACGAGCTATCCCACCGCGCCGCATTTCACCGCTGCCGTCACGCCGGAAGTCTATGCGCGCTGGCTGGGCGAACTGTCGCCGGACCTGTCCGCTTCGCTCTATCTGCACGTGCCGTTCTGCCGGCAGATGTGCTGGTACTGTGGCTGCAACTCCACCGTGATGCGGTCGGACGCGCCAATCGCGGCCTATGTCTCCCGGCTGCTTCGGGAGATTGAGACGGTGGCCGGCTGCATGCCGCATCCGCTCAAGGTCGCCCACGTCCATTTCGGCGGCGGCACGCCGACCATCGTCGCCCCGCAGGATTTCCTGTCGGTGATGGAGCTGCTCAACCGGCACTTCGACCTGCTGCCGGATGCCGAGATCGCTGTGGAAATCGACCCGCGGCGGCTCGACCGGCCGATGGCCCGTGCCTTGCGGGAAGGCGGCGTCAACCGGGCGAGCCTTGGCGTGCAGAGCTTCGACCCGGCGGTCCAGCAGGCGATCAACCGCGAGCAGAGCTACGCCGTCACTGCCGCGTCGGTCGAGATGCTGCAGGAGGCGGGCATCACCGCGGTCAATTTCGACCTGATCTACGGGCTGCCCCACCAGACCGTCGCCTCCTGCCGGGAGACGGCGCGCCAGTGCCTGACGCTGCGGCCGGCGCGGCTCTCCGTCTTCGGCTATGCGCACGTGCCCGGCTTCAAGACACACCAGCGGCTCATCGACGAGGCGGCGCTGCCGGACGGGACCGAGCGGCGGCGGCAGGCGGAGGCGATCGCGGAGGTGCTCTGCGCCGGTGGCTACCGTCGAATCGGCTTCGACCATTACGCCCTGCCGGACGACGAGCTGTCCGTCGCCGAGCGGGAAGGGCGGCTGCACCGCAACTTCCAGGGCTATACAAGCGACGCCAGCGACGTCCTCCTGGGCTTCGGCGCCTCTGCCATCGGCCGCCTGCCCCAGGGATACGTGCAGAACGAGCCGCTGCCTCGCCGCTATTCCAATCTGGTCGAGGCGGCAGGGCTCGCCACCGTCAAGGGCTACGCCCTGACGGCTGACGACAGGCTGCGCGCCGACATCATCGAGCGTCTGATGTGCGACATGGTCGTGGATGTGGGCGAGATCTGCGCCCGGCACGGCACCAGTCCCGAGCCGCTCATGAGCGCGCCACGCCTCGCCGAGGTGGTCCACGACGGCCTCGCCAGTGTCGAGGGCTGCGTCGTGCGCGTGCCTGAGGAGGCCCGCTTCTTCGTGCGCAACATCGCCGCCGCCTTCGACGCCTACCTCGGCCAGGGAGGCCGCACGCACAGCCGCGCCGTGTGAGAGAAGGACTTCGCTGGATCCGTGCCAGACGCAGGGCGCGGCGGACAGTGGCCGCCGCGCAGGGCGGCACAGCGGCAGAGCGTTGCCGGCCTCATGTTTCAGAAAAAAAGATCGTCCGAAGGCTTGTGCCTTCGGACGACCAAGTTGCGGCCGTGCGGGGCCGAAAAGGCGGGTTCAGCCGTTGAGACGGGCGAGAGCGGCCTTGTCGCGCAGCACGATGGTGCGGCGGCTGGCCGGCACGTGGATGATGCCCTTGCGCTCGAGCTCGGTGAGTGAGCGCGACACTGTCTCGATGGTGAGGCCGAGGTGGTCGGCAATGTCGAGGCGCGACATGGGGAGCTCGATGGCGTCGTCGCCGTCGAGCCGCTCGGCCATGTCGACAAGGAAGGTGGCGATCTTCTCGATGGCGGACTTGCGCCCGAGCAGCAGCATGTGCCGCTGGGCCCGCTCGAGCGCATGCATCATCGCATCCAGCACCTCGCGCGAGAAGGTCTCGTCGAAGTGGAGTTCGTCGAGATCGCGCCGGCGGTAGGCGATGACGGTCGCGGCCGTGGCAGCCTCGGCGCTGAAGCGGTGCTCGTCACCGGCCTCGACACCGAAGACATCGCCCGGGAAGTGGAAGGCGTCGATCTGCCGGCGGCCGTCGCTCAGCAGCTTCGACGTGCGGATGACCCCCTCGGCGACCCGGTAGAAGAACACGGCCGGATCGCCTTCGGCGAACAGCTCCTCATCCTTCTCAAGGACGCGCACGGAGCCGACCCCGCACGAGCGCCGGCCCTGCGCCGCCATGGCGCGGGACAGCATGCCGGCCTCGAAATGCCTGGCAATTGGAGCGTTCGTCACGGTCTGCATCTGCACCTCCTCGAGGGCAACCCAAATGCCTTGTGGCTTCATGGGTACCGCCGGGAGGGCAGGGGAAAAATCCGCTCGATACCTAAGGGAAACTCCTGATGACCTCCTGTCGCAGCCCGTACGCCAGCCGCCGTTCGGCGCTGTGGGCCCCGCGAGTGCGGCGAGGTCAGGACGCTGCGAGCGCCGTGCGGATGCCGTCGAGAAGCTGGCTGCCCTCCAGCGGCTTCTCCAGCACCTGGAGGAAGCCATGGCGTCCGGCCTGCCGGCGCAGGTCGTCGCTGACCTTGCCGGAGATGAGGATGGCGGGCAGGCTGACCTGGCGCAGGCGCAGGGCTTCCATGAGTTCGAGGCCACTCATGCCGGGCATCGAATAGTCGATGACGATGCAGCCGTGCCGGGGCAGCGCCTTTTCCGCCAGAAGCTGCGGGGCACTCTCGTAGAGGCGCACTTCGAGCCCCTCGAGCTCGAGCGCGAATTTGAGCGAGGCGCGGACCGCCGCATCGTCATCGACGATAAGGACCGGTCCCCCAACCAGCGACATCGACACGTCCCGTAAGTCTCNGCGTTCGGGAGCACCCTACGCCGGCTATGCGAGCAACGGCTTGATGTGCCTCAAGCTGCAGCCCGGCTCCAATTACGGGAATCTACCTATAGGGGGACCGCGCAGGTCAGATCGCGCGCTTCTCGCCGGCGCCCTCACCAACGAGAACCATGCGCACGAGCTGGGACAGGCTCGTGGCCTGCATCTTGGCCATGACGTTGGCCCGGTAGATCTCGACCGTGCGCGGGCTGATGCCGAGCTCGTACGCGATGACCTTGTTGGGCTTGCCGTCCACGAGCCCATCGAGCACCTGGCGCTCGCGCTCGCTGAGCGCCGCGAGACGCTCGTTGAGGNCATTGGCCTCGGCAGCGCGGCGTGCTTCCTCCGCATTGCGGTCGAGCGCCGTGCGCACGGCGGCGAGGAAGACATCATCGTCGAACGGCTTTTCGAGAAAGTCCACGGCGCCCGCCTTCATGGCCGCGATGGCGAGCGGTACGTCCGCATGCCCTGTCATGACGATGACTGGCAGGGTGCTGCCGCGGCGCTTCAGCTCCTGCAGAAAGGCGATACCGTCGAGCCCGGGCATGCGCACGTCCGTGACGATGCAGCCCGCATTCCCGTTGACGGCGCTCTCGAGAAAGGCGGTGGCGGACTCGTGCAGCCGCACCGGCAGGCCCTCGGAGGCAAGGAGGAAAGGACAGCGACTGGCGTACGGCGAGATCGTCGTCGACCACGTGGACCACCGCCTCAGGCGCCATGGCTCATTTCCTCCTCTGCGACCGTGCGCAACGTGAAATGGAACGTGGTGCCGACGCCGGCTTCGGTGTCGGCCCAGATGCGGCCCCCGTGGGCCGCGACGATCGTGCGGCAGATGGACAGGCCGACGCCCATGCCGTGCTGTTTCGTCGTCACGAAAGGCTCGAACAGGTGGTTGAGCACCTCCTCCGCCAGGCCCGTGCCGGTGTCGGCAACCGAGATCTGAACGAAATCCCCGCCGGACAGCGCGCGGGTGGAGACCGACAGCTCGCGCACCGGCGCATCCTGCATGGCCTCGATGGCGTTGCGGATGAGGTTGAGCAGAACCTGCTGGATCTGGATGCGGTCGGCAAAGATGTGCGTGGCTGCCGGGTCGAGGTTGAAGGTGACGCGCACGCCCTTTTCCCGGGCGCCGACCAGGGCGAGCGCGCTCGCCTCCTCGATGAGCTTGGGCAGGTTCTCCCGGCACTGCTCGCTCTCTCCGCGGGCGACGAAGTCACGCAGGTGGCGGATAATCTGCCCCGCCCGGAGCGCCTGCTCGGCCGCCTGGCCCACGCCGTCGCGCAGAAGCGCGATGCGCTCGCCCTCCATCTGCGCGAGCAGGCGGTGGCAGCCCTTCAGATAATTGGTGATGGCGGTGAGCGGCTGGTTGATCTCGTGCGCCAGTGTCGAGGCCATCTCGCCGAGGGCCGTGTAGCGCGACATGTGGACGAGTTCGGCCTGCAGCTCCTGCAGCCGCGCCTCTGTTTTCTGCCGCTCGGTCAGGTCGCGGATGAAGCCGGTGAAATAGCGCGCTCCGCCCGACACCATTTCGCCCACCGCGAGCTCCAGTGGGGAAGGTTGAGCCGTCGCTGCGCTGACCCACGACGACGCGGCCGATGCCGATGATGCGCCGTTCGCCGGTTTTCAGGTAACGCTCGATATAGGCGTCGTGCTTCTCGCGGTAGGGCGAGGGCATCAGGATGCTGACGTTGCGCCCGACAGCCTCCGCCGCGGACAGGCCGAACAGCCGCTCCGCCGCCACGCTGAAGGACTGGATCAGCCCCTGCTCGTCGGTGACGATCATGGCATCGGGCACTGTCTCGAGGATCGAGCGCAGATGCGCCTCGCGCGCCTTGAGCGCTTCCTCGGCNGCGGCGCTGGCCGAGACATCGAGGATGACGAGGGCGAAGCCCATCGGCGCGTTCCTGTCGCCGAGCGGCGTCAGGCTCGCCTGGGCGATGAAGGTGCCGCCGTCCCTGCGTTGCATCGGGCGCCGGATCTCGTGCCGCCCGTCGGCGGCCGCGGCCGCGAGCGCCCGCGCGGGCAGGCCGGCGGCCACGTCTTCGGCCGGGAGAAGCTTCGCCCAGCTCTCGCCAAGCAGCTCGTCCTCTCCCCAGCCGGTGATGGCGCGCGCGCCTGCGTTCACCGTCGTGATCACGCCTTCGGTGTCGAGCACGAAGAGCGCGATGTCGACGACGGCGTCGATCAGGAGCTCGGCACGCTCGCTGCGCGAGGCAGCGAACGCCGGTCTGGCGGTAGCTTCGGTCAAGCTGTCCCCCGGACGGTCGGTCACGCCGATTGTATAACGCCTTGCTCGGCCGGGGGCCACCGTTGCGGGTGCGTCAAATCCTTGCGGCGGCGCGTCGCACGTTTGGGAAAATCAAAGCTTGACCGACTGGCCGGACGTGAGCGACGCGACCGCCGCATCGGCGAGCTTCAGCGCGGCAAGGCCGTCCTCGCCCGTCGGCACGGCAATGTCCTCGCCGGCCGCATACCGGCAGAAGGCCGCCAGCTCGAGCCGGTAGGCCTCGGCATAGCGCTGCATGAAGAAGTCGAGCAGCGGGTCACTGGTGAAGCCTGCTGCACTGGCGCGCGTCAGCGTCGTCGCCGTCTGGTTGCCGGCCTGGATCATGCCCTTCTCGCCATGCACCTCGATGCGCTGGTCGTAGCCGTAGGTGGCGCGGCGTGAGTTGGTGATGACGGCAATGCGTCCGCTCGCCGTGCGCAGCGTCGCCGTCGCCGTGTCGACGTCGCCCGCGCCGCCGATGGCCGGGTCGACGAGGGCGGAGCCGGTGGCGAAGACCTCCGTCACCTCCTACGCCAAGGAGGAAGCGCGCCATGTCGAAGTCGTGGATCATCATGTCGCGGAAGAGGCCACCGGAGCGCCTGATGTAGTCGACAGGCGGCGGGGCGGGGTCCCGGCTCGTGATCTGCACGAGCTCCACCTTGCCGATCACTCCGGCCTCCACCTCGGCCTTCAGACGGGCGAAGCTCGGGTCGAAGCGGCGGTTGAAGCCCAGCATCAGCCTGGCCTTTTGCTCGCGCACCACTGCGAGGCAGGCTTCGGCGCGGGCGCTGGAGAGGTCGATGGGCTTCTCGCAGAAGATGGCCTTGCCCGCGCGCGCCGCCTGTTCCACCTGGCTCGCGTGCAGGTCCGTGGGCGTCGCCACGATGACGGCGGCGATGGTCTCGTCCGCCAGGATGTCCTCGACGCTGGCGCGGCGGGCGCCCGTCAGCGCCTGGGCCGCCTCGGCCGCCGCATCGACGGGATCGAAGACGGCGGTGATGCGTGCGTCGGGAAGCGCACTCACCGCCCGGGCGTGGGTGATGCCGATGCGGCCTGCGCCGAGCAGTCCGATGTTGAGCATGGGTGTCGTCCTTGTTCGGGCCCTGTCGCGGCGGCAGGCCGCCGTTCCGATGGTTCCTGTCCGCCGATGCCGGGGCCGGGTCCGTCACTTGTCGCGCTGGAAGATCCAGTCGTGGTCGGGATGGTTCTGGAACCGCCACTTGCGGATGGGGCCGGCCATGACGTTGAGGTAGTACATGTCGTAGCCGTAGGGCGTGCCGCAGGGATGGTGGCCGCGCGGCACCAGCACCACGTCGCCGTCGCTGACCGCCATCGTCTCGTCGAGCGTGCCGTCCTCGGTGAACACGCGCTGGAAGCCGAAGCCCTGCGGCGGGTTGAGGCGGTGGTAGTAGGTCTCCTCGAGATAGGTCATCTCGGGATAGCGGTTCTCGTCGTGCCGGTGCGGCGGATAGCTGGACCAATTGCCCTGCGGCGTGAACACCTCCGTCACCAGGAGGCTGTCGGCCACGTCGCTCTCCTCCATGGCGATGGGGTGGATGTAGCGCGTGTTGGCGCCCTTGCCGCGCGTGACCTTCTCGATGCCGGTCAGCACCCGGGCCTCGTGGCCGCCCTTGCCGGGCGCCGTGCAGACGGCGAGCGTGCAGGCCGTTGTCGCCCGCGCCGACCAGTCGGTGCCGTTCGGCGCATAGACGCAGTGCGGCGGCGTGCCCTCGAAGACGTTCATGCGTTCGCCAAGCTCGCCGAAGCTCCTGCCGCCGACGGCGATCTCGGCCTTGCCCTCGACGAGCACGAGGATGACCTCGTTGCCGCCGGTCGGCTCGGCGGCCGTCTCGCCTGGGGCCAGCTTGTAGAGGCCGAAGCCGACATAACCCCATCCCGCACTCTTGGGGGTGATGTCATGCACCTTGCCCGAGGTGCCGGTGGGCTTGCGCAAGAGCTGGGTCATCGTGTCGTCTCCGCCTGGTCCGGGGCGCTGTCGTCATGCCTTGTCGAGCCCGGCCTCGCGCGCCATCGCCTTGAGCGCCTTCAGGCCCATGGACTGGTATTCGTACGGGTTGCGCACGGCGGGATCCTGCTCGGCCTCGATGACGAGCCACCCCTGGTAGCCGTGCTCCGCGGCGATCCTGAGCACCGGAAGGAAGTCGACACCACCCTCCGGATCGCCCGGCACGGTAAAGACCCCGCGACGCACGCCTTGGAGGAAGGAGAGGCCCTCCTTCTCCACCTCGGCGCGGATGGCCGGGCGCACGTTCTTGGCATGGATGTGGGCGACGCGGGCCATGTGCTTGCGCGCGACGCGCTCCGGGTCGCCACCCGCGAACCAGCAGTGGCCGGTGTCGAGCAACAGGTGCGTCGCCGGCCCCGTATGGGCCATCAATGCGTCGATCTCGTCCTCCGTCTGCACCACTGTGCCCATGTGGTGATGATAGACGAGGGTGAGGCCCTGGCGTGAGCAGTACTGCGCGATCTCCTCCACGGCGGCGCCGAAGGCAGGCCAGCGGTCGGCTGGCAGGACGGGGCGGTCTCTCAAGGCCACCTTGTCGTTGCCGTGGATGGCGTTCGATGTCTCACAGACGATGCAGACCTTGCAGCCCATCGCCTTGAGCAGGTCAAGGTGCGGCTGGATCGCCTGCTTCTCGTCCTGCACCGAGTGGGCGAGCAGATTGAGCGAGTGCCAGCCGGAGACGAAGGCGAGCCCGTGCGGCACGAGCGCGGCCTTGAGCGCCGCGGGATCCGTCGGCATCTTGTGGCCCTTCTCGATGCCGTCGAAGCCGATCCGGCCAGCTTCGCTGAGGCACTGTTCGAGGCTGATGTTGGCGCCGAGGCTCTGGTCGTCGTCGTTGGACCAGGCGATGGGATTGGTGCCGTAGAGGATCATTGCGCTATCCGCATGGGGCTGGGGTGAGAAGCTGCTGCGCCCGACCGGGGCGCGCTCCGGGATGCCCGGCGTCAATCCGCCGGGCGCTGGTTCTTCAGGTTCCTTTCATAGCCGGCGCGGGCCGCGTTGACCTGCGGCCGCGCGGAGACCTCCGGCACCGGCACGTCCCACCAGTGGCCGCCGGCCTCGGTGGTGGGCATCGGGTCCGTGTCGATGACGATGGCGCTCGGCCTGTCGGCCTTGCGGGCGCGGGCGAGCGCCTCCTCCAGCTCCGCAATGCTCCCCACCTTCTCGGCAATGGCACCCATGGAGGCGGCATGGGCGGCGAAGTCGATGGAGGAGGGAACCACGTGGCGGGCGGTATCGAGCAGGTTGTTGAAGCTCTCGCCACCGGTGGCGCGCTGCAGGCGGTTGATGCAGCCGAAGCCGCGGTTGTCGAGCACGACGACGATGATTTTCTGGCCCAGCATCACCGCCGTGGCGAGCTCCGAGTTCGCCATCATGTAGCTGCCGTCGCCGACCATCACGACGACCTCCCGGTCCGGCCGCGCCATCTTGACACCGAGCCCGCCGGCGATCTCGTAGCCCATGCAGGAGAAGCCGTATTCGAGGTGGTAGCCGTTCGGGCGACTGGCCTTCCACAGCTTGTGCAGCTCGCCCGGCAGGCCGCCGGCCGCGCAGACGAGGATGGCATCCTCGCCGACGCTGCGCTGCACGGCGCCGATGACCTGGGCGTCCGAGGGCAGCACGTTGTCACCGGGCGCGGCGGTAGCGGCATCCACCGCCTTCAGCCACTCGGCCTTCAGCTGCGGCTCGGGCGGTGTCGCCCTGTGGTCACCAAGAGCCGCCGAGAGTGCCTCAAGCGCCACTTTCGCGTCTGCCACGAGGGGGATCGCGCGGTGCTTGCCGGCGTCGTAGGCTGCGACATTGATGGCGAGGATCCGCCGCTCGGGATTGCGGAAGAGCGCCCAGCTGCCGGTCGTGAAGTCTTGCAGGCGGGTACCGACGGCGATGATGAGGTCCGCATCCTGCGCGATGGCGTTGGCCGCCGAGGAACCGGTCACGCCGATGGAGCCGAGGTTGAGCGGATGGTCCCATGGCAGGGACGACTTGCCAGCCTGCGTCTCGGCAACCGGGATCTGGTGCTTCTCCGCGAAGCTGCGCAGCGTGTCCGTGGCGAGCGAATAGAGCACGCCGCCGCCGGCGATGATGATCGGCTTGCGCGCGCGGCGGATAGCCTCCGTCGCCTCGGCGAGCTCTTGCGCGTCGGGCTGCGGGCGGCGGATGTGCCAGGTGCGCGGGGCGAAGAAGGTCTCCGGCCAGTCGTAGGCCTCCGTCTGCACGTCCTGGCAGAAGGCCAGCGTCACCGGGCCGCACTCGGCCGGATCGGTCATCGTCGCCATGGCACGGGGGAGGGCGGTGAGCAGCTGCTCCGGCCGCACGATGCGGTCGAAATAGCGGCTGACGGGCCTGAAGCAGTCGTTGGCGCTCACCGTGCCGTCGCCGAAATCCTCTACCTGCTGCAGAACGGGGTCGGGGGCGCGGTTGGCGAAGACGTCTCCCGGCACCAGCAGCACCGGCAGGCGGTTGACGTGGGCGAGCGCAGCGGCGGTGACGAGGTTGAGCGCGCCGGGGCCGATGGAGGTCGTCACCATCATCGCCCGCCGGCGGTTGAGCGCCTTGGCATAGGCGATGGCCGCATGCGCCATGGTCTGCTCGTTGTGGCCGCGCCATGTCGGCAGCGCGTCGCCTGCCCCGTGCAGGGCCTCGCCGATACCGGCGACGTTGCCGTGTCCGAAGATGGCCCAACAGCCGGCGATGAAGGGCTCGCCTTCAGGGGTCTTCTGCGCGGCGAGCCAGCGGACCATGGCCTGCGCGGCCGTGAGACGGATGGTGCTCATGACGCTTGTCCCTTCTGCGTGCGGACGCTGTCCCAGATGTCGCACAGCTTGCGGTATTTCTCGGCCATCTCGGTGACGGCCTCCTCGTCGCCTATCTCGCCGGCGAACCAGCGCCGCGCTGCGTCGCCGAAGATGGTGCGGCCGACGGCGAAGCCCTTCACCAGATCGAAGGTCGCCGCGAGGCCGAGGCTCGCCGACAGCTCCTCGATGGGAGCATCGAGCCCGAGGACGACGATGCCGCGCGTGTGGGGATCGTTACGCGAGACGGCCTCGACCGCATTGCGCCAGGCAGCCTCGCTGCGCAGCGGCTCCAGCTTCCACCAGTCAGGATAGACGCCGATCTCGTAGAAGCGCTCGATGACGCGCGCAGTCGTCGTGTCGTCCACCGGCCCCGCCTTGGAGGCGATGATCTCCAGCAGGAACTCGAGGTTGTTGCGCCGTGCCGCCTCGGCGAGGCGCTTCACCGTCTCCTCCTGCCGGGCCTTGAGGCCGT
>Ga0065720_1003433_pt1 | contig 33552 bp, 42 predicted proteins | sample Thericmetagenome_FD_59107 | JGI IMG/M metagenome (GOLD analysis project Ga0065720, IMG submission 59107) | Thermophilic microbial communities from the Joint Bioenergy Institute, California, USA of rice/straw/compost enrichment - eDNA_2 v2... | ecosystem: Engineered > Solid waste > Grass >... | reverse complement strand
CTTCCCCGGCTCCTCCGGGTAGCCAGCCTCCAGCGCTGCGAGCCGCAGCGCCTCGGCCAGAATGTTCTTCGTCGCGTTGTGATCGCGATCGTGGTGCGCTCCACATTGAGCGCACTGCCAGCTGCGCTGGCTCAGTAGTCATTACCCTTATTGTAGGGTGAGGATTTATACAGCGGTGGCCTCCATTCCGCATGAGACGCGGAAAAATTAAGCACCCGGCCACCCGCTGTCGCGATGTTTTCCCGGGCGGCTCTTCGGCGTCCTGCCTCATCGGATGCGATTGCGGTCGTGGCAGTTGATGCTTTGCCGAATACTCGGCCATGCATGTCATGCCACTTACTGATCACATCTACCGCGTACTGGTACCCGATCCGATAGCGGCCAGGATTCTGTTTCCAACCGTTGGGGCCAATGTTGTAAGCAATCACGGCGCGGAACCAATCATCTCCGCCGTATCGGTTTACGTTCGTGCGAAGCACGTAGCCCATGGCATAAAGGTTCGTGCAGCGGTCATCACGGAGCTGTTCGCGCGTCACGCCATACTTGGCGAAATGCTCGAGCCATACGGTGTTGATCTGCGCGAGACCTAAGTCATAGGAACCGTTTCGATTGCGCACTTCCTGCCCCACGCGACCGTTCTCCTTTTGGAGGATCGCGTGAAGGAGGAGCTCAGGCACCTCGTAGTAGTGCGCGGCATTTGCCACGCACTGGACCGCTTCCCGGTCGAGATGCCCGTAAGGAGCCACCAAGGGCTTTGGGGGCGCGTCTAGGGCCATACGGGACCCCTAGGTGCGTTACTTCGCGTCCTCGTCCGTCGCGGCATCATCGCCCTTCGCATCCCGATGGACATCGATGCGATCGGCCACCAATTCGACCGTGAAGAAGCCCTGATCACCGAGCGTCTTGTACACGCCCTGCACGTGGCCGGTGATGGCAACTTCCTGGCCCTGGCGCAGACGGTTGCGCAGCTGCGGAAACTTATAGGAAGGCACGCGCACGAGCGCGGCGTTTACGAACTCGACGGCATTGCCGGTCGTCTCACGCTGCGGTCCATATTGGATGAGCAGGACGGCGCTGGCGTTCTTCTTCGGATCCTTCGGTTCCGAGATCGTGAGCTTTTTGATTTCGCCAAGCAAAAAGATAGTGTTGATCATGGGGTCCTCTTGTTGTTCTTCGTTTGCGGTGTGCCTTCGGACCATCCGAAGGCACTGTTGCGAGGACGTATAGGCAGGAGGTTTTATGCGAGCGTTATTGAGCGGCGCCGCCGACGTACACCTCGACGACGCGGTTATCTTTCGCCGTCCCGTTGGGCACCGGGCGGGTGCTGCCGAAGGCCTTCACTTCGGCCACCGTAAATCCGTTCGAGCGCAAGAACGTCGTAACCGCTTTGGCGCGAATTCGGGAGAGACGGTTGGCATCGGACTCCCCTGCATCTCCGTGGGCCACCACAACAAGTGGGGTGCCCTTCGGAAGTGCCTTGAGCGCCTTCTGGTCGGCCTTGCCGATCGTGATGCCTTCGTGGGTGAAGTGCACCCGCACCGAAGGTTCCCCTTCTGGCACTGCATCCTCAAGCATAAAGCGCGGCGAAGGCGCTTCGACCGGAGTGACAACAGGCTCAGGATCCACGACGGCGGCGATCGGGGTCACGCGCGCAGTACGCGAAAAGTCCCAGTTGTTACCCGCGTCAACTTGCACGTGATTCTCAATGTAGGGGGCGTATTCCACGTGGGCAGGAACGTCGATAGGCATGGGAGCGGTCTTCCTTATTTGGCAGATTTGGCTTGACGAAGAGCGTTCAGCACCGCTTCGCGCAGGGCAGAAAGCTCACCGTTCGGCACGGATTTCGGATCAAGTGTCGTGATAACGCGGCTACCGCGAACGAGCGCGTACGCGGGCACCACTTGGACGCCACCGCGCACGGCGAGGGCCACCGCACGATCAACCGCGGCATGAGGCCCAGGGCCCTCCACCGCCTCAATCATTCGGGGCCAATCAATGGGGTCGCTGGTGAGCTCGGATTGAAGCCAGTCCAAGGTCTGCGGCACATCAGCAAGTGGATAGCCCAGATCTTGGGCTCCGCGATACATCGACATGCGAACGCGCACTTCAAGATCAGGTCCGAGCTCGCGCAATGCGTAGTAGAAGCGCTCACGGGCGTTGTTTCGCCCGCGCGGTAAGGGGGCTACGACAAAACGACCCCCACTACGCTCCACCTCTGCACGAATCGGTGGGTCGAGAAGTTCAGATTCACGGCAAACAGAGCACCCGAAATCGATGAACTTCACGACATGGATGGGCTCGGACTCCGCGGCATCCGCCAAAGCGACGGGTGCCAACAGAGCTATCGTAAGGAAGGCTCGGCGTAGACGGTTCATTGCTTCGCCGCAGCCTCCGAAACAGGCTTCACAGGCGGCGCTTGCCCGCCTTTCGGTAATTCCGCCGGGACCGTCGGGGCAGACTGCTCGCCGCTCTCACCACCCTGGGCAAGCTGCGCTTGACGCTCCTGCGCCTCAAGCGCCTTGTTGTAATCGTCCTGGTAGAACAAGCGCCACGCGGTGTACTGGCAGCCGTATTCGACCTTGTCCACCCAACGTTTCACGCCACTTTGTTGATTCGGCAGCGCAAGTGCCGTCAGAGACACGACGACATTGCCACCCCAGGCGATGGGACGGCAGCCGCGTGCAATGCGAGTGGATCCGTCGCCGGCCATGAAGATCCAGACGACGAACGCGAGAAATAAAAGACCCCAAAATTCCTTGTGCAGCATGGACGTAGTTGTCCGTTAAAAAAGATGTGCCTGGGTGTAGGCAGAACCTTGTTTATTCACCGAGCGATTGAACACCCTCCGCCTGCTGATCCAAGGCGCGAAGCTCTTGCCGCGTTAAACGCCCTCGGCCTTTGACGGCCGCGTTGTGACGCGGGTTGCTGCAGAAGATGCAGCCCGGCTTTCCACAGTTCAGCGCATGGTGTTTAGCCAAGCGATGCGGCTGGTGAACGTCGAGGGAGTGGCCTCGGACCGCTTTCAGGATTTTCACCTGGCGCCGGATAGCGTTTTGCGTATCAGCGCGACGCACTGCTCGCGTCTTGGGGGACGTGTTCATGAGAACCTCCTGTTTCAGGGGTGCTCTTTAGGGGAGCACCTGACCCTACTACGTGTAGCGCCGGAGGCTCTTTTCGGCGACGGTCCCACGGTTTGGCGGAGCGCTTGCGAAATGGAGGTAGCGCACGCAGCAACTTCATGCCCCAGCCCGAGCGCAACAATCGCGGATCGAACACTGTAATGCGTCCCTGGTCCTCTTCTCGACGAATGAGCCGACCTACCATCTGAGTCAGACGCGTCAGGCAGTCAGGCATCGCACGCTCATAGAAATATCTATCCCCGAGCTCCTGCTGCAGCTCCCGTTCAACCGGAGAGGTGGGCACCGTGAATGGAAGCGCCACGATTATCACGTGTTCGCAGTACTTGCCTGGCAAGTCGAGTCCTTCAGCCATGGTCGCCAACCCGCAGAGAATAGAGGTCTCCCCCGCATCCACCCGCCGTTTGTGTGCGTCAATCAAGCGGTCGAACGCCAACTCGCGTTGAGCCAGTACCGCCTCACCGAACTTCGCGCGCAGCACCGGTACCACTTTTCGCATGAGTGTGACGGAGGGGAACAGCACGAGGGTGGCCTGAGAGTCATGAATGAACTCAGGCAGCTCCTGGCAAACTTCCTGTTCCCAGGCTGCACGGTCCTCGTAGCGAGGCGTCTTCTGTAAGTCGACCACCACGAGCTCACTCTTGCGGTAGTCGAAGATTGGATCCGCGGCGTACGTTTTCGCATTCGAGGGTAGGCCGACGCGCGCGGAGAATCGTTCGAAATTCCCGAACGTCTTCAATGTGGCGGACACCAGCACTGGAACACATCGCTCAGAGGTCCACAGCAGGTTTCGCAACACGTCCGCACCCTCAAGAGGGCTGACATGCAGACGTGCGTACGTGGCCGTATGATCGAGCCAGCGAACCGTTCGACCCTCCTGCACGAACAGTTTGATGGCCGAGTTGAACTCGCGCAGGCGAGTGCCGACAAAGGCGCCAAGGTAGAGCACCTCCGATAGAGTCGAGGCCAGGTGCGGTTTCTTCTCGACGATGTTCGTCGTACGAAGTGCCGCCATTGCACGACCTAGCCGAGATTCGAGCGCACCTAAATGCTGAGCGGCTTCCATTACAGCGCGCTGGAGTTCGGCAGGTAAGGCGTTCTTGCCGAGACGTACGACCGTACCGCCCTCCTCCGAGGGTTCGAGCGCCCGCACCGCGGCTGCGGTTTTCGCCAAGCTCACTAGGGCTGGACCAGGCTCGAAGTCGCTCGAGTGCAGCTCGCGGTTGTTCATGAGCCGCGCGAGATCGGGATCGCGGAAAAGCTTCGTCGCAAACGCAGGCATCGAGGCGAGCGCGGCTTGCGCACCCTCAAGCTCAAGTTCCGCGGCCCCAGCCTCCAACGCCTTATCCGGCAGGTTGTGGGCCTCGTCAACAACGAGCAGGTATTTGTCGGTTGGAAAAAGCGGTTCCTGATCAGGCTTCGCCGCCATTGCAAGATCGGAGAGCACCAAGTCTTGGTTGGCCACGACAATCTTGGCGTTCGCAAGGCGAGCGCGATCTTTGAAGTACGCGCAGCTTTCGAAAAACGGACAGCGTCGGCTGATGCAGGTGTCCGAACTTGCACGCAGTCGCTCCCAGGCTGGACCGGTCGGAGGGGCACCCTGCCAATGATCGCGATCGCCGTTCCACTCCTCGCTCATGAATTTGCCGAGCATCGTCTGAGCGGTATCGAGGATCTCGCGGGCCTCATTGGCCTCGCCGTCGAAGAGATCGAACTGACTTGAACCTTTGGCGCCTTCGATGACGCGCTCAGCACTCAAGCTGCAGAAATACCGGCCGCGGCCCTTTGCAATCACGGCATCGTGCGGACCGATGAGTTTTGCGTTGACGAGCTTCGGGAGGTCGCCGGTGATGATCTGGTGTTGAAGACCGACGGTGGCGGTCGCAATGACGATCGGCAGCGCCTCCGCGTCTGGGCGGGCCTGCTGCGCCGCTAGAGCGGCAATCAGATAGGCAAGCGTCTTGCCGGTGCCAGTGGGCGCTTCTACGGCAAGCGGATTCGAGCTTACGAGGGAATCGAAAATCGCACGGCTAAGTGCGCGCTGCCCTGGACGTGCGCGAAAGCCAGGAAGAGCTTCCAGTGCATCGTAGGCCGCGTCGATGAAGTCGGCGCTCTCGGCGACGTCTCTCGACGCACCCAGATACACCACCTCTCCCATGCTCGTCTTCTCCCGTGCGTGCAAATTCCAACGGACCGAAGCACTGCGCTTCAGCGTCGCCTGGGAGAAAAGGCATCGGTTTTATCCCGCGCGCGAGTTCGTGTTTTTCGCGCGAGTTACTCCGCAGGCCGAGAGTATAGGGGGGTCAATTTGCGCACCCTTTCAGATCTCAAAAGCGCGGTGACTACACGCAGCAGAGGATTTTGTTTTTTGAGGTCAATAGGAGTTTCCAATGCGTAAATCTACGCGCAATGAGGGCACGCACATCAATTACAACAACAGCGTTACGCAGGCCATCGACGCGCAACCCATCAACGCTCCCCAGTACGGGATCGTTGGTAAGCCACCGAACGATCCGACGCCGCCGAAGAACACTCGTCGTCGCCGCAACAATCGGTACTTGCGCATGAACAAGCCTTCCGACACCGGCGTACGTCAGCAGCGTACAAAGGATCTGAAGCTGTTGATCGCGATTCTGGAGGCGGAGCTTGCACTTGTTGCCAGCGGCCAGCTGAAGGTGTCGGACAACGTGCGCAAGGCGATGGAGTCGCGCTTACAAGTGATGCGCGCTGAAAAGAGCCGCCGCGATCTGAATGATCTTGCTAAAGGCAAGATCACGCCGAACGTGGGGTTCTTCAGCCTGGGCGCTCGACTNGCTCGAGCAGCCTANAACCTAGACCAGAAGAACAAGAAAACANTACNAATACCGCGCCTACGTCNAACGATGCTTCTGCATCGCTCGCGTGGGCGCTTCTCTTTGAGCCGCCTTGCTGGGGCTCGCCGTGAGACCCGGCAACCGGGTCCGAATATTGGGAAAGTTCCCGCGCGGAAAAGAGGGGGACCCTCTGCGTAAGAGAATCTCCCGAGCGCATTAGACGGCTTCGAGGTGATCCACCATCAGTTGCAGACTGGTGAGGCCCTGGAAGGTATTCACATTGAGTCGATAGACCATGCGCACGACGCTCGGTGGCTCTCCGGGACCTGCGCGAAACTTTACGGCAGTGAATCGCTTGTTGTCCTTCTCCACGCGCAAGCGAAGGTGCTCCTGCGCTTTGCCCATGCGCTTAACCTCGGTCACCCGGAACGTATCCACGAAGGAGGGTTCGGGGAATGCTTGCCCCCACACTTCCTGCCGGATGAGCTCAGCTGTTCGTAAGGACATCTCGTGCGTTGCGAGTGAGCCGTCGGTGTCAATTGCTTGACGAAGATCGGCAGGTGTGAGCAGCTCACGAGCAACAGCCTCGAACGTCTCAGTGAACCGCTCGAGCGAGCCGGGGGCAAGCGTGGCGCCCGCCGCCATCGCATGCCCACCGTATCTCACGAGAATGCCCGGGGTGCGCTTAGCGACAAGATCGAGCGCATCTCGCAAATGAAAGCCAGGAATCGAGCGACCTGACCCCGTGAAATGCCCTGTCGCATCAGAGGTGAACACAAACGTAGGCCGATAGACGAGCTCGCGCACACGCCCAGCCACGATACCGATCACACCCTTGTGCCAGTCCGACTGATAAGCAACGGCGGTAAAGCGCTCGGTATCGATCGCGCTTGCAACCTGTTCGGCTGCCTCGATGACAGTGGCCGTTTCAATTTCGCGCCGCTCGTTGTTGATGCCGTGGAGTCGCTGCGCCAGCTCAAGGGCCACCTGAGGGTCATCGGTTATCAAGCATTCGACACCCGCATCCATCGATTCGAGACGCCCTGCGGCATTGATGCGCGGGCCGATGCCAAATCCGATGTCACTCGTCGTCAGAGTTTCTTGATCGCACTGAGCGACTTTGCACAAAGAAGCGATTCCCGCCATGGTCTTAGCGGAATGAATCATATTGAGCCCAGCACGCACCAAGCGACGATTGTTTGAGTCCAAAGGCACGACGTCCGCGACCGTCCCGATCGCGACCAAGGGCAGTAGTTCCTTGACGTTGAATTCCGGCGGATTGGGCTGATGGCCTTCTGAGCGAAGCAAGTCTTGGAGCGCCCAGAGGATGTACCACATGACGCCGCAGCCTGCGAGCGCCTTGGACGGGAATCGGCAATCCGCTCTATTCGGATTTACGATGAGCAACGCCTCCGGCAATGTCTCACCAGGCAAATGGTGATCGGTCACGAGTACTGGAATGCCGAGGCGATTCGCTTCCGCGATTCCCGCGTGACTCGAGATCCCGTTGTCGACGGTCACGAGCAACTGCGGCCGAGGGTTTAGATTCGCCGCAATTCGCACGATCTCAGGCGTCAGCCCGTAACCATGCTCAAGTCGATTCGGAATCAGGTATCCGACATTCGCGCCAAACGCTTTGAGAGCGCGCAGGCCGACCGCACAGGCTGTGGCTCCGTCAGCGTCGTAGTCGCTGACGATCACGATGCGTCGCCCGTCTCTGATCGCCTCGTAGAGGATTTCGGCCGCTTTCGTCGCATCCGTGAGACGCGTGTACGAGATCAAGCCGGAAAGGCTCTGATCCAATTCTGACTTTGAGCTAATGCCGCGTCCGGCAAACACTCGCGACAGCACCGGATCGACGCCTGATTGGCTCAGGCGATAAGCGGCTTGCGGCGAATAGGGGCGTTCGTTGATCTGCATCGACTCGTAACTCTGAAAAACCAGTGGCTTATCACCACTATAGCGCATGTTGCGCGCGGGCAGTACGGTTTTCTTCGCTGCGGGTATAGCTGCGTTATGTCGAGACAAGACGGTGAAAAGCTAAAACACCGGTTGCTACACCGTCCGCCCCGGCGACAAGTTCATACTCGGAATGGACTCTATAAAGTTCTTATCCTAGGAATGAACTTCTTCTCGGAGAAAAGTTAAAGAAGAGATACTCTGAAAGTTTGAGATGACCCGACTTGTCAACTCGTACTGGTTGCGTATACACTGTCAGTAATAGACAGTACACGTACAGATCAAGAGAAAACGCGTAATGGACTTTTTGGCGAAGCTCAATACCTTGGGCTCGGTTTGGTTCTGGACTTGGCTCTTAGGCGCGCTCGCCCTCTTGGCGGTCTTCGGTGCGCTGGTGCACTCCATTCGTCGGTCCCTTCCGGCCCCGAAGCTCGAGAGTCGCCCCCTGTTGACGCCGAACGAGACGGAGTTCTACGGCCGGCTGAAGCGCGCATTGCCTGATTTTGAGATTTTTGCGCAAGTCAGTATGGGTGCGTTGCTCAAGACCAACGTGTCGCAGTTCCACCCGGACTTCTGGGCCCTGCGCAAGCAATTCGCTCAGAAGATCGTCGATTTCGTGGTCGTGCGGCGCGATGCGCAACGCGAGAAGACCTCGGTCGTGGTCGTCATCGAGCTCGACGATCGTACGCACGATCCGGAGAAGGATGCAAAGCGCGATGCCATGCTGCTTTCGGCGGGTATTCGCACGCTGCGCTACGACTCCCGCGCCAAGCCCAATGAGGCACAGATCGCGGCGGACGTCGCGGCTTTGTCTCGTTCGAGCTGAGGCGCCCTCGATTCTGGTCGAGGGTCCTTTCCAAAACATACCGGCTGCGCTAAAATAAATACACGCAGAGCACTTTTAGACGGGAGCACACCATGTCAGCAACCGCGCGCACCGCGCTTGATTGGCAGGCCGAGAACGTCCTGCAGTTGGATCCGAACAAGGAGGTCGCCGAAGTTGAGCGACTCGGCCTTGAGTGGGTCGAGAAGGATGAGCAGGCAAGCATCTTGGAGGAGACCAAGAAAACGGTCCTCGCGCAGCTCATTCGCGAAGAGCAGTTGGCATCCAAGTCCACCGGGGGCAAAGGCATCCCGATGAATCAAGCCGAATCCAACGCCCTCGCCAGCCCGGTGTTCGAAAGTCACCTCAAAGGCATGGTGGCGGCACGCGCCGAAGCAAATCGCGCGAAGGTTCGCTATGACTCCGCGCGAATTCGAATTGAACTGCTGCGCAGCCTCATTGCTGCGCGTCGTGAAGAGATGCGATTGGGGAGTATCCGTACATGAGCACCGCACAAAACACCGTGTTGAAGTCCGTGAGCGGCAAGAGCGCCGCTCAAGTCCTCGAGGAAAACAAGGCCCGCTATCAGGCCTTGATTGAACGCCGCCAACGTCTGCAGGTGGAGCTTGAGGCTGCCGCTCGCCAGCTCAGAGAGGCGCAGGATGAAGCGGAGCGCGACTTCGGTACGCGCGATATCGACGCGCTTCGTGCTATGTACGCGAAGCGCGAGGAAGAGAACGAACAGAAAGTGGCCCAGTTCGTCCAGGATCTGGATGCACTGGAGGCTGCCTTGGTAGAAGTGGAGCGCCAACTTGCGTCCTGAGTTTTCCAGCACTGTCGCTCTCGCGCGTCGTCGCGTTGAGAAGCTGCGTCTGACTCACGCCCGCCTTGCAGGCGTGCGCGAATCGGCGTGCACGCGCGAGGCTGAGCTGGCCGTCAAGGTTTCGCATGCCAAGGCTCGTTTGGCGCTTGGGGACGAAGTCAATGAGACGCTCGAGGCGTTGCAGAATCGAGCGCACCAACGTGCCGTTGGCGCGTTCGAGCGCCTTTTGACCGCCATTCTGGAAGACGTGCTGCCGGGTAAGGGTGCGGTCAAGTTCGCCCTCGGAACCGAGCGCGGCGCGCCGGCACTCGACGTGCAAATCGACAACGCGGGCGAGCTTGAGGATGCCTTGAATGGTTCGGGCGGTGCGGTCACGAACGTTCTGTCCGCCGGCCTTCGCTTTGCGGCACTGTCGCGTACGAATAATCGTAAGTTTGTCGTGCTGGATGAGCCGGATTGCTGGCTCAAGCCGGAGCGCGTTCCCGCTTTCATTCGCGTGCTGGCGGAAGTAGCGGAGAAGGCTCGCACGCAAACGGTCCTAATTTCTCACCACGAGCCGTCGACCTTCGAGGGGCTCGTCAACATCGTGCGTCTTGCGAAAGGCGCGGACGGCACCGTGCAGGCCCAAGTAATGGAACCGCACGACGGTACGATGTGGCTCGACGATGAGGAGCCGGGCATCCGCTCAATCCGACTGATTAACTTCCGCGCGCATGCCGATACGACGCTGCCGCTGTTTCCCGGCGTCACGGCCCTCATCGGCGACAACGATCTCGGCAAGTCCACCTTGGCCGTCTCTGCGATGCGGGCAGTGGCGTATGGTGAGGCTGACGACACGCTCATTCGCCACGGTGCCACTGAAGCGCGCGTGCAGGTGCAGCTCGAGCGTGGCCGCATGGTCGAGTGGGTTCGCCGCGCCAAGGGCAACCCGCGCGTCACGTACGCCCTCTATGAGAACGGGAAGCTGGTACATGAGGGTCGTCCGAACGGCCGCGGGCAAGTGCCTGAGTGGGTCACTGAGGTTCTCGGCATTGCACGGGTCGACGATCTCGACATTCAGCTGGGCAGCCAGAAAGCGCCGGTGTTCCTGCTCGATGAGAAGGCCTCGACGCGCGCTCGCCTGCTCTCCGTGGGCCGCGAATCGGGTCGGTTGCATGCGTTGATCGACGCCTACGCGGAGTTAAAGCGAAAGGATCGTGAGCAGGTGCGCGAAGGTGAGGCTGAGATCGCTGAACTTCGCCGTCGCATTGAGGCTTCACACGCCATCCCCTCCCTTGCGGCTCCCCTTGAGGAGTTGGCTGTACGGGCTGCGGAGATCGAGAGCCTGGCTGCGCGGCAGGTGCAGTTGGAGAAGTTCCTTGCACGCATTGATGCGATTGAGCTGCGTCGAGCGCAGCTCGAAGCTCGCCTGAGAGTGCTTGAGAGCGTTCCGGCCCTGCCGAAATTGGAAGAGACGAAGGCGCTCGAGAATCTGATTGGCACGTTGGAACGTGCGGGCCGAGTCGCTTCGCTGCGCCGTGAGTTTCCGATCGTCACCGTTCCGTCCCTGTTCGATCTCGGACGGCTTGCGGATCTGACAGCACGGATGGCTCGCGCGCAGGCGATCGTCTCGGCTCGACGTGAGCTGCCGGATGTGCAGATCCCGACGTTGGAGTCGACAGGCCGGATCGCGCAATTGATCGACACAATGATACGGTCACAGAAAGTCGCGTCGCTCCGTCGCGAGTTTCCGCTTGTCAGTGTGCCGGAACTGCTCGACAACCGACCGCTCATTCAGTTGGGTAAGCGTATGACGCAACTCACCAAGCGCGCGCAGTTGCTGAAACGGCTGCCTGCGGCCCCGGTGGTGCCGGAGTGCGCCGAGCTCATGCCGCTCGCTCGGTCGATCGAGCGCGTGTCAGCGCGTGCGCAGGCGAAGACACACACTGAACAAGCATACGCCGCGGCAAGCACAGCTGAGGCTGAGGCTCGAGAAGAACTGAACAGTTTGATTGAAGCGATGGGCGGAGTCTGCCCGGTTTGCAACGGCGAGTTGCGTGCGGTGCACGAGGCTCAACATACGGAAGGTACGGTATGAAGGGTTTTCTTTTCATTGGTGATCCGCACGTCACCAGCGTGCGTCCGGGTCGGCGCAAGGATGATTACGTCGCAAGCGTCCTCGGCAAGCTCTCGGTGGCCGCTGAAATTGCACGCGGTGAGGAGCTGTTACCGGTCATCCTAGGCGATCTGTTCCATCGAGCGAAGGAGAACCATCTTCCGACGTTGACGCGCCTCATCAAGGTCCTGCAGAGTTTCCATGTGACGCCGCTGTGCTTAGGCGGCAATCACGACAAGGCGGAGACGCTCTTGACCGAGACGGATGCGCTGCAGCTGCTCGCACAAGCTGGCGTACTCAAAGTGATCGACGGAGAGTGCCAGGAGGTTCTTACCCTCGACACTCCCGCTGGCCGCATAGCGCTGTGGGCGGCACCCTATGGTGCAAAGCTACCGGAGCGCATCAACAGTGATGCGAATCAGGTCGTGTTGATCACGCACCACGACCTGGCATTCGAGGGTGCGTATCCGGGATCTACGGAACTTTATGAGATCGTCGGCTGTGACCTGGTCGTCAACGGGCACATGCACAAGACGGCCCCGTCCGTGCGCAAGGGACAAACCCATTGGCACTGCCCGGGCAACATCGAGCCGCTGTCGATCGACTGCCGCGATCACATTCCGGCCGTATGGGCTTGGCGTGGGGGAGATACCGCGCAACCGCTTGAGCGCATCGTGTTGCCGCACGATCGGGACTGCTTCGACCTGACGGGATTGAATGTGGCTCCGAGCGCCTCAGACGCGGCCCTGGAAGCCTTGGACGATGTCGTGGCGGCCGTACAGATCAAGCCCGCCCCGAGCCACTTCGCGGAGCTTCTGAGTGCTCAGACGACGTTGGAGGCTGCCCGAACCGAAGATGACGTGACGTTCCTCGAGGACCTCACGCAGGCTTTTGACGAACTGGGTGTCAAACCCGCGGTTCGTCAGATTCTGATGGCTCTTGCGACGAAGACTGCGCCACCGGCCTTGGAGATTGTTGAGTCCACGGAATCCGCCGCGGAACCGACCTAGCCCGAAATCTACTGTCTGCGATAAAGTAGAAGCAGACAGTAACAAAGAGGACGGATGGGACTTTCCCTTCCGCCCGCTTTTTCGATTAGGGCTGAGTATCTTAGTAAAAACGAGTGGTGTCGAGCTCGACGTAAGTATCTGCGCGCGGAAGCATGCCGCTCGTATCGGGGTTGCCGCAATCAGCCAATGTCTTGCTGATCGCGCAGTCCCCCGCGGCGTACTGTTTGAAACTCGCCATGCCGCCGTTGACCAAAGAGGCGTCGATCACCTGAGAAGCGCTCACGGTCGAGACCTGTTGAGCCACCGGCGTTCTGTCCTCGACGCGAATCAGCTTGCCGTTCGAGGCGGTTTTGCGGTAGCCCGCCTGGACCTCCTCCAACGATCCGCCATTCAACACGGCCGAAAGCCCCGAGTAGAAGGCGCTCTCGCGCGTCGTGACGTTCAGCTTGGGATTGGTGAAGCCGTGCGTCAGCAAGTTCTCTGTGAGCGGCGTGGCAGTGAGGCCGACGGCCGTGCGCATGCTGCTCGCCGCGAACGTGTACACGTAGGCTGCGGCCACGAAGGACTCGAAATGGAAGTGGCTTTCGTTGAGAGACTCGGTGCCCACCAAGGTCGGCGCGTTCGGAAGCGTACCGCCTTGCCATTCCTGGAACGTCACCATGGCCGGGGCAATCAGCCCGGGCGCTGCCTCGCAGCTGCCTGAGTCATGCAAGCAGATGGCTGCGGAACTGCCGCCTGGTTGAAAGGAAGGCGGGGCTGCGATGTACCACTTCGGATCGAGGTACGTCGTCACCTTGAGCTCCACCGTCTTGCGCAGGTGCTGCCCGTAATTGGTAGTCATGGTTTGCTCGGTGCGCGGGCTTGCCGTGGCGAGCACCGCCATGGGCGTGCTCAGGTAGCGCATCGCGTGCCCGATGATCACTTGCGCGGCATCGAACGATACGTTGACAAAAACGCCCGGCCGACTCGCCTGCTTGAATTGAAAGAAGGGGTCGACACTTTCGGACGTCGAGTTTGCTTTGTAAGTGCCAGCGGCCTTCCACAATTCCCCATGCTCCGGGGTAAAGACGGCACGGTAGACACCCGTCTGCGTGCCCGTGCGCTCGACCTTGTAAACCTCCACGACCAACTCGCCGGTGGCCGCGGCGTAACGCCCGATGATGAAGGGCGCGTTCGAAGGCAACTGCTCCACGACGCTGACCGTTTGACCGGGATCAAGGCCCGCGACTCGGGCTGCCCGATAGAGCCCCTTAAGCGATCCGTATTTTCGATCGGCGTCGCCAGGCAAGAAGCTCGAACCAGAGCGCTCAAGGGTCGCGGAGATCGGCTCGTAATTAAGACGCGGCAGCGTCTTGGCTGCGAAAGCCGCGGGCGCGTGGAGACCGACTGCACCGAGTGCCGTAAGCACTGCGCCAGCAAGGAAGCGATTGAAACGTCGGGCGGTCATGAAGAGCTCGAAGCCATTGATTTATTCCAGCTGCGTATAGGGAAAGGTAACTTCGGTTCTCGTGATGGGGACCCTGCGGCGGCCTATCGATATTGCTTTGCCGCGGGCACTCGTGTGGCCACGGAACATGGGCTCATCCCGATCGAACAAGTGCCTGAGCTCGGCGCGCTCTACGCGACGCCCAAGGATGGGCTCACAAAGCGCTGTGAGTTGTCGATCCGCATGAAGGTGGCCTCGCGCGGTAGCCCCCTGCCCCCGGCTCGGAGGCCTTCGCTTCCGAGCCGCTTTCTTATTCGTCGAGCTGAGGGACGGTGATCCCGTGATCATGAAGGAGCTTGGTGAGCAGGTCGATAGTTTGGCGTTGACGCGCCAGTTGAATCTGCAGGCGCAGATACTTGCTTTCCAGTTGAGCTTGTGTGCGCACGCCGGCTAAGCCTTCGTAGCGTGCCACTTTCTCGCGCAAGGTATGTAGCTCAGTCGCCCACTTATTTAGATGGGATTGCTCGCGGTACTCGGCGAGCTCTGCTCGCTCGCGCTCACGTGCGACTTCGTCGCGGGCGTTAGCCAGCTCGAGCTCGAGCTCAGCGATTCGACCCCGCAGAGCGGTGAGCTCGCGCTGCCCTGCCCTACTCTCGTGTGTTCGAATCAGGCGGTACAGCCGATCAGTCCCGGCTCGCACGCCGTATCGGCGGAGCAGCTCTCTTCGGACCACCGTGCCGCGGACCCGCCCTTTCGCGGGTTCGCATTCACTTATGACTTCAAGGATGGCGGCGTCGGTCAGTTTCATGAACCGGTATATTTACCGCTTTTTGGCCGCTGAACGAACGTTTTAGCGTAGTCAGGTTGGGTTGCCCCGTGAAACATTCCGTTTTTGAGGTCTCAGACTAGAGTTAACTCATTGAATGCACGAGAAAAAATCTCGATCCGCCCTCGCCGGTCGATGTTTCACGGAAATTCCCGGCCCGGCGGCACTGCTCACCAGGGTTCCGGGAGGTGTTTTCCGATTAACACTTTAAAATCAATTACTTACGGAGTTTCGTCTCGAAACGAGGCGTCGCCGAGTTCCGTAAGGATCTTCCGGACCGTGTCCAGTACGGTTTCAACCGGGACCCCTTCCAAGCCCTTCGGGAAGTTGAGCGTCACCTTTCCCTTCGGGTTACGAGAAACCACCACCTGCTTTGAGTCCCCCAGGTTGTAAGCCTTCTGCATCGGCGGCAGCAGCTTCGTGGTCTCCAAGCTCTTTGCGAGCGACTTCAAGATGGACGATGGTGTGTGCTTCGATGTGTCCGTCTTTGCAATCGAACGTGCCCGCTGAAGGATGATCTCTTTGGCACCCTGCCGCTCCATGAGCGTCGCCACCTTGTAGGCTAGTTCCACGGGCACTTCTCGCTTCTTTGGGAACAGCGCTTCGATGGCTGAATGCTCAAGCAGGCTCGCCGCCTTCAGCATCTTCGTCATGTGCGGCGCGCTGACGCCGAGTACCTCGCACATCGCCTCTTGTGAGCTGAACACCCCCGCCTTGAGCTGTGTGCGGAACGACAGTGCACGCTCCATTGGGGTGATGTCCTTCCGGTGGAAATTCTCGAGATGCATCAGGACGGAGGCCTTCGCATCATCGAGGTTGTTGATGACCCGAATGCGGAGCTTGCGCCCCAGATAAGCGCAGGCGAACCGGCGACGCATGCCGTAGATGATTTCGTAATCGAAGTCCGCCTCGCCCTCGATCTTGCGCGCGAGTGCAGGCTGCTGCTGCCCCTCCTTCGAGATCGATGCAATCAGGTCGGCGCAATTCTCGGGCGTGTACCAGTCGTCGGTACGGTTGTGATACTTCCAGGGCCGGCAGCGATTGGGGTCCACCGTAAAGATGAGTTCTCGTTCGGCCGCGGCGCGTGGTGCGGAGCCCATCGCCATATCCACCGCCGTGAGTCGTGCCAGGCTCGGACTGCTCGCCGTGCTCTCGGTCCGCTCCTTCGCCTGGGCCGCGATGTCCGCCAGGCGCTTTCCGTCAAACAATTTTCTGGCCATTAGATGATCCCCTTCGAACGCAATTCCTCTCGTTTGGACGGCCACTCTCGGAGGATGGCGTACTCGATCTCCTGGAACACACTGTTCATCATCTCGAGCACTCTCCGCGGTGGCCGCGTATCTTCATAGGGTGTGCGGAAGGTGGCCGCCGCGTTAATCACTTCGCTGGAGTGGAAAAACACACGCTGGAAAACAGAGTCACCGAAGCACGTCCGCATGACATCCACAAAGTCGCGCTGACTCGCATAGCGCTGATCAAACAACGTCGTCAGTACCGAGATCCACCGGTAGGTTTTATCCGGGAGGATCGTGTTGATGTACGTGTAGATCATCCGGAAGAACTGCACCGTGCTCGAGAAATCGAACATACGAGCAGCGGACGGCACAATCAGGGCATCGGCGGCGAGGAGGGTGCTGAGCGAGATCATTCCCAAGGCCGGCGGGCTATCGAGCAAGATCACATCGAACTCCTTGGTGATCGTCTCGATGCCGTAGCGCAGCTCCGAGAAGAACTCCGGCCGCTGTTCTGGCTTCAGCTCCATCAGGTGCGTCACGATCGCAATCTCCGCGTCGTACAGCTTCAGGCACGCCGGGATCAGCGAGATATTCGGAAAGTAGGTCGGCCGGATGGCATAGTGCAGCGTGCTCTGCTCGCCGGCCAGGTACGGGAGGATCGTGTCCGCTTCAGTGAACTCGACGTCAGGCACGTAGCCGAACATCGAAGTCGTGGTGGCCTGGCTGTCGGTGTCAATCACGAGAACGCGATAGCCCTTGAGCGCTAGGTAGTGTGCCAGGTTCACGCACGTGGTCGACTTGCCCACGCCCCCTTTGAAACTCTGGCACCCGAGGATAATGGCCGGGTCAGTCTCGGTTCTCCAAGGCAGGGTCCCAAAGTGGCCCCGGAAAGCCATGATTTGTTGCAGGGTGTACCCCAGACGGCGATTCGAACCCGGGCGAGTAGGAGGCTCAATGCCCAGTTCCTTCTCCGCTCTCGCGAGCGTCGTTCGATCGCGGCCTACCATGTCCGCCGCCTCTGAGGGACTGAACAGCCGCTGAAACTCCTTCTTCTGCGCAGGAGCCTGCCCGAGTTCGTGCATCTTCTGGAGAAAGTTCTCGCTGTTGGCCAGGATGTCGGCAAGCTTGTCAATCGCTTTCACTGTCGGCACAATGTCCTCCCCGTGGGTGATCGTATGCACGCGATTCGGCGCAAAACTAACAGAATTGCGTGCATCAGACCACCGGCCGCGCATACGCGAGCGTTACGGGTAAGGGACAACAGGCGATGTCGGGGACTGAGCTAGAAGAAAAACTCGACCAAGTGATCGCCATCCTCATGGGCGCGCGGGTCCCTCGGGATCGCATCCTGCTCCAGCTCAAGTCTTCCGGAACGTTTCCGATCGAGCTGCTGCGATCGCGCTTTACCGATCTGCCGGATACCGCGTTTGAACCGATCCCAACTACGGCGCCTTCCGCCTCGAGCGGGCCCCTGAGGCCGTTGGGTGAGATCGAACCTTCGCCTGACGAAAGTCCGGAGCGCAAACAACAAAGGATGCGCGGGAAGGGTGCCGGACAAAGCCGAAAGGAGCCTCCGCCGCGGTCACCAGCCGTGTCGCAAACTAAAACTTCAGGTTCAGTTGTACCGCTGACGAAGCTCATCTCGGACGTGCCGATTGCCAAGACACTCGATGAGCAGAAAGTATCGTTTCAGTTCGTCCCGCTCATTCAATGTTCTTTTCCGCATGCGGACCCGGGCGAGCTCACCACCTACAAGCGCCGTAACGGATGGCTTGAGGTCTGCCTTGCCACGAATAGACCGGCGGTGGGGTTGCCGTATGGGGTGCCGGCCAGGATTCTGACGATCTACTGCACCTCCGAGGTCGTGCGCACTCGATCACCAGAAATCTTTCTGGGCAACACCATCAACGATTTTCTTCGAAAGCTCGAGATCCCGATCACGCGAGGCGAGCGCGGGTCGGTACGAACCTACGCGAACCAGCTCATGCGGTTGATCCATTGCGTGGTCTCGATCGATGAGAATCTTGTTGGCGTCGACGGCCGAACAGGACTTCATATTCGCCAAGCGTTGTTCGTGGAAGAGGCGTGTCTCTGGTGGGATGAAGCGGCCGGGCTAGGGCAGGGCAGCTCGATTGTGCTGTCGCGGCCCTTGTTCGAATCGATGCTAGAGCGCGCGGCGCCTTTGTCCACCGACGCGATCAAGGCGCTTCGACGCAGCCCAATGGATCTCGACATTTACTCGTGGTTGTGTCATCGGCTCTACCACTTGAAAACACCGAGTCAGATCCGGTGGGATCAACTCTCGGAGCAGTTTGGGCACGGGTACTCGGAATTGCGCTTCTTCCGGCGCTACTTTCTGGATTCGCTCAAGCGCGTCCTTCGCGTGTACTCCGATGCGAACGTCAGCTTGAATGATCACGGGGTGCTGTTGCGCCCGTCCCGGCCTCACGTCGCGCCGACAAAACTGCGCACTCCGGTTTAAGACCGCGCGTTCGATCGCAACGCGCGTTAGCGCGTAATCTTCAGGGCTTCAAACGTATCCTCGTGACGATGCCGCACAAGGGGAGGGCATACGTTCACGGCCGTGGGCTGTGGCGAGATCACGTACGGGGTAAGGAAAAAGCGAGTGAGATTTCTGCAGATTTTCAAATGTAGTTCAATCTGCAGAGGAGGTAGGCGAGGGGAGGGGCGTTGAAACTCTCACGCTTCTCACGAATTCGAGTTTCATAAGTGTTTGATTTACTTAGGGGCGCGATGAATTATCCACAGCCCCCGTTGAAACTCTCACGGTGGGGCGTGGCAAGGCTCACGCAACCCCGTCGATCGACTCCGGCTAGGGCGTTGAGTCTCTCCGTGAAGGAGACGATTTTCTCAACGCTCTCAACCAGTTACGCCCGTAGCCTGTATCTTCTTCCCCTGTAGCTCCTTTATTTAAGATCCCCAAGGCGCTGCAAATAAAAGAGAAACGCGAACAGGGGAGTGCGATCAGCCGACGCTGCGCCTCTTTTGCTCGGAGTCTCATGCTGCCGCCGGCTTCACTCGATCCTGTCGAGTTTGACGTCGGCTCGGCCCTTCGGGCCTCACAACAAGCAGCTGGTAATCCAAACCGCGCTTCTTGATGTCGACGTCCATCTTGAACGGACCAGTTCGCCACACCGTCGAGCAGAAGCTCCACAGCTGACCGCGGCCGATACCGAACTTTCCGTAGATGCGATCGCCATCCTCGTGCGGGAAGCCGAACACTTCGAACCAATCTTCGATCTTCTTTCGAGACCGGAAGCCCTGGCCGTCATCTTGCACCTTCACGCCCTTGTGATTGATCTCGATCGAAACACGCGTCGCTGCTGCGTCAACTGAGTTCATTACGCATTCCAGAGGGTGGAGGCCTGAGCCGGTCGGCCCATTTCGATATGGTATTTACGGCACCCCCCCCTTCGGCCCGCTAAACCCATGCCACTGGTAGTGAGGAGGGCCACCGTAAGCGGAGGTGTATCGCACCGCGTTCTCAGGGCGCGGGCCGCAATCTGCCGTAAATACCATTTGGAACTCTCCCGAAATCGCGCGACTTCGGCCACAATCAGCGCATGCCACGAAGACCCGTTTCTCGTTTTGATGAGATCATCGAGCGTCCGGGATACCCGGGGCGCGAGTGGATGGCGCTTTATCTGCGTTGGGTGGAGGAAGATCGCGACGATTTGCGCGCGAGCTCCCGTCGCGCCTATGAGGCGGCCTGGCGGACCTTTTTGGTCTTTCTGGCCGAGCGAGGGCGTACGCCGACGGCGGCGTCGAGCGTAGATGCATCCGATTTTTTGCAGCGTTACAAGCAAGCCACAGCGTTGCGATATGGTCGCTTGCTTGAACGCGTGTATGCACTACAGGTGAGTCGACACGCGATTGGGCACAATCCGTTCAGTCACCTTTCCCTGCTTACAGCGGAAGAAGAGCGTCCACCTAGCGTCGCACTTAAGCTTCCAACCGTGGAGGAACTCATCCAATCCTTTCCCGAGCCTGAGGATTGGCAGGCGCACCGCGACCAGGCAGCAGCCGTGCTCGCTGCCAGCGCCGGGTTGCGATTTCGCGAGCTGCGGGAGCTTACGCTTCAGCAATTAGCGGAGCGCTCCAAAGGAATGGAAGTTCAGGTGAGGGGCAGAACGGCCCATTCACGCGAGGTCCTCCTCGAGCCCGCGGCGGCCCGATTCATCAAAGGCTGGCTGGAAATCCACAGTGAGCTGCCGTTTCGCACAAAACTCACGTTCCCAGGGCGCAGGGGCCAAAGGATCCCGGCGAATACCCTCTATCGCCGTTTGCGCGCCTTGCTGGAGGCGATCTACGGGAAAGAAGCGCTGCCGCACTTCGGCATTGGCGTGTTGCGCGGGCGATTTGCTCTAACGTTTCAGGCCAAGGATGAGGTGGTGGAGGCGCAGCACGCCCTGGGGCACCGTCGTCTCACCTCAACGCTTCGCTATCTGAGGCACCTCAAGCCTATCGCCCCCAATTCCACGAGCTGAATTCCTCTACATTTAAACCGGCCGCGCAACTCTGCACGCGCCGAAGCTCCGGCACTCCCCTCACGCGCGGAGCTCGCACACCCGATCGCTATACGAGCTGTGTTTAGTCTCCACATGAGAGGACATCGGAGAAGGAGAAATGGCTCAAAAGGCAGATGTCGAACAGACTTTCGAAGCTGCTGAACTGGGTGTGCCGACCTGCTACGTCGAAGACGATAGCATCGAAGAGGTCGTTCAAGAGCAGCGCCAACAGATCAGCTTGGGTAACGGCGGTTACATCACGTGCGCCCGTGCCATGAGCGACGATCTGTAACCTAATCACTCGCTCCATCATTCTTCCGAGCCCTGCATTTGCGGGGCTCGTTTTCTTTGCGCACACGAAAAGGCCCACCTTTGGTGGGCCTTGAATGCGAATAGAAAGGTCGCTTGATCTTCAGGCTTTCACCCCCTTTCTCACCGGACGGCGTGCGTCACGCACCCGTCCGGTTTTTTATGCGCCCGCTGTATCCGCATAAACACCATCGCTACATGTTGCATTCCAGTTTCTTTGGTCCGCTTGAATGCGAACAGCCGCTGTTGCAACGCTGGCTTTGGTGCTACTACCACCCCTGGCGGTAAGCCAGAGCAACCCGTTTAAACCGGGCTCTTCGAGTCGCTCGGAGGCCGCTGTGTTCGTGCCTTCCGCACAACCCAAGCCCGCGGTCGTCATTCCGCCTCCATTACCGGCAGCTGATGGCGATGAAGCGGTCGTGACTGCTCCGAGCGTACCCCAACCGCCGAGCCGCCGATCCAAGTCGCACCCCACCGCCTGCCGAATTGAGATCACCCCGAAAACGCCCTTAGTTGGCGCACAAGGCGGGGAGTTCACCCTGCGGCTCAAAGAAGGTTCCGGCACTCGAGGCTGCGTAGCCGGGATCGAGTCTCACGCCCCCTGGCTCAAGATCCGCTTCTTCAACGGCCATGAACTGGCGCTTTACGCCGAGCCAAACGAACAGGCTCGTGCCCGGCACGGCGAGCTCATCCTCGCCAATGCCGCCAATTCCGTCGTTGTTCGTGTCGTACAGGCTGCTCAATGAAGGTTGTTAACTTATTCGCTGGCCCCGGGGCCGGAAAGAGCACCACCGGTGCCATGCTTTACGGAATGCTTCAGCTTGCCGGATATGCCGCTGAATATGTACCTGAGTTCGCCAAGGTGCTGACCTGGCAGAATCACACGACTGCGCTCAAGGATCAGTTGTACCTATTCGCCAAACAGGACCACCGCCTGGAAGTGCTGCGCGGTCAGCCTCTCGACTTCGTCATCATGGACGGGCCGCTGCTCAATGCAGCGATGTACGTACAGGGGGATTACTTCAAGAACTTCGAGCCGCTTGTGGTGGAGGTGTTCAACTCCTACGACAATGCAAACTTCTTCCTCGAACGCAATCGGAGCAAGAAATATCAGCGCGCGGGGCGCAGCCAGGATTCTGAGCAGGCTGCGCAACTGTGCGATCAGATCCGTACTTTTCTGGATCGATATCAGATTCCCTACACCCGTGTGCCGGTGACAGACCGTTGTCACGAAGAAATCTTCACGATGCTCACCGGTCGAAGCTGGCCTGTGCCGCCCGCATCGTAGTTCTTGATTCTTGCCTCGCGGCATTGCGCGCTATAAAGCGTGCCCACAAAGTCCTCTCTTCACTGCCTTGACATCACAAGTCAACAGGCATGATCTGGAACTGCTTGTCTGAACTGTTCAAGATAAGGGGGCGCTCATTGCGCCCCTCTTTTCATTCCGCGCCAGATCAAGCCGAAGTGGCCGCAGACGGGCTCTGAGGTTCTTGCGTGAAGAACAGATCACCAGTTTCGCCGACAGAAGGTTTGCGCTGCTCCGCCTCTTTAGCCCTTGCCGGGGCTCTCTACAATGTGAGCGAACGCTCGTAGGTGTACCAGACGCTCGAGCAGCCGTATTCGTCGGCGTAGTCGGCGAGCTGCTCCGAAAGGGCGAGGGCGTGCGCGGAGATCGGAGATCCGGTTTCGTGACACTGGTCTCAGTGCTGACGTCCGTCCCGCGATCGGGTATAATGGGGACTATAGCAGGATGTCCTGCACCCATGCGCCGGGGGATAGGCGCCGAGGAGAAAACGATGTCGCATACGATTCCCACCGATCTGGTCGCGGCCTTGCCCCACGGGGTCTCTGTCGAGGACTGCACCATCACCACGGTCGCCGCGCTCGATGCCGATCACGACATCGACATCGCCGAGGCCGACGACACACCGGCAATCCTGCTCCCCGGCTGGTTCGCGGACGACGGCAACGCCGAGGACTACTTCCCGGATGCCGAGGACGGCCGCGCTGCGGCGAGAGAATACGTCGAGGGCGGCGATTGGGGCGAGCTGAATCGCACGGACTGGGTAGACGTATGGGCGTGGCGTCGTGCGCTCGCGCTCGACGAGGATGGCCGGGTGATCACGATCGAGATGGATCGGGCTCGGCATACGATCGAGATCGAGCCCGAGGAGCCTGACTGCACGCACGACGAGCACGACTGGCACGAGTGGAGGGTCAGGGGTCATGGTGGAGGCGTCGAGATCACCGAGGTCTGTGCACACTGCGGCCGCTACATGATCATCGACACTTGGGCGCAGCGTCCGGATACTGGCGAGCAGGGGTTGCGGTCGATCGAATACCGCGAGCCGGACGATGCTTCGCGCGGATGGGCGGAGGCGCGCCGCCTAGAGGCCGTGGCCGATGACCTCTCCGGCGACTACGACGCGCGATTCGATCGCCAGGGGCGCCGGGTCGTGGTCGCCGTCGGAGAGCTCGACGATGACGAGGCCGACGATGCGGCCAGCACCCTTGAAGACCGTCTCGGCGACGATTACGTCGTCACCTGGAGCCGCGACGATGACGGCGACGTACGGCTGCACGTCAGCGTCGCTTGACTTCCCTTCGCGCCCGGCCGCGTGCCGGGCGCCTACCACGAGAGGAAGATCGACATGGCCACATACATCGCACTCACCCCGACCGGGGTGCAGCTGGACAATCGCGGTAGGGGCTACGTGTCGCGCGCTGCGGCGCGCCGAGCCGCGGAGCGACGGGGGACCGTCGCGGTCGAGACCCGCCGACTCGGCGAGGAACTGCCGCCGGCGCACGACGCACAGGCGTGGGACGATCTGCGGATGCGCCGCGGCCATTCGAGCAGGTAGGGGCATCATGAGCGCCGTCGCCCGCTGGCTCGAGCACGTCACCCTTACGACCGGCCACTCGCGCCGGTCGTACCGCGACGAGATCGCTCCCGAGAGCCTGGCGCATTGCCGGAGCCTCATCGAGCGCTTCACGGCCGACGAGGTCTCCGAGCCCGTGCCGATCGGCATTCCGGGCTACTCGATCTCCGGCCGGCGCGCCGGGAAGTGTCTCGTCGCGACGGTCTACGCGGACGGCCCGCCGTCCGAGCTCATCGCGACGATCGGCGTCGCGGGGCACTCGCGGTGCGGATCGCGGCTGTGGCGCGAGTTGCATCGCTGGGGTCGCGTGCCGGTCGTCACGGATCCTGAGCGGCCACCTCCGGAGCCATGGGTCGCGGCCGCGCTCGATGAGGGCGCGCTACGGCCGCAGCATCGGCAGGTCTTGCCGTACGTGGGCGCACTCGAGGCGTGCTTGGCATGGGCGTTTCTGACGGGTGAGCACTGATGACGCCCGACGAATTCGAGCGCGTCGTCGCCAGAACCCAGCTCCGGGAGCGTGCCCGGCGCATGGCCTACGCAATTCTCGTCGAGGGCGTCTCGGCTGGACGGGCCGCTGCTCAATGCAGCGATGTACGTACAGGGGGATTACTTCAAGAACTTCGAGCCGCTTGTGGTGGAGGTGTTCAACTCCTACGACAATGCAAACTTCTTCCTCGAGCGCAATCGCGCGAAGAAGTATCAATACGTCGGGCGAGCGCAAGGTCCTGCGCAGGCTGCGCAACTGTGTGAGCAGACGCTCGCTTTCCTTGAGCGGTACCAGGTGCCTTTCACCCGGATCCCGGTCACGGATCGCTGCCAGGAGGTGATCTTCAAGGAGCTGACGGGGCGGACTTGGCCGCTGACTCCGGCATAAAGAACAGATCGTTCGACTCAGGCATCGCCGGCTTTTGAGCCGGCGTTTCCTGTTTGTGCGTCAGCGCCGATTTCACCGGTACCTTGTCGATCAGATACTGTGCCAACTCAGTCGCACCCACCCCACGCTCTTCGGCCAGCTGGGCCAGACGCGCCCAGCGCATCGGAGCGAGCGCCTGCACACGTGCTTTATCGAACGCCTCTGGCGTCGTCTCGCCAGGGGTCACCAAGTTGATGAAGGTCTCATTGGTCACGATGAGCGGCGCATCCTCGCCCACCCAGTGCATGTTCGGTAGCGCACGCGGATCGAAGGCCAGCGAGCGAAACGGCGAGAAGGTCACCTCGAGCACTGCACGAAACTTCTCGAAAGTTAGCCCAAAGTGGGTACGCGCTTCAAACGAGAAAAGCGGATCCGCACTCGGGGTAATGTGTGTGACTTCACACTTACCGAAGCACAGCAACACAATGCGCAACGGCTCGTAGGCCTGTGCCCGATCGCCGAACGCCGGTTCGCGCAGATACCAGTTGTGCGTGATGTCCGAACGCGGATGCTCACCTACGATGCCCAGCACCTTGATCACTTCAAGCTGTCGCTCGAAGGGCAAGCGCACATCATTGTCTTGAGCGGTACCGTCCAGCCACGCCGACAAGGCACTGTGGCTGATGCCTGTGACCTCAGCGATCTTACCGACGCTCAACGCACGCAGCGTGAGCAAGGCGTTAACGATCTTCGTATTGATGTACAACATGGATCAAATCCTAGGTCAAACAGACAAAACCAAGCCCATCGCACCGAACACGAAGAACGCGATGAAAGCAATGAGCGATTGAGATTGCGGAACGCGCCAGGGAGCGCGTGCGCGCGCGGCGAGTCGCTGCGCACCCAGAAGTCCCATTGCGATCGACAAGCAAATGGCACCGCCAGCGATTGCACGCGGATAGGGCAGATTCAAGAGCTGCGACACAGAGGGGACCGGCAAGCGACCAAGAATGAAGGTGGCAAGTAGCAACGCCGCGGCGGCGCCAAGATAAAGCGCAGTCGGGCGCGTCATATCGATGGAAGTGTGGTTCATTGGGATACTCTCAACACAAGGCCGCTATCAAAAACAACAGAGTCCGCGGTGACCGATTTCACTCGACCTGCATTGGGCACAACATCGCCTGTCTTCACCACAATCGTTCGGCTATCTCCGATGCGCACCCAGGCGCGATCGCCGGCGACGGCGGAAATTGACAGTCCTGCTCCACCCGCCGTGCGCTCGTTCTTCAGGGGCGTGTCTCCTGTTTTGGCAAACACAGCCGGGCTTTGTTTCGGCGTGAACTGCACCGGCGGCTCTTCTTTGACCGGGGGCTTCTTCGGCGCCTTCTTTACAGTGCTGCTCGGAGCGCTTTGCGTCGACGGCTTCGTCGTCGCGCGAGGCTTGGCAGGCTCTTCCCTGTGAATCTTCGGTTCAGGCTTCGGCTCCGGCTGCACCACGGGCTCTTGAATCGGTGCGGTTGCGACAGCGGCGGTCGGTTCAAGCACTTCCTCAAATGAGATTTCCTCTGCCACCTGAGGCAGAGGTTCTTCATCCGGCTCGAATTCGAAATCCGCGGGAACGACAGGGGTCTCGTGTTCGTACTGAACTGCAGCCGCCTCCGGCAGTGCCGGCTGGTAAACGAACGGGCTTGCCGAGGGCAAGTACAGGTTCGCAAAGGCTGCGATCCCGAACGTAATTACGGCGCCAGCTACGAGCGCGGATGGAGCGTGCATCTTGGTTCCTCAAGCGGAAAACGGTTCGTGTAGGCCCGCTGTTTATATTCCGTCACTACCGGCACATATAAACGCAGCTGCTAGACCACAGACCTGTATCTGTATGCCCTTTATCCGATGTCGCTACCTTTCAAGCCACGATGGTCGCCTGGACTTTGCGCCGCGATGCTGCTCGCGGCAGGAAGTGCATCGACGGCGATGGGCGAGGTAGCGCCTAAGGCCTCGCAGACGCACGCAGAGCCGCGTGAGGCGACGCTGGTGCAAGAAGTTCCTAGGCCCTCGGGTAGTCGCTCAAAACGCTCTGTGTTTGCCTCCGTCGATTTGCAGGCCGCAGCGAGTGCGGGGCCTGATGGCATCACGTATGACGGAACGCTGACTGTCGTCGCTATCGGCCCGTACTGTGAAGGCGAGCACGTTTCATTCTCGAGCAGCTCGGTCGTCCGCGGCGTTCCCAGCATTGGGGCTGAACCGGCTGTCGCGATCATCTCGCACCGCTACTGCATTCAGGTTTCTACTGAAGCGCCGCCGATCGAACTCGTCGGACGCTCATGGGGGCTCAGGCGCGCTCCTTTGGCGGAGTTTCTGAATGGAGAGCAGTATTCGAGCCCCGATCCAGAGGATCTGCAGGCCGCCGGTGCAAGTCTCTACGTGCCCGGTGAGCGAGGGGAGGGACGACAAGTTGGGGTGTTCGTGCTCGCGGGTATTCTCGAGCTCCCAGATGGTTCAGAACAGACGTTCAATGCATTGGCTGCCGCGGCGGTCGTGCGCACGGATACGGAGCTTGAGGAGCAGCGGCTCTTCGTCACGCTGCGATCCTCTGACGGAACGCCGGTCAACTTAATGGCGCCGGCACCTGTCGTACGTTAACCGGCTTGCTCAGGGCTCTCGTTCGGCTGAGCTGCAGTCTCGGGGGCTGCCTCTTGTTCCTCACGAGCTCTCGCTTCGGCCATCGCCTGCTCCCGACGCAGCCGGGCAATCGCGGCGCGGAGCATTTCAACGGTCAGCATATCGAGCATCTCCACCATCTTAGCGACAGTGACCTCCAGCTCCGGCACACAGAAGGTCATCTTCTCTCCGTCGAACGCCAAGACGAGGTCTTCGTTCAAGTGACGAAGCTCAACAGGGCGCCGCTGCAAAATGCAATTTGCGGCTGCCATTGCTGCATTAGCCGCAAGCATGCGAGTGACGGGCGCGCCGGGGAGTAAGAGAAGCAGCTCGTCCGCAAGGGTGATCGCGTCAGGCACAACGGACTGGAATTTAGACATCGGGGCAGTTTTCATGGCAGAACGTCCTTTGCGACCTTCGCGCTGTCTGCACGATTGCCGTTCGTTGAAGCTTGGGTGTCTTTGAAGAAAAGTTGAGCCGTCCCGTTGGCATACGATGCTTCGAATCCTTGAGTATCTGGGGTCAGTTCGTACGCGAACGAGGAAGAGCCCCGGTTACCCATGTCGAGATGGATGTCTTTCTCGTCAGCGCGCCAGGTGCCTTCCATCGCGGGAAACTCGATCATGTTGGCGATCGGGAAGATCTCGAGCCTTGCGGACCGATCACCTCTCAATGTCATGATGCCTGCAGCTGCCCCGCGCGAGGTGTCCATCGAAACCCACACGCCAACCAACCCCTGTTCCGCAGGATTGAGTGCTGCAGACGGGGATGCCGCTTTCGCTTCGACTGCGGTCGCGGGAGCCGGAGCCTCCTGCGCGTTGGCGTACGAGAGCAAGAGGAGACTGAACAGGGCACAGGTCGCTGCGCCGGTCCGAGTGCGTAGATTTCGGTTTAAGGTGACCATCGAACGGTATAGGCAGTGATTTTTAGGCTTGACCGTAAAGCTCAGAGGCACTTGTGGAACTGAGCTTCATCACACCGCTGGCGGGGCATTCGCAGGGGTCAAAACGAGAAACGGGAGGCACTGCAATTGCAGGCCTCCCGTTGTTGGAATCAACCCTTCTCGGTCTTCGGCTTGTTATCCATTAACTTGGGCAGCCCATCAACGAGAATTGTTGTGGATGCAGCCCAAGACCCGTCTCCTTTCTGGTACGTGCGTACTTTCGGAGTTCCCCAGAGCAAAACTTTGCGGCCTTTGGTAAAAGTCGCAAGCAGTTTCTCGGGCTTCTCCACCGCTTTGCTGGTCACGTTGCAGACATACCAGACCGTTTTCTTTTCACCACGCTCTTCGTCGTCGACTGCGACATTGAGCTTCAGATACGGTGCATTCGAACCCTTGGATGTTCGAAGTTGGACGTCACCAATGTGTCCGCAAATTTCAATACGGGAAAAGGTCGTCACGACTATTCCCCTTCAACGCATGTTTTGCGCGAGTCCTCCACGTGCACATGCGCGAACCACGTCGTAATAAATCATCATCTTCATCTTCATCTACTCCCATCCTTATGTTGGCTTCTTGTTATGACTTCCCTACCCGTGTATAGCGAGGGCCCTTCGGGATTCGATGTGCGAAAACGACAACGGCCCCTATTTAGGGGCCGTTGAGACGCGCGATGAGCGAGGCGCTTATTTGAAGCGATCGAGTCGCGCGTCGGTTTGGGGCTGCTCGGGCAGTCCCGTGATCTCAGGCAGCTCGCTCAGCATCGGCATGCCGACCTTCTTCACGACATTGCCCGCCGCATCCTTGTAGAGGATGCCCGGCGTACCGGTCATCTGCGCCTCGCGCATGAGTTCCTGGTTCGCATCGAGCTTCGCCTGGAGCTCCGGCGTGACCTCGATACCCTTCGGCATCTGCGGGGTGTTGTAGGCCGCCTGCTGCGCATCGAGCGCCTTGCTGCCTTCCTTGAGGATCTGCGCCGCCTTGTTCACAGAGTCCGGACGCAAGAAGCCGACCGGGATCCAACGAACCTGCAGGCCGGCGGCCTGATACGGCTGTACCGCAAGGTAGAAGTAGTGGCAGAACACGCAATTCGGATCGATGATCACGTAGATCACGCTTTTCGGGTTCTTGAGCGTGCCGGTGGCGACGTAATCGGCCTTCTCGAACTTGGCGTACAACGCCGACAGATCCGGCTTCGGCACATACATCTCGGTGTACTTTTGCGTCAGGTTTTCACCCGAGGCCGACACCAATGCACCAGCGATCATCGACTGACCGTCGGCGGTCGTGTAGAACACGTTGTACTCACCGCTCGGGCTCTGCAAAACCCAGCCCGTGAGGCCTGAGGCCGCGATGAAGCTCTTCTCAACCGAGAAGCCTGCCGCGAGCGGTGCCTTGAGCGCGGCCGGAAGGTTCGTCTTGCTCGCATCCTCGGCGGCGTTGGCGGAAGAGAACGAGAGAACAGCCAATACAGCGGCGGTGAGAATGAACTTACGCATCGTTGAAAAATCCATGTGAGTGATAGAGGTACTGTGTGTAGCGGATGGTTTTATTCCTACTCAGCCGCTGCCAGGCGGATGTGGTAACCCACTTCTTCCCCGACGAGAGAGAAGGGATCCAAGAAGAAGTCGATGGGCTGGTTGAGTGCCTGCGCGAGGCCTGCGAGTTCCGCGGGCTGCGGGCGATCGCGGCCTTCTTCCAAGTCGTACAGCCGCTCAGGGGAGGTCTTTAAGACGCACGCCAAATGACTAATCCGGCGCCCAGCCCTTTCGCGTGCAGCGCGGATGCGGCGTCCGATGGTGCGGGTAGAGGGAAGGTCAGCCATTATTATTCTCACTATCAGTATGCGTGTCGGGCGTAGAGCACCTTGCGAGCCACTCAAGCGCTTTGCGGAGGCTTCGTTCGTTTCGCGCATTGGCCTGGCGGCTTAAGACCGCTCTCGTTCTTCTTAAGAATTNNGGGTCAGGCAGCCGCCGCAGGTCCCTGCGGGGCGTTCTGCTTGTTTGCAAGCTGCTCGGCCAACGCCTTGCGTAACCACTCAGGTAGGTTCTTGCCGCCTCCGGTCGTGAGATAGTCACTCACGGAGTGCAGTGCCGCGCCTTTGCGGATGCGCTCGATCAGGATCGCTGCGGTATCCTGCTCCTTCGGACTCAAGGCATTCCACTGCTCGTCGGTGCCGATCAACGCCAGAGTCTGCTCAGTCTCGAGCACGGCCTGCGCCGTTTGAGCTGCCTCACTGACCGACGTCTGATCGGCCGAGACCGTGGCTTGTGGCTGCGCGGGTTCTTCGACCGACGCACGCGTCTGCGAGGCGGTCGCGTCCTGGTGGCTGGCCTCGGCTGCGACAGGCTGCTGCGTCAATTGCGGCTGCTCAGGCGCACGCTGGGATTGCGAGTTCGCCCGTCGCTCTTCATCGCGAATCGATCGACGCTCACTTTCAGGGAGCATGTGAGCGGGCAATACGGGCCGGTTAACAAACCTGCGACCGTCATCCGTCAACTCAACCCACGGGGCGTTAAAGCGATAGAGATAGCGTCCGATGCCCCACATCACCGCCGAGCGTTTGAAGGCGTCTGAGTGTGCGCCTTTGATGGCGAGCTCACGTTTTTGGTTGAGATCTGTGCCGCGGGGTCCCGTCGGGACATCGTACTGCGCAACATCCTCCTTGGAGATCCACTCTCCGCCGCAGCGGATCGATAGGCGACACAAGACACCTTGAGGGAGCTGTTCGAACTTAACCTGCCAGTTCTGAGGCCCCACGACTTCATCGAGACGATCTTGTACGTCGCGCGCGTCGATATAGGGCAAGGCCTGGCCTAGCCTTTTATCCGCGGTCCGCGCACCGATGCGCCAGCTGACCTGCGAGGCCGGAAAGGGCGCTCGCAGCTTTTCAAAGATCTCCGCCAAGGGATTCTCCGTGCCGCCGACGGGCGCTGAGTAAGACTTGTCGTGGGACATAGGACTCAAAGACTCCANATGGCTATGCTCTATGGGATCATTTTAGCATACTCCGAGTATATTGACCAACAGCGCTGAGGCTCTGACGTGTGGGAAGCATTACGTAATACGAACCCTGCATTTTTCCTGGGCGGATTCCTGGCGCTCGCGGCTTTGTTGAACTCGCAGAGCCTCTGGGCATCGTGGCTTTGTCGGCTCCCAGGGACCATTGCTCACGAGATCGCCCACTATGTGGTGGCCTTGATCACGGGCTCTCGCCCGACGCCAATTTCCTTTCGTGTCCGGCAAACGCGAGGTGGTTGGACGATGGGGGAGGTGGAGTTTCGTGCGGGAATTTTCCGTGCCGGATGGGTTGCGCTCGCTCCCTTGTACATGCTGCCGCCGCTCGCCTTCGGGCTGTGGCTCGAAGCGCAGTACTTAGGCCACGCATATGCAGTGATTGCGGGATACGTTGCGGTGATGCTGTTGGACGGTGCGATTCCTTCGCGCCAAGACTGGGCGATCGCAATTCGCTATCCGATTGGGACTTTGTTCGCACTTGGAGCCATCACCCTTGTTCTGGCAACGGTTTTACTCGGCAAAGGCTAAACCTTGTCCGCTATAGGCGGACATGGGAGATCTTATGCCACGCTCATTTCATGACACCTTTGTTGCCCCTGAGCAACGTATCACCGCTGACATGCGCGAGCGTCTGCTGAAGCTTGCGCCCAAGTTCAACATCACGTTGAAGCACATCGTCATCGACGGAGAAGAGTTCGTTGAGTTTTCGGGCGATGGCTTCTCCGAAGATGCCCCGGTCACCCTGAAATCCGGCGAGGCGACCGTGCGTTTGCTGGCAGAGATCTGCAGCATCCTCACGCGTTGGGTCCCCTTCAGCCTTTGGGAGCCGTGCGAAGTCACGTTGTTTGCCTTGCCTGCCGATCGCCTCGAACGCCACGCCAATTCGTTCCGTAAGCAGCTCGCCCAGCAGCAGCGCCGCAAGGCGCTGGATGAGGCTGCTCGCCAATTGCGTGCGATCGGTATTGTCGGCGCCCCTAAGTAAATCTTCGTTTTTTACTCGCTGATTCTCGACTCCTGAGGCAGAAAGGCCGGCAAGTGAAATGCTTGCTGGTCTTTCACGTTGTAGGCCTGCCCTCGCGCACGTAGATCAGGTCTTTGTACAGAAATGCCGAGAGCTGGGCGTCGCTGCGGATGCGCTTTTCAAGCAACTCACCACAACGGCAGAGGATGGGGAGGATCCACGCGGACCTGAACCTGTGAGGCCTGAGGAGCCAATCGAAGGCTCAATGGGTGATGAGCTGCCGACGGAAGCGGTATTGAGCGACGATGATGGTGATGACGATTTTCCCTTCTAGGAATCGTCCGGAGATTCTTCCGCCCGGAGCGTGCTTGCGTTCCGGGCTTTTCTTTGGGTTCGTTGCGTCAGCCGCGCCAGGTTCGAGTCCGGCCGGTATCGATGTGGATGAAGTGCTTCGTGGGATAAAAGCCCAGCCCGCCGCCGTGCAGATACTGTTTCACTTTACCGAGGTGCTCGACAGGGATGCCGGGTAGCGTCAGATCAACTGCTCGTCCATACAAGTGCATTGAATTGCGCGCCGCGCCTTCACTCATGAGCTGCTGGTTCGTCTCTAGGGTGCGAAAGCCGCTGATCACGACCAAGGGCCCTTTGACGTTGTAGGCCGCATAGTAAGCCTGCAGGCCTGTCATCACATTCAAGAGCGTCCGATCCATTTGAACAGCTTGCTTGGCTCGTATGTCGCGCATTAGCCAGCACAGCTGCGTGTATCCGTCTGCGAGGTACTCTCCGTCCGCCCAATAGACCGTACGCACCTCTTCGCCCGTCTCCATACGCTTGAGCCAGAGCTCGCGGGGTCGCCGCCAGAAATTTGGATCGACTTCGGGCATAGGGGCTGGGGCCGCCTCGACGGGGAGGGCGTAGGCCGCGATCGCGGTTGCGGTTGCGGAAAGAAAGCCTCGCCGCGTGAGCGACATCGGCGGCGGCATCGGCACGCCAAGCGCCTGGCAGCGAGAGGTGAAGGTGTCCGGTTTCATCGGTCGCGTATAGCGTCGGAGTCTCATGCTGCCGCCGTCTTCGCTCGACCCCGTCGAGTTTGACGTCGGCTCAGCTCTTTGGGCCTCACAATGAGTTCACGGTTCGTCGTGCCAAGCCCTGGCCGGAGACCTATCGCCTCCGCGGAATCAACGACACTCCCCGTACTTAACTTCCCCGGCTCCTCCGGGTAGCCAGCCTCCAGCGCTGCGAGCCGCAGCGCCTCAGC
>Ga0065720_1002948_pt1 | contig 33586 bp, 27 predicted proteins | sample Thericmetagenome_FD_59107 | JGI IMG/M metagenome (GOLD analysis project Ga0065720, IMG submission 59107) | Thermophilic microbial communities from the Joint Bioenergy Institute, California, USA of rice/straw/compost enrichment - eDNA_2 v2... | ecosystem: Engineered > Solid waste > Grass >... | reverse complement strand
TGGGCCCGGGTGGGGCTTACTCCGGCACGGGCAACGCGACCGCCGACAACGACGATGAGTCGATCAACGACTCGTTCAACACGACCACCAACACCACGGTCGAGGACTCGAACAACACGAGCAGCGCCTACACCTCGGACAACGACGTCGACTACAGCTCGACCGTCATCACCGACGACAGCACCAACACGCACAACGAGACCACCATCGAGGACTCGTTCAACATCGACTGATCCGCACCGCCGACCCCGGAGTAGCCTCCGGGTGATGCGACCGCCGGCCCTGCCACCCACCGGGTCCCGCCCGGGGGTGTGGCGGGGCCGGTGTCGTTGTGTGCGGGACGGCGTGCGTCGTTGACTGAGGGAGGGAAGTCCGTCGTGGCGGTACCGGCAGCGGTCGAGCTGGTCGATCTCGCGCTGAAGGCGACGAAGGCCTACGAACGTCCCGACCTCTCCGTCCGGCTGGAGCAGACCCGGCGGCGGCTGGCCGATCCCTCGGTGCGAGTGCTGGTGGTCGGCGAGTTCAAGCAGGGCAAGAGCCAGCTGATCAACGCGCTGGTCAACGCGCCCGTCTGCCCGGTCGACGACGACGTGGCCACGGCCGTGCCGACGGCGGTGCGCTACGCCGAGACCACGTCCGTCGCGCTGGTGCGGGAGGGCGACGATCCCGACGCCCCGCCGCAGCGCACCGAGATCCCGCTGGGCAAGCTCGCCCAGTACGTCTCGGAGGCGGGCAACCCCGGCAACCGGGCCGGGCTGTCCTACGCCGACATCGCGATCCCGCGCAAGCTGCTCGCCGGCGGCCTGGTGCTCGTCGACACCCCCGGAGTCGGCGGCCTCGGTTCGGCGCACGGCGCGGCCACCATGTCCGCGCTGCCCAGCGCCGACGCGGTGCTGCTCGTCTCCGACGCCGCTCAGGAGTACACGCGGCCCGAGCTCGAGTTCCTCGACGCCGCGATGAAGCTGTGCCCGAACGTGGCCTGCGTGCTCACCAAGACCGATCTCTACCCGCACTGGCGGCGCATCCTCGATCTCGACCGCGGCCACCTCGAGCGGGCCGGGGTCCGGGCGCCGATCTTCCCCGTCTCGTCGAGTCTGCGCCTGCACGCCGCGCAGACCAAGGACGACGAGCTGATGGCCGAGTCCGGGTTCCGGGACCTCATCGACTACCTGGTGCGCCAGGTCGTGGGCGCGGCTGACGTGCTCGCCCGCCGCTCGGCCAGCCAGGACGTGCTGATGGTGACCGACCAGCTCGCCGCGCAGATGCAGTCCGAGCTGTCGGTGCAGGAGAACCCGGAGCGGGTCGAGGCGCTGATGGCCGAGTTGAACAAGGCCAAGGCGCGCGCCGAGGAGCTCAAGCGCAACACCTCCCGCTGGCAGATCACCCTCAACGACGGCGTGGCCGACCTGCAGTCCGACATCGAGTACGACCTGCGCGACCGGCTGCGCGCGATCGGGCGGGAGGCCGAGCAGCTCATCGACGACGCCGATCCCGCCGACGTGTGGGACCAGTTCGCCCAGTGGTTCCACCAGCAGGTGGCGACCGCGGCCTCGGCCAACTTCGTCTGGGCCCACGAGCGGGCCCGGTGGCTGGCCGCCCGCGTCGCCGAGCACTTCGCCGAGAGCGCCGACGTGGTGCTGCCCGACCTGCAGTTCCAGGACGAGGGCATGGCCCGCAAGGTCGATCCGCTCACCCAGCCGGAGGTGGAGAAGCTGAAGCTGGGCGGGGCGATCCTGACCGGTATGCGCGGCGGTTACGGTGGTCTCCTGATGATCGGTTTGGCCACGACGATCGCCGGGCTCGGCCTGCTGAACCCGTTCTCCGCGGCAGCGGGCCTGCTGTTCGGCGCCAAGACGGTGAAGGACGAGAAGAAGCGCCTGCTCGAACGCCGTCGCGCGGAGGCCAAGACCGCCGTGCGCAAGCACATCGACGAGGTCGTCTTCCAGGTCGGCAAGGACTCCCGCGACATGCTGCGGCGCACCCAGCGGCAGCTGCGCGACCACTTCAACGCGCTCGCCGAGGAGCTGGCGACCTCGATCAGCGCGTCGGTGCTCGCGGCGCAGAACGCGCTCAAGACCACCACCGGTGAGCGGGACAAGCGCATCCGCGACCTGAAGGCCGAGCTGGAACGGGTCGAAGCGCTCGCCCGCCGGGCCAGAGCGCTCGTCGCGGACCTGCCGGCCCAGCAGCCGACCCCGGTCGTCGCCCGATGACCCGTCCCGTCCAGCCCGGCGGCGCACCGTCCCTCGGCGCCGAGGTACGGATCCTCCTCCGGCGCGCCATCGACGTCTACCGCGACAGCCCCGCGGCCGTCGGTTGGCTGCAGCACCATCTGGCCCGCTTCGACGAGCCGCTGCGCGTCGCGATCGCCGGTAAGGTGAAGGCCGGCAAGTCGACCCTGCTGAACGCGCTCGTCGGCGAATCGATCGCCCCGACCGACGCGGGCGAGTGCACCCGTGTCGTCACGTGGTACGTCGACGCGCCGGTTCCCAAGGTCACGATGTTCCCCCGCAGCGGCGTCCCGAAGCAGCTCACGATCAGCCGGGCCGGGGGCGGGCTGTCGTTCGACCTGCTCGGCACCCCGGTCGAGCAGATCGAGCGGCTCGAGGTGCAGTGGCCGTCGCAGAGCCTGCGCGCGCACACGCTCATCGACACGCCCGGAATCGCGTCGCTGTCGAAGGACACCTCGGCGCGGGCCGGGGCCTTCCTCGCGCCGGAGGACTCGCCGACGCAGGCCGACGCCGTCATCTACCTGATGCGCCACCTGCACGCGACGGACGTCGACTTCCTCGAGTCCTTCTACGACCAGGGCGTCGCCCGCGCCACCCCGATCAACACGATCGCGGTGCTGTCCCGGGCCGACGAGATCGGCGTCGGCCGGCTGGACGCGCTCAACTCGGCGCGGCGCATCGCCCAGCGCTACCGGGCCGACCCGAAGATCCGGGCGCTGTGCCAGACCGTCGTCGCGGTGGCCGGGCTGCTCGCCGAGACCGGCCGCACGATGCGCCAGCACGAGTTCGCGGCGCTGACCGCGCTCGCCGGCCTGCCCCGCAAGGAGGTCGACTCGATGCTGCTGTCGGTCGACCGGTTCTCCACGATGGAGCTCGATGCGGGTCTGCCCGACGCGGAGACCCGTGGCCGGCTGATCGAGCGGTTCGGGCTGTTCGGGGTGCGGCTGGCCACGACACTCATCCGGCAGGGCATCACGGACCCTACGGCGGTGTCCGCAGAGCTGGTCAAGCGCAGCGGCCTCGACGATCTGCGCTCCGTCCTGGCCACCCAGTTCACCGAGCGCCGCGACCTGCTCAAGGCCCGCTCGGCGCTGCTCGCGATCGATCTGGTGCTGACCAGGGAACCGCGACCGTCCGCCGCACCGCTGGCCGCCGAGGTGGAGCGCATCCTGTCCGGTGCCCACGAGTTCGCCGAGCTGCGCCTGCTGTCCACGCTGCGGTCCGGCGCCATCGCGCTGCCGCCGGAGGTCATCGCGGAGGCGGAGCGGCTGCTGGGCGGTGAGGGCGGCTCCCCGGCGGCCCGGCTCGGGCTGGACCCCTCCGCCGATCCGCAGGAACTGCGGGCCGCGGCCCTGGATGCGGCCACCCGGTGGGCGCGACGCGCGGAGAGCCCGATGTCCAGCCGGGCGATCTCGGACGTCGCACGGCTGGTGGTGCGCAGCTGTGAAGGGGTGCTCGCGCAGCTGCCCCACTGAGCTCCGCAGCGCTCGGCCGAGCTCTGCAGCAGCTGCACAGCGTTCTACTGCTGCTGCACGATCTGGCGCAGCTGGGCGAACAGCTCCCCGCGGCTCGTGGCCCCCAGCCGCTGCCGCATGCGGGCGACGTGGTGCTCGACGGTCTTGGCGGAGATGAACAGCTGCTCGCCGATCTCCTTGTAGGTCTTCCCCTCGACCAACAGGGCAGCGACCTCGCGCTCCCGCTCGCTGAGCGGGCCGGACTCCTCGGCGGGTGCGGGCTGCGGGGCCTGCGCGGGCACCGCCGGCATCCCCGACGGCGGGGTCTGTGCGTCCGCCGCGATGTCCGGGCCGCTGCCGGTCGCCTGCAGGGCACGCGCCGTCTGCAGCAGCGCCGTCATCGCCTTGCGGTCGCGAGTGCGGATCGCGGCCTGACCGGCCAGCTTCCCGCCCTCCCACGACATCCCCACGGCGTGCAGTCCGCGCGCTGCGGCCTCGACCGCGGCCGGGTCCACGTCGGCATCGAGCATCCGCACCCAGTGCGGCGCAGCGGTGGCCATGGCGGCGGCGTAGCGGCTCCCGCCCGCCGCGCGCTCCAGCGCGGCGGCGTGTCGAGCGGCTTCCTCGCGGTCCTCGGCGAGGATGGCGGCCTGCAGCCGGCCCCAGTGCAGGGGCGCCGCCCACAGCGGTGGATCACCGAGCCGGGCCAGCAGCGCGTCGGCCTCGGCGAGGTGCGGCGCCACCCAGCTGGGCTCCCGCAGCCGGGTCGCCGCGATCGCCAGCTCGCCCAGCTCGTGGAGCATGTAGAGATCGACGGGATGGCGCACGACCGCCTCCCGGGCGCGGCCCCACGCCGGCATCAGCGCGGCCAGGTCCCCGGTCCGGCGCGCGATCGCCACCTCGAGCGCGGCGGCGAGGAACTCGTCGCGCGGCTCCAGGTCGCGGCCGACGCCGGTCAGCGCTGCCCGTGCCGCCGCGACCGTTCCCCGGGCGAGCGCGATCCAGCCCAGCAGCAACCGGTGCCGGGGGGCTGCGCCGCGTCCGCCCGTCCGCGAGCGCAGCGCGCGTTCCAGCACGGACCGGGCCACCTCCAGCTCGCCGCAGTGCACCGCGACGATCGCCGCGAGTGCGGCCGGGTGATCGGGCAGCAGCACGGCCCGCACGTCGGACTCGATCATCGCCGCTGCTCGGGTGAGCAGCGACAGCGCCGCCGTCGGGGAGCCGGCGACCGACTCCCGGATGCCGTCGGCCACGAGGTCCTCCGCGCCGGCGAGCAGCGTCGGCACACCGGTCGCGTGCGGCTGCGGCTCCACCGGGCTGCCGGTGCCGATCAGGACCGGAACGGCGAGCGCGGACGGCCGTCCGGTCACCGAGTCGACGTAGCGGTAGAGCTCGGCGCTGCGGCCGAGCAGTCCGCGCCGGGCCAGCGCGGCTGCGGCGACGGTGCCCGCGAGCGCCGTGTCCGCCCGCGGCACCTCCTCGCCCGCGGACAGGACGCGATCGGCCTCGGCGAGCGCCGTGTCGACGTCTCCGCGGACGAGCGCCGCGTGCGCCCGGCGGGCGGCCACGGACAGCGGCGGGGCACCGGCCGCGACGGCCGCGGCGAACATCGCTTCGGCGTCGGGTGCCCCGGAGCGCAGCAGCTCGTCCCCGGCGGTGGTGAACAGCTCGGCCATGCGGGGCCCGGTGGCGCCGGTGCCGGCCAAACCACGGGCGACCGCGACGACGTTGCCGCCGCGGTCCAGCTCGCGCTCGGCCAGCGCCCGGCGGGCGGCGGTCCGCGACGCGGGCGGGGTGCGGGCCAGCACCGCGGCGCAGACGAGCGGAATCGGCCGCCCGTCCGCGCGGAGCAGCCCGGCCGCGATCGCGGCCTCCACGTGTTCGTCGAGCTCGGCGGTGCGGGTCAGGCCGAGGAGCGGGCCGAGCAGCTCGGCGTCCAAGGGCGCGCCCGCGGCGAGGTGCAGCAGCAGGTCGACGACGCCGGCCGGTTGCGCGGCGAGCAGGTAGCCGAGCTGGGCGATCAGCCCGGCCTCGCCGTCGCTCGCGGTCAGCAGCCGGTCCACCAGCAGCGGCACACCGCCGGTCCGGTCCAGGACGGCGGCGATGTGGCGGTCGTCGAGCCGACGGCCCAGCAGCCGCTCGGCCCGGACGGCGACGCCGGTGGCGTCGAGCGGTCCGAGCACCACGGGGGTGCGCCGGGCGGCCAGTACGGCGCCCAGCGCGGTGAGCTCCGGCGACCGCGGCCACGGCCGGTGCGCGACCACCAGCCAGCCGCCGGTGAGCTGCGCCAGGTGGCGCAGCTCACCGGGCCCGAGCAGGTGGGCGTCGTCGACGAGCAGTGCCTCGCCTGCCCCGAGCGGGCCGGCCGGCAGATCGGTGCGCACCGTGATCCCCGCGGTGCGGAACGCGGTGGCCAGCGCGTCGAGCAGCACGGTCTTGCCGTGTCCGCCCGGTCCGACCACGTCGAGCCTGCGCACCGTCTCCGGAGCGGCGACGACGTCGCGCAGGACGCGCATGGCCGGCGGCGAACCCGCCACCCCGGCGGCACCGGCGGTGGCCGCGGGCCCGTCTGCCGCCGACGTGCGTGCACTCACGGAACGTGTTCCCCCAGGCCGCGGATGTTGGGTGGTGCCAGGCTACCGATGTCGTCGCGGAGTGCTGATCCGGCTACCGTCAGGTGAACAGCCGGAGGTCCGGCGGCAGTCCCCCGCCCGCGTACACGTCCTCGGCCAGGTCGTGCAGCGCGGCGAGCGCGACGCTCTGCGTGAACGGCCCGTAGGAGACGCGCGCGACACCCAGCTCCTGCGCGGTCGAGAGGGAGATCGATCCGGGCACCCCCATGATGCTGATCTTCCGTTCGCCGAGCGCCTCGACGAGCCGCGCCACCGTCCGCTCATCGAGCCGCCCCGGGACGAAGAAGCACGCGGCGCCCGCGCCGAGGTAGGCCCGGCCCCGCTCGATCACGTCGGCGAGCAGCTCCTCCGGGTCGCGGTCCCGGCCCCTCAGGTAGGCGTCGGTGCGCGCGTTCAGCACGAAGGGGATCCCGGCCCGCTCCCCGGCGGCGACGGCGGCCTCGACCGCTCGGGCCGCCTCGGTGACCGGCGCCATCCGGTCCTCGAGGTTCGCGCCCACGACACCGAGGTCGATCGCGCGGGCCACCGTGTCGCCGGGGTCGCCGTAGCCGGCTTCGAGATCGGCGGAGACGGGTAGGTCGACGGCGCGGGCGATGCGCCCGATCGTCTCGAGCATCAGGTCGCGGGGGATCGCCTCCCCGTCGGGGTAGCCGTGGCTCGCGGCGATGCTGTGGCTGGCCGTGGCCAGCGCCTTCGTGCCGGGAACAGCCGCCACGACCTTGGCGGTGATCACGTCCCACACGTTCACCACCGTCAGCAGTTCGGGATCGGTGTGCAGGCGCAGCAGCTCGGCTGCCTCGGCGGCGAGGTTCGTCATGGTCGTGAGCGTGCCGCGGGGCGAGGTCGCAGCCCATCGATGTGCCGGTGCCCTGCGTCACTGCCCGGCGACCGGCTGCGGGTCCGTCGCTGATGGGGGTGGCGGGGTGATGCCGGCCTTGGCGAGCACTGCCGAACCGTTCTCGGCCTGCCCGACGAGCAGGGGCCAGGTCTCGCCGCCGAGGATGCCGTTGACCTCCTCGGTGCCGTGCGCGATCTGGAACAGGCGCACGGCCTCGGCGGTGCGCACGTCGTACCCACCGGTCACGGGCACGTGCAGCAGCTCCTGCGCGGCGCGGACAGCCGGCCCGACGTCGCCGATGCGCAGCAGTGGCCAGCGGGGCGGTGCGGCCTCCGCGGCGTCGATCCGCCTGCCGAGCAGCTGTGCGACCTCCGTGCGCAGGCGGGGGAGCGCGCCGTAGAGGTTGTCGCCGGGGCAGGCGGTGTCCTTGAAGTCGCGGTGCCCGTACAGCTCGCTCGGCGCGATGCCGTACTGCGTGCAGATGTAGGCGCAGGTCTCGCGCAGCTTCTCCCACAGTGCCTTGGGCGGGTCGACGTCGATGTAGGTGCCCTCGTTCTCGATGCCGATCGAGACCACGTTCTGCCCGGTGCAGTGCGCGCCCTCGACCTGCTGGCGGCCGGCGCGCAGGATCTCCAGGCTGCGGTGGCGGCCCTCGAGGAGCACCCCGCCGCGGCTGATCGTGAAGTGCTGCCCGGTGTCGATCCAGCCGCGGTGGTCCATGTGGAACTTCTGGATGGCCACGGCGAGGGCGATCGCCGCCTCGCGGCTGAAGTCGGCGACGTTCGGGGTCGCCGTGTGGTGGACGAGGATCTTGACCGGGCGCTGGTCCCAGATCGTCACGGGCCTGCTCGGCGGCCGCGCGCCCCACTCGTCGCAGGGGAGGATGGACGGTTCCTCGGCGGCCTGTGCGGTGCCCGCGCCGAGCAGCACCGCACCGCCGGCGAGCACGAGACCGCCGGTGAGGACGCTCCGCCGCGGGACCCCGCCATCGGTCATCCCGCAGCTCCCATCGGTCCCAAGAACCCCATCGTGCTCACGTGCACCATGCGTCACGGGGAGGGGATAGCACAACAGTGCGGCACGAAGGAGTGATTCCGAGTGCGCTTGTCGTGGGTTACCAGCCAGTAATACGATTGCGGTTACTGGCGAGTAGCAACGCTGTGCTGAGGGAGCTGAGGGCCATGGGCCACTTCAAGAGCAACCTGCGCGACATCGAGTTCAACCTCTTCGAGGTCTTCCGCGTGCAGGACCGGCTGGGGTCGGCCCCGTTCGAGGGCGTGGACCTCGACGGTGCCCGTGACACGCTGCGGGAGCTCAACGCCCTCGCGGTCGGCCCGCTGGCGGAGTCGTTCGCCGACGCCGACCGCAACCCGCCCGTCTACGACCCCGCCACGTTCTCGGTGACCCTGCCCGAGTCGCTGAAGAAGTCGTACCGGGCGCTCGTCGACGGCGAGTGGTGGCGACTGAGCCTGCCCGAGGAGCTGGGCGGCTACGGGATCCCGCCGTCCGTGCAGTGGGCCGCCGCCGAGCTGATCCTCGGCTCCAACCCCGCCGTCTTCATGTACATGGCCGGGCCGAACTTCGCCTCCGTCATCCACCGCAACGGCACCGAGCAGCAGAAGCGCTGGGCGGAGATCATGATCGAGCGCGGCTGGGGCGCCACGATGGTGCTCACCGAGCCCGACGCCGGCTCCGACGTGGGTGCGGGGCGAACGAAGGCCGTCGAACAGGAGGACGGCAGCTGGCACATCGAGGGCGTGAAGCGGTTCATCACCTCGGCCGAGCAGGACCTGACCGAGAACATCATGCACCTGGTGCTGGCCCGCCCCGAGGGCGCAGGCCCGGGCACCAAGGGCCTGTCGCTGTTCCTCGTGCCGAAGTTCCACTTCGACCCGCAGACCGGCGAACTGGGCGAGCGCAACGGCGTCTTCGTCACCAACGTCGAGCACAAGATGGGGCTCAAGGCCTCCACCACGTGCGAGCTGACGTTCGGTCAGCACGGCAAGCCGGCCGTCGGCTGGCTGCTCGGCGAGGTGCACGACGGCATCGCGCAGATGTTCCAGGTCATCGAGTACGCCCGGATGATGGTCGGCACCAAGGCCATCGGCACGCTGTCGACCGGCTACCTGAACGCGCTGGAGTACGCCAAGGAGCGCGTGCAGGGCCCCGACATGACGCAGATGACCGACAAGAGCGCGCCGCGCGTCACGATCACCCACCACCCCGACGTGCGCCGCTCGCTGATGCTGCAGAAGGCGTACGCGGAGGGCCTGCGCGCGGTCTACCTCTACACCGCCACCTTCCAGGACGAGGTCCAGGTGGCGCAGCAGAGCGGCGGCGACGCGTCGCTCGCCGAGCGCGTCAACGACCTGCTGCTGCCGATCGTGAAGGGCGTGGGCTCGGAGCGGGCCACCGAGCAGCTCGTGCAGTCGCTGCAGACCCTCGGCGGNTCCGGCTTCCTGCAGGACTACCCNATCGAGCAGTACATCCGNGACNCNAAGATCGACTCGCTGTACGAGGGCACCACGGCGATCCAGTCGCTCGACTTCTTCTTCCGCAAGATCGTGCGGGACAAGGGCCAGGCGCTGATGTACGTGGCCGGGCAGATCCAGGAGTTCATCAAGGCCGAGTCGGGCAACGGCCGGCTCAAGGAGGAGCGGGAGCTGCTCGCCACCGCGCTGGCGGACGTGCAGGGCATGGTCGGCGCGCTCACCGGCTACCTCATGGCCGCGGCCGAGGACCCGAAGAGCATCTACAAGGTCGGCCAGCACACCGTCCGGTTGCTGATGGCCGTCGGCGACCTGCTCGTGGGCTGGCTGCTGCTGCGCCAGGCCGAGGTCGCGCTCGCCGCGCTCGGCGGTGACGCCTCGGAGAAGGACAAGGCCTTCTACGAGGGGAAGATCGCGGTGGCGCGGTTCTTCGCCAAGACCCAGCTGCCGCTGCTCACCCCGCAGCGCACGATCGTCGAGAACGCGGACAACAGCCTCATGGAGATCCCCGAAGCTGCGTTCTGAGCGGATCCCCGGTTGGGACCAGCGGGCCCGGCACCCCGGCGGGTGCCGGGCCCGTGTTGTCCGGTCAGCCGGCGATGTAGCTCGCCAGCTGCTGGGCCTCGTTCTCCAGCAGGTCGATGCGGGCCTTCACCAGGTCGCCGATGCTGACGATCCCGACGAGTTCGCCGTCGACCACGACCGGCATGTGCCGGAACCGCTTCTCGGTCATGATGCGCGCCAGATCGGCCACCGAGTCGCCGGGTGCGCACGTGGTGACCGAGGTACTCATGATCGCCGAGGTGGCGGTGTCCAGCAGCCCCGGTCCGTCGCTGTGGAGACGGCGCACGATGTCGCGCTCGGACACGATCCCGACGACCGTCTCCCCGTCGACGACCGGAACCGCACCGATGTTGTGCTCGGCGAGGACGGCCAACAGGTCGCTGACCGTCGTGCTCGGCGACACCGTCGCGACGTCGGTGCCCTTTCGCTTCAACACGTCTGCGATCCGCATGCGCGATCCCCGATCTCGTCGACGCTGGTGAACTATCGAGGGTACGAACTGTGACGCAGATCGCGAAAGTGGTGAATCAGCCTCCGCACTCCACGATCGGGGAGGGGTTGTAGCGCACGGTGCGCGTCGGCTCCGTGCGCACCTCCCCGGTCCTGATGTTCTTCAGGACGCGGGTGTCGGTCACCGTGAAGCCGGGCGCCCCCTTGCTCGGCGAGCACGGCTGGCCGGCGGGGATCGTCACGGTCTTCGGTGCGGTCGGCGCGGTGCGCGGCCCGGTGATGGACGTGACCTCGTAGTACTTCGTGCCGAACATCCGCACCGTGATCGACGTGGGCGTCCACGCCGTCTGGATCATGATCGCGGTCGGCGTGTCGTTGCGGAACTTGAGGTCGATGACGTTGCCGAACACCGTCGCCTCGCGCCCGGCCGGGTAGCGGCTGATGTAGTAGCTGTGCTCCTTGTGCTCCAGCAGCGTGAGCCCGGCGAAGTAGGCCGCGTTGTAGAGCGTCGTGGCGACCTGGGAGACCCCGCCGCCGACACCGCGGGACGGGTGACCGTCCTCGATGATGCCGGCCTCGACGTAGCCGTTGGAGGCGTCGCGCGGGTTCGTCTTGGCGTTCAGGCTGAACGTCTCGCCCGGCCGCACGACCGTGCCGTTGATCTGCTCGGCGGCCCGCTTGATGTTGCGGCCGGAGTCGGTCGCGAACCCACCGGTGGTGAACTCGCTGACCAGGCTCGTGATGCCGAGCTCCTTGATCTCCTCCGTGGTCAGGTCCGCGGGCTTGTCCGCGTACACCGCCTCGATCCTGCGCTGGTCGGCGCTGATCAGGGGCGGGCCCATCGCGACCGCGGTGGCCTCCCAGTCGACGCCGCGCCCGTCCTGGGAGGGCACGATCACCGGGGTGCCCGAGGAGACGTCGATCGAGGCGTCGCGGCCGGGCCGCTCCGACGGCGCGAAGGCCTCGCCCGCGACCTGCTCGAGCATGGTCGGGTTGACCTCGCCGATCAGGTCGCCGTTCTCGCCCGGCTTGAAGGTCAGCACGGACGCGATCTGCTGCGGGGTCAGCGTGATGGCCGTGCCCGCCTCACCGGTCAGGGTGAACGGCGACGCGATCGCCGGCTCCGCGACCGTCTCGATCGCCTTCGCGACGCCCTCGGCGGTGGTCAGCGGCGGGAGCGTAGTCAGCGGGAGGACGACGGTCGCGCCGTTGACCCACTCGCGGCGGAGCGTCTGCGCGGCCGCGGCCACGTCGAGCTCCTGACCGGGCTCCGGATCGACCGCGATCGGNCGCGTGCCCTCGAACCGCACGGTGCCCTCGGCGGCCGGGCGGTTGACGATCGGTGACAGTTCGGTCAGCGCCGCGTCCAGGGCCGCCTCGTCGACGTCGGAGACCACGTCCACGGGGCGGCTGGTGAACAGCGACGTGATCCGGGTGATCGGGTTCAGCGGCTGTTCACCCGCCGCCGCGATCGTCGCCGGCCAGTTGATCCGCAGACCCGCAGCCACCGGGTCGATCGTGCTGGCGGCCTCGCCGGCCTGGACCGGTACAGGCGCGGTGGCGCGCGGTTCGAGCTCGGCGCGCAGGCGCTGCTCCGCGGCAGTGGGTTCCATCCCGCCGATCGGCACGCCCGCGACGGTCACACCGCGCGGGATCGTGCCCTGGCTGAGCAGCAGGTCACCGCCGTAGACGAGGCCGGCGAGCACCACGAGCGCGCCGATCCCGAGCAGCAGCTTCCGGCCGCGGCGGCGCGGCGGCCGATCGGTGGCGCCACCGTCGGCGGTGCTCACGGTGGGCGGCTCGTCGGCAGGGGGCTCCTCGCCGCGCGGCGGCAGCGGTAGCCGTTCGGTGACCGGGTCGAGGTTCGCCTCGGCGTTCGAGATCGGCGGCTGGGCGAGCGGGGGCAGCTTGCTCGGCCGGGTGGGGTCCTCGTCGACCGCGCCGGTGGTCTTCGCCGCGGGATTCACCGGGAGCGCCTGCGTCGGCTCGTCGGCCCACGGTTCGAACCACGCGCTGGTGGGCCGGGCGAGCACGACGGTCTGCTCGTCGCCCGCGGGCGGGGCCGGGCGCTTTCCGTTCGGCGGCGTGGCGGGCCTGTCGGTCGGCTGGGTGGTCGGCTGGGCAGCTGCCGGCTGCGCGGTCGTCGTCGCTGCGGGCTGGTCAACGGACTTGGCCGGGGGCTCCCCGGCAGGCTTCGCCGGGGCCGGTGCCGTCGGGGCCGGTGCGGTCGGAGCCGGGGCCGTCGGGATCGGTGCGACGACCTCCGCGGTCGCCTCGTCCGCCGGAGACTCGGCCTGCTTCGCCGTGTCCGTCGCCGAGGTCGCCGCTGCGGCCTCGGTCGTGGCCTTGTCCGTGCCCTTGTCCGTGCCTTCGTCGGTGGCCTCGTCCGTGCCCTCGTCGATGGCTCTGTCGATGGTCGCGGGGATGGGCTGTGCGACGGTCGCCTCGTCGATCGCGGCGGGCTCCTCGCCGGTCTTCGCGCCGGCCTCGTCGTCGGCAGCGGGCTCGGCGGCGCTCTGCTCCGCGGGGGCCCCGGGCTTGGCCGTGGGCACGGTGTCCTGCTCGGGGGCGGGGGCGCCTGCGGCCGCGGCGGGTTGCGCGGCGGTAGCGGGCGTCGGGGCGGTCGGCTGCGGATCGGCGGCGGTCGCGGTGCCGGAGCCGTCGGTGGCGGCCGGTCGGGGTGCAGGCCCGTCAGGCGCGGCGGGGCTCTTTGCCGAGGGATCGGCCGGCGCCGACGGTTCGCCTTGAGGGGTCGCGACGGTCGGCGCGTCGGAACCCGGCGTGTTCCGTTCCCCCGTGGCCGGGTCAGCGGTCGATGCCTGCCGCTCGGGCATGACGTCTGGTTCCCCTCAGCTTCGCGACCGTGCCCCACAACGGTCGCCGACGTTCACAGGTACAGGCCGGTGCCGTGCTCGGCGCGCTCGGACGCGACGGCGTGCAGCTCCCGCTCGCGGAGCACCAGGTACGTGGTCCCCTGGACGTCGACCTCGTACTGGTCGTCACGGGCGAACAGGACGCGGTCACCGACCTTGACCGTGCGCACGTGGCTGCCGACGCCGAACACCTCACCCCATACCAGCTTCTTGCTCACCTCGGCCGTCGCCGGGATGACGATGCCCGCGCTGCTGCGCCGCTCCCCGGTCCCGTCGGCTTTCACCATGACCCGGTCGTGAAGCATCTGGATCTGGAGTTTCGGGTCCTGCACCTGAAAGATGCTACGGCCATTGCCCGACGTGTACGGACCCGCCCGCCCCCACGACGTGACGGGGCCGACACTCCCCGACCGCGCGACGCGACCGGCTCCGCCTGTGAGCGACGACGTAGGCCGACGACTGCTGCGTACGGGGCCTGCAGCTGCGCACCCTGAGCGGCACGGGTGGACCCCAGCTGCCCGCCGTCAGGTGCGACCTCCCGCGGCGCCGCGGACCCGCCGAGCAGAGCGACGGCGATCGAACAGAGAACCCCGCGGGGCTGCCAGGTCGGGGGTCCGACAGCACCGCGGGGCTGTCCTTGCATTCGCCGGACCACCCGTCGGCGTTACACCCCGTCACGATCCAGCCAGGAATCACCCGTTCGGGTTAACCAGGTTGGTTGAGGAGGTAACGCCCGAAGTGCGGCACGGTGAACGCGATCTGACCGCGCTGGGCCGAGAAGACGAGTCCCTTCTTCAGGAGGCTGTCGCGGGCCGGGGAGAGCGAGGACGCGCGCCGGGAGAGGTGCTCGGCGATGCTCGCGGTGGTGACCGGCTCGTCGCGGCCCTCGGCCAGCTCGGCCATGGCGCGCAGGTACTCGCGTTCGGCGGGGGTCGCGCGCTCGTAGCGGGAGCCGAAGAAGCCGACGGCGAGCTCGGCCTCGGCCTCGGGGGCGGCGACCTTGACGTCGAGGACGTCGATGGGGCTGCGCGGGGCGGCGTCCCACGCGGCTTTGCCGTACGCCTGCACGAAGTAGGGGTAGCCGCTGGAGGCCTCGAAGAGCGCATCCAGGGCCTCCGGGGAGAAGGTGGCGCCTTCGCGTTCGGCGGGGGCGAGGAGGGCGAAGTCGGCGTCGGCGCGGTCGAGCTGGCCGATGCGCGCGTACGTGAACAGCCGCTCCGAGTAGGACTTGGAGGCGGAGAGCACGGCCGGCAGGTGCGGCAGGCCGGCGCCGACGACCACGAGCGGTGCGCGCGACTGGGACAGTTCGTGGCAGGCGGCGCACAGGGCGGAGACGTCGTCGGGGCGCAGGTCCTGCATCTCGTCGATGAAGACGGCGACACCCGCTTCGAGGTCCGCAGCGAGGGATGCGACCTCGGTGAACAGCTCGACGAGGTCGATCTCGATGTCGCCGGAGTCGGCGCGGCCGGTGCGGACGGGCACGTCGATGCCGGGCTGCCAGCGGTCGCGCAGCTTCGCGTCGGAGGGGGCGGAGCGCAGGGCGAACGCCTTGAGCACGCCGAGGACCTCGGCGACGCGGTCGGGGTTGGGGTGGCGGACGGCGAGATCGCGGATGGCGCGGTGCAGCGCGGCGGACATGGGCCGGCGCAGGTCCGCGTCGGGGCGGGCCTCGATCTTGCCGGTGCCCCACCCGACCTGCTGCGCCATCGACCGCATCTCGCCGAGCAGCACCGTCTTGCCGACCCCGCGCAGCCCGGTGAGGACGAGGCTGCGTTCGGGGCGGCCCCGTGCGACGCGTTCGAGCACGATGTCGAACGCGTCGAGCTCCTTGTCCCGCCCGGCGAGCTCGGGCGGCCGCTGACCTGCACCGGGGGCGAACGGGTTGCGCACGGGATCCACGCATCCGACCGTATCCGCGGTTCTTGATCAAACCGTAGAAGCGGCTATCGAACGCCATGGCGTGTCGCGGATCGGGCTGCATCGGGCGGTCTCGGGCTGGGGCTAGAGACCGCTATGGAGTGTGATCGCAGCTCGATCGGCGCGTATCCGGCTGTCTCGGTGCGGCGCTAGACGGACCGAGACAGCCGGATGGGATCGCGGTTGCGCGGCCCGTATCCGCCTCTCTGTGGTGCGCGCTAGAGACCGGAACAGCAACGAACGGCGTGTGTTCGTGGGGATCGATCGGGGCGTATGCCGCTCTCTCGCCGTCGGGCTAGACGGGGTTAGGAAGCCCGAGCGTCGGGCGGCGCCAGCCCGTCGTCGGTCGCACGACCGGGTCCCTCGACGGCACGGCCCGTGCCAGGGCCGGAGCCACGGCCGTCGTCCACCACCTCGCCCTCGACGATCTCGCCGCCGTGGATGTGCACCGTCCGCAGCCCCGTCCGCTGCTCCGCGGCGCGCAGGACGCGGCGGCGGATGAAGGACCGGGTGGGCGGCAGCACCAGCAGCAGCCCGGCGAGGTCGGTGACCAGGCCGGGGATGAGGAACAGCAACCCGCCCACGGCCACGAGCAGGCCGTCGGTGAGTTCGGCCGCGGGCATGCGGCGGTTGGCGACGGCCTCCCCGATCGCCTGGAGGGCGCGCACCCCCTCCCGGCGGGCCAGCCACACCCCGAGCACGGCAGCGGCGAGCAGCAGCACCAGCGTCCAGCCGACGCCGATCACCGAGCCCACCGCGACGAGCGCGAGGATCTCGACGACGAGGTAGAGCAGGACGAACGGCATGTCAGTACAACGAGCGGGAAACCGGGATCGTCCCCGTCCGTGCGTCACGGTTCCATCTCGGGCTGCCCCGTCGGCTCACCACGTCAACGCCAGCCCCGGGTCGCTCAGCAGCGCCCCGACGTCGGCCAGGAAGCGCGAGCCCTGTTCCCCGTCGACGAGCCGGTGGTCGAACGACAGCGCGAGCTGGCAGACGGTCCGCACGGCCAGCTCCCCGTCCACCACCCACGGCATCGGCTTGATCGCGCCCACGGCGAGGATCCCGGCCTCGCCGGGGTTGAGGATCGGAGTGCCGGTGTCGACGCCGAACACGCCGACGTTGGTGATCGTGAACGTGCCGCCGACCAGGTCCGACGGCGGGGTCTTCCCGGCGCGGGCGGTCTCGGTCAGCTCAGCCAGCACGATCGCGAGCTCGCGCAGCGAGAGCGTGTCCGCGTCGCGGATCTTCGGCACGATCAGGCCGCGCGGGGTGGCCGCGGCGATCCCGAGCTGCACGTGGTCGTGGTAGACGATCTCGCCGGCGTCCTCGTCCCAGCGCGCGTTCAGCTCCGGGGTGCGTTCGACAGCCAGGCACACCGCCTTCGCGACGAAGGCCAGCGGCGTCAGCTTCACGTCGCGGTAGGCGCGGTCGGCGCGCAGCCGGTCGCGCAGCTGCATCGTCGCGGTGACGTCCACGCTGAGGAACTCGGTGACGTGCGGCGCGGTGAACGCGCTCTGGGTGACCGCGGCCGCGGTGGCCCTGCGGACCCCGCGGATCGGCACCCGCCGCTCCCCGCCGCTGCTGACGGCCGGCGCGGCGCTCCCCGCGCCAGCGGCAGCCTCCACGTCGGCCCGAGTGATCACCCCGTCCGGGCCGGACGGGGTGACGGTGCGCAGGTCGACCCCGAGGTCCTTGGCCAGCTTGCGCACCGGCGGCTTGGCGAGCGGCACGGTCGCCCGGCCGTCGGTGGCCGGCGCCGCGGCGGGCGCGGGTCGGGGTTCGGGGGCCGGGGGCGGCGGTGCGGCGGGGCGCTTGCGCGGCCGTCGGGTCACCGACCCCGGGCGCGGCCCGTAGCCGACGAGCGTCGCGATGCGCCCGTCCTGCCCGGCCTCGCCGATCTTCGGCCCGCGCTCCTCCGCCGCTGCCGGTGCTGGTGGTGGTGCTGGTGCGGCGGCCGGCTCCGCCTCGGCCGTCTCGATCACGATGATCGGCGAGCCGACCGCGACGGTCTGCCCGGGCTGGACGAGCAGCTCGCCGACCGTGCCCGCCCACGGGCTGGGCAGCTCGACGGCGGCCTTCGCGGTCTCGATCTCGCACAGGATCTGGTTGACCTGGACCTGGTCGCCGGGGGCGACGTTCCAGGTGACGATCTCGGCCTCGGTGAGGCCCTCGCCGACGTCGGGCAGCGCGAACTCGCGGCGCATCAGCGAACCTCCCTCACCAGGCCAGCGAGCGGTCGACGGCGTCGAGCACCCGGTCGAGATCGGGCAGGTAGTCCTCCTCGATCCGCGACGGCGGGTAGGGCGTGTCGAACCCGGTCACCCGCAGCACCGGTGCCTCCAGGGAGTGGAAGCACGCCTCCTGCACCCGCGCGGCGATCTCGGAGCTCACCGACGCCTCGGACGGCGCCTCGGCGACGACGACCAGCCGTCCGGTGCGCCGCACCGACTCGAACACCGGGTCGAGGTCCAGCGGGGAGATCGTGCGCAGGTCGATCACCTCGAGGTCGCGGCCCTCGGCCTCCGCGGCCACGGCGGCGTCCAGGCAGGTCTTGACGACGGCCCCGTACCCGACGAGCGTGGCGGTGCTGCCCGGCCGGACCACTCGGGAGGCGTGCAGCGGCATCGGGGTGGCGTCGAGATCGACCTCGGCCTTCTCCCAGTAACGCCGCTTCGGCTCGAAGAAGATCACCGGGTCGTCGCTGGCGATCGCCTGCTGGATCATCCAGTACGCGTCGACCGGGTTGCCGCACGCGACGACCTTCAGCCCGGCGACGTGGGCGAACAGCGACTCCGGCGACTCGCTGTGGTGCTCGACCGCGCCGATCCCGCCGCCGAACGGGATGCGCACGACGACCGGCATCGGCACCTTGCCCTGCGACCGGAACCGCAGCTTCGCCAGCTGCGAGACGATCTGGTCGAACCCGGGGAAGACGAACCCGTCGAACTGGATCTCGCACACCGGCCGGAACCCCCGGATCGCCAGGCCGACCGCGGTGCCGATGATCCCGGACTCGGCCAGCGGCGTGTCGAGCACCCGCTGCTCGCCGAAGTCCTTCTGCAGGCCGTCGGTCACGCGGAAGACGCCACCGAGCTTGCCGACGTCCTCGCCCATGACGAGCACCTTGGGGTCGCGCTCCATCGCGGCGCGCAGGCCTTCGTTGATGGCTTTCGCCAGGGTGAGCGTGGCAGTGGCCATGTCCCGACTCCTCTCCTCGCGCTGTGGCCCGGCCACCCCGCTCGTGACGGGTGGCGGGCCAGGACGTGCCCACGTGGGGCCGGACGACGGCGGACCGGGGATCGCCGGGCCGCCGAGGCGGGGTCACTCCGCCGCGAAGCCCGCCAGGTAGGCCAGGTAGGCCTCCTCCTGCGCCTCCAGCGGCGGCGACGCCTCTGCGTAGACCTCGGAGAACATCCGCTCCGGGCCCGGTGTGGGCATGTCGATGCAGAACTGCCGGAACCGGGCGGCCAGCTCGTCGGCCTCGGCGGCCACCCCGTCGAAGAACTCCTGTCCGACGCCGTGCTCGCGCACGAGGTTGACCCGCACCCGCTCGATCGGGTCCTTCAGCTTCCACAGCTCCAGCTCGTCGGCCAGCCGGTAGCGGGTGGGGTCGTCGGAGGTGGTGTGGGCGTCCATCCGGTAGGTGAACGCCTCGATCAGCACCGGACCGTTGCCGGTGCGGCACTCCTCGAGCGCCCACCGGGTGACGGCGAGGCAGGCCAGCACGTCGTTGCCGTCGACGCGGATGCCGGGGAAGCCGTAGCCCTGCGCGCGCCGGTACAGCGGCACTCGGGTCTGCCGCTCCAGGGGCTCGGAGATCGCCCACTGGTTGTTCTGGCAGTAGAAGACGACCGGGGCGTCGTAGACCGCGGCCCACACGAACCCCTCGTGGACGTCGCCCTGGCTGGTCGCGCCGTCGCCGAAGAAGCAGATCGTGGCCTCGGCGTCGGGGCCGTCCCCGACCTTCGACTCGAACTTCTGCCCCATCGCGTACCCGGTCGCGTTGAGGCACTGGTTGCCGATGACGATCGTGTAGAGGTGGAAGCGGCGGGCGATCGGGTCCCACGATCCGTGGTCGGTGCCGCGGAAGATGCCGAGCAGCTCGGTGGGGTCGATGCCGCGGCACCAGGCGACGCCGTGCTCGCGGTACGACGGGAACGCCATGTCCTGCGGTTTCATCGCCCGGCCTGCGCCGATCTGCGCGGCCTCCTGGCCGAGCAGCGGTACCCAGATGCCGAGCTGGCCCTGCCGCTGCAGCGCGTTGGCCTCGCGGTCGAACCGGCGAACCAGCACCATGTCGCGGTAGAGGCCCTGCAGCGCGTCGACGTCGACGTCGGCGGCCCAGGCGTCGAACCGGGGATCCGCGACGCGCTCACCTTCCGGGGTGAGCAGCTGCACCAGATCGGGGCCGCCTTCGACGGTGGCCTTCAGCCCAGCGACCACCTGCTCGCGGCTGGGCCTGCGGAGTCCCGGATCTGCGGTGGCCGGGGTCCAGTCCTGCGGATCGGACACGACTCTTCCTCCTCGTGCGCGGGGCCCACGGCCGTTCGTGGCGGCCGGGGACGGCGTGCCGCCGGCGCTCCCCGATCGGGTGTGACCGGGGGAACACCGGCACTCGTCGTCATAGTGGCACGAGCAGGCGGCCGGCGGCGGAAGCGCGCAACCAGCGAGCCGGTCGGTGCGCTCGGTCAGGACTGCGCTCGGTCAGGACTGCGCTCGGTCAGGACTGCGGGGGAGGCGTCGAGCCGGTGGGCTGTCCGGTCGGGCTCGGCGAGGTCCGGCCGTTGGCGGCGGGGCCTGCCGGCGGGGTCGTCGGGATGCCGGCGACGCCCTTCACCTTGCTCGTGATGTCGCTGATCTTCGCCGAGTACTTGCCCTTGGTCTGCTTGTCGATGAACGCGGCAGCCTGGTCCAGGTACTTGCCGGCCTGCTCGGGGTTGCTGCGTGCGTAGCGCCGTGCTGCCTCGGCCGCCGTCACCAGCACGGCCAGGTTCCTCAGTTTCGGCATGTCGAGCCCTCCGGTCGATTCAGGAGTCGTCCTACCCCACCTTGCCGCAGAGCGAAACCTCGCGGCGGGTGTTCACCCTCCGTGATGTCATCCAACGGTGACCGAGACCCGGTGTCGGCGAGCCGCAAGTTTTGGCAGAGTGCCTGGATCGCAGATCTGGAGGTCGTCACGTGTCCGTCACCCTTCGTTCTCTCCCGGCTGCGCTCACGGCGGCAGCGCTGGCCCTCGTCCTCACCGCGTGCGGCGACGGCAGCGGAGGCGGTGGTGGGACGGCGCCGGCCGGTGACGGCGCAGCTCCCACGACGGCGGCCGTTCCGGCCGTGCAGAAGGACGACGCGCTCGCCGCGCTGGTGCCGCAGGACATCGCCGCGGACGGCAAGCTGACCTTCGGCACCGACGCCTCGTACGCGCCGAACGAGTTCACCGACACCGACGGCACGACGATCATCGGGATGGACATCGACCTCGGCCGGGCCATCGCGCAGAAGCTCGGCCTGGAGGCCACGTTCGAGAACGCTTCCTTCGACGGCCTCATCCCGGGCGTCACGTCGAAGAGGTACGAGATCTCGATGTCGTCGTTCACGATCAACGACGAGCGCACGCAGGCCGTCACCATGATCAGCTACTACTCCGCGGGCACGAGCGTCGCGGTCAAGAAGGGCAACCCGGAGAACATCTCCCCCGACGACTTGTGCGGCAAGAACGTGGGCGTGCAGAAGGGCACCGTCCAGATCGACGACATCGCCGCCCGCAACCAGGCGTGCGCCGCCGCCGGCAAGCCGGCGATCAACTCCACGGAGCTGCAGGCCCAGACCGACGTCACCCTGGCGCTCGCGGCCGGTCGCGTCTCCGCGATGCTCGCCGACTCCCCGGTCGCCGCGTACGCGGTGAAGACCACCAACGGCCAGCTCGAGGTCCTCGGCCAGCCCTACGACACGGCGCCGTACGGGATCGTCATCGCCAAGAACCAGCCCGACTACGCCAAGGCCATCCAGGGCGCGGTGACGGCGCTGATGGCCGACGGCACGTACCAGGCGATCCTCGACAAGTGGGGCGTCGCCGACGGTGCGGTGACCTCCTCCGAGATCTCGGGCTGAGCCGTGTCCGACGCACCGGTCCTCACCAAGCGGGAGCGACCGGAGCCGATCAAGGCGGTTCCGGTCCGCCACCCCGGTCGCTGGCTCGCCGTGGCGATCCTCGCCGTGCTGGCGGCGATGTTCGTCAACTCGCTGTTCACGAACCCGAACTACGGCTGGCCGGTCGTCGCGCAGTACTTCTTCTCGGCACCGATCCTCAACGGGCTGAAGAACACGCTGATCCTGACCGTGCTGTCGATGATCATCGGGATCATCGGCGGCATAGCGCTCGCGGTGATGCGGCTATCGCCCAACCCGGTGCTGTCCAGCGTGTCGTGGACGTTCACCTGGTTCTTCCGCGGCACACCGCTGATCGCTCAGCTGATCTTCTGGTTCTACCTCGCGGCGCTGTACCCCACGCTGGGGCTGGGCATCCCGTTCGGTCCGACGTTCGTATCGATCGACGTCAACTCGGCGATGACGCCGTTCGTGGCCTGCCTGCTCGGACTGGGGCTGAACGAGGCGGCGTACATGTCCGAGATCGTGCGCGCCGGCCTGCAGTCGGTCGACCACGGCCAGCACGAGGCGGCGAGCGCGCTCGGCCTGTCCCGCTTCCAGACGCTGCGGCGCATCATCCTGCCCCAGGCGATGCGAGTGATCATCCCGCCGACGGGCAACGAGACGATCTCGATGCTGAAGAACACCTCGCTCGTCGTGGCGATCGGCTACTTCGAGCTGCTGACGTCGGCGCAGCGGATCTACTCGAACAACTTCCAGACGATCCCGCTGCTGATCGTCGCCGCGTTGTGGTACCTGATCCTGACGTCGGTCCTGTCGATCGGGCAGTACTACATCGAGCGGCACTACGGCCGCAGCACCCGGCGCAACACGGGCAACCGGCTCTTCGGATTCCAGCGGGCAGGTGGAGCGACTCGATGACCACACCGATGGTGGAGGCCATCCAGATCCACAAGAGCTTCGGGCACGTCGAGGTGCTGCGCGGCGTGGATCTGGTCGTGCAGCCGGGCGAGGTGGCCTGCGTGATCGGACCGTCGGGCTCGGGCAAGTCGACGTTCCTGCGCTGCATCAACCACCTCGAGACCATCGACGCCGGCACGATGCGCGTCAACGGCAAGCTCATCGGTTACCGCGAGGCGGGCGGGAAGCTGCACGAGCTGCGGGAGAGCGAGGTGGCTGCCCAGCGCCGAGACATCGGCATGGTGTTCCAGCGGTTCAACCTCTTCCCGCACATGACGGCGCTGGAGAACGTCATGGAGGCCCCGCGGACGGTCCGGCGCCTCCCGAAGAAGCAAGCCCGCGAGCAGGCGATGGCGCTGCTGTCCCGGGTCGGGCTGGCCGATCGCTGTGACAACTACCCGTCGCAGCTGTCGGGTGGCCAGCAGCAGCGGGTCGCCATCGCGCGGGCGCTCGCCATGGAGCCGCGGCTCATGCTCTTCGACGAGCCCACCTCGGCGCTGGACCCGGAGCTGGTCGGTGAGGTACTCGACGTGATGCGGGAGCTGGCCGCCAGCGGCATGACGATGGTGGTCGTGACGCACGAGATGGGCTTCGCCCGCGAGGTCGGCGACAAGCTCGTGTTCATGGACGAGGGTGTGGTCGTCGAGGCCGGCAACCCGCGGGAGGTCCTGTCGAGCCCGCGGCACGAGCGGACCCAGGCGTTCCTGTCGAAGGTTCTCTGAGGTTCTGCCACGAACGGCGCTTTCGTGCGCGATGGTGCGCACGGAAGCGCCGTTCGTGGCGTTTCGCCGGCGCTCAGCGCGGCTGCCGCCCCAGCAGGAAGAACTCCGGGTTCGGCCGCAGCGCCGTCAGGTGCGCGAGGCGGTTGGACATCGCGAAGAACGCGGTGATGGCACCGATGTCCCAGATCTCCTCGTCCGTGAGCCCCGCGGCGCGAGCGGCGTCGAGGTCGGCGTCGGTGAGGCGGGCGGAGTCGGTCGCGATCCGCAGCGCGAGATCGACGATGGCGCGCTCGCGCGGGCTGAGCGGGGCGCCCCACGGGTTGGTGGCGACGTAGTCGGCGATCTCCGGGTCCTTCGCGCGGATCCGCAGGATCGCCCCGTGCGCGACGACGCAGTACGTGCAGTGGTTCGCCCCCGACGTGGCGACGACGATCAGCTCCCGCTCGGCCTTCGACAGGCCCTCGGACTTCTCCATGAGGGCGTCGTGGTAGTCGAGGAAGGCACGCAGCTCGTCGGGTCGACGGGCGAGCGCCCGGAAGACGTTGGGGACGAAACCGGACTTCTCCGCGATCGCGCCGATGCGCTCGCGGAGGTCCTCGGGCATGTCCTCCAGCTCGACATGACCGAAACGGCTCACTGCATGCTCACTCATGGCGGTCGACGTTAGCCGTTCCGGTAGTCACCATCGATGTCCATGGTCCTGGCAGAAGAGGTGCGCCGGCGGGTGGCGCAGTGGTGTGCTGCCCAGGTGTCCGGTGCCGAGCGACGGCACCGGCAGGTGGGCTACACCGTGCGCGGCGAGGTCGTCACGATCGCCGATCGGCGCGCGCCGCGCTATCCCGAACTGAGCACGTCGTGGACGTCGGAGCCGCTCGTCCAGCTGCGGCTCGAGGACCCGGCGGCGGGCCGCTGGGTCGCCTACCGCCCGGGTGCCGAGGAGGGCACCTGGGAGCCGGCGGGACGGTCCGGCGAGGACCCCGTCGCGCTCCTCGACGACGTCCTCGCCGCTACCCGTTAGGTCAGCTATCCAACGGCAGCGGTGCCGGAGTAGCCACCGCGCCGCTCTCCCGGGTCGAGCCGCACGATCCGGCCGCCGCGGGCCGGGGTCGGCACCGCCTCGGCGCGGCCGCGGATCACCAGCGCCGACGCCCGGTGCAGGATGCTGATCAGGCTGGGCGACGCCTCCGGCTCCTCGCCCGGCTGCAGCACGGCGATCAGCCGCGGCGCCACCGCGGCCAGCAGTAACCGCTCCACGCCCATGCCGGCGGCCCCCACCACGACGACGACGTCCGCGCTGTCCGGCGGCGGCATCTCGCCGAGCAGCTCATCGACCGTCGCGAAGGCGGCGAAGCCGAGGGATCCGGAGCGGTCCTGGGTCCGCCAGGTCTCCGCCAGCCGCGGCGCGGACCGCGCCAACTCGGAGAGCAGCTCGTTCTCCCGCGCGGCGTCCTGGGCGTCGCGCCGAGCACCCGCCAGCGCGTCGACGGCTTCGGCGTAGGCGATCTCGTCGCGGCGGCGCAGCGCGAGGATGGCGCGCTCGTGCTCGGCGGCGCGCAGCGAGTAGGGCACCAGCTCGCCGAGCTTGTCGGCCATCTCGTCCAGCTTGGCCGCCGCCTCGGCACCCGCCCCGTGCTCCGCGTACTCCAGGATCGCGTCGGCCGTGCGCGCGGCGGCGGCCACGTCGGGCACCGCGAGCGGCGAGTTCTCGCCGAGGAAAAGCACGTCGTGGCGCAGGTGCCCGACCGCGCGGGCCGCGGCGGCCACCTTCGCCAGCCCGTCGGCGAGCTCGTGCAGGTCGTCCTCGCCCATCGGCGGCGACAGCTGCAGCGCCGCGCAGCCGGCGTCGACGCGGGCGAGGCGCTGGCCCAGCTCGACGTGCTCGATCGCGCGGTTGATCTCCTCCACCGAGTTCGGGGTGCGCCCGTCGACGAGCAGCAGCCGCAGCACCGGCTGCACGTCCCGCTTGACGGAGGGCCGCAGGAAGCCGCGGGTGCGCCCGCCCGAGTTCAGGAAGTCGCGGTAGCGGTAGAGCAGCTCGAGCGCATCGGGCGGCAGCGGCCCGACGATCTCCGCCTTGGGCGCGCCCGTGGACTTCTCCAGCGCGGTGACGGCCTGCGCGGTGTCCTCGACGATCTGCTCGAACACCGGCTGCTGCTTGCCGTAGATGAGGTCGGCGAGCAGTGACCACGCCCAGGCCCAGCGCTCGCGCGGCATCAGGGCGTCGAGGCTCTCACGCACGCTGCGGGCGACGGAGACGACCGCCTCCCGCCGCTCCGGCTCCAGGTCGGACAGCAGCGCGGCGATGACGCCGTCGCGGCCGCGTCCGTTGCTGCGCCGGGCCGCGGCGCTGAGCGCGCTCACCTCGGCGATCGCCGGGAAGGCCGCGGCGGGCGGGAGCTTCTGCGCGCCCCGGGCCCGGCGGTGGGTCGTGGTCGTGGCGAGCAGCCGGCGCAGCTCGCGCATCCGGGGCGGCGCCATCGCCGGCATCCGGTCGAGTGACCGGGCAGCGGCCTCGGCGGGCAGGCCGGAGCGCACAGCGGCGAGCTCCTCGGCGCTCGGCGCGGTCACCACCACCCGGCGACCGTCGGCGACGAGGGCGCCGAGCGCGGCGGACAGCTCGGCGCCGGCGTACCCGTCGAGCACGACGAGCGCGTCGTTGCGGACCGCGTTGACGATCGAGCCGGTGTCCTCGCCGGGGTGGCGGGGCAGCGGCGTCTGCGAGCCCGCGGCCGCGGCGGCCAGGCCTTCGGCGAGCTTGCGCAGCCCGGGCGGCGGGAAGCCGGCCGCGATGGCGGTACGGATCGCTGTCCGTGCCTTGCCTGTGGCCGCGTCCGATCCGGCAGCGGCGATCCGGTCGACGAAGACGGCGAGATCGGCGTCCTCGCCGTCGCGCGTTGCCGACGGTCCGACATCCAGCACCACGTCACCTCCGCGAGCTGCCGCATGGGCCGCGACAGTCACTCTTCGTATCGCCGCTGCCTACGAGATGTTGCACGCCGTGCGATCGGCCCGGCAATCAGCGCGCGCCGAGATGGTCACACTGTGCGGTGCCTGGTCGCCCGCCCGAGTGGTGATCATCGCCGGTGAGTGAACCGACGGATGTGGCTGCACGTGCAGCGACGCTCGGTCATCGCCGCGACGAGCGGTAGTGGTGATCCGACGAACGGTAGTCGTCGTGACGACGAGGTGCGGACTCCTGGTAGCGAGTCGTCGGATCGACCGTGACGCCGGTCGTATCCACGACGATCGCTCGACCGAGTGCATCATCACTCGTCCGGGTGGCTTTGGCGCGCCTGCCGTCCGGTGCACCGAGGCGGCCCTGATCAGCACTTTCGGTGCACGCCCGGTGACGCACCGCACCGTTCGCGCAGTGCGCGGGACCGACGCGCGACGCGCGCGGCCGGACGCACGACTCGCCGGTCTCCAGACACGGCACATCCCGCCGTGCTCGGCGCACGACGGGATGTGCTGGCGCGTCGTGGGTCAGAGGCCGAGGCGCTGCTTGAGGGCCTCCAGCTCGTCCCGCATCGACGTCGGCAGGCTGTCGCCCACCTTCGCGAACCACTCCTCGATCAGCGGGATCTCCGCCTTCCACTCCTCCACGTCGACGGTGAGCGCCGCGGCCACGTCGGCCGGGTCGACGTCGAGGCCCTCGAGGTCGAGCTGGTCCGGGGTGGGCACGAAGCCGATCGGGGTTTCCTGCGCTGCGGCCTTGCCCTCGATCCGCTCGATGGCCCACTTGAGCACGCGGCTGTTCTCGCCGTAGCCCGGCCACAGGAACCGGCCGTCCTCACCGCGGCGGAACCAGTTCACGTAGAAGATCTTCGGCAGCTTGCTGGCGTCGGCGCTCTTGCCGAGGTTGACCCAGTGGGCGAAGTAGTCGCCCACGTTGTAGCCGAGGAACGGCAGCATCGCCATCGGGTCGCGGCGCACCTGGCCCACGGCGCCCTTGGCGGCGGCGGTCGTCTCGCTGGACATCGTGGCGCCCATGAACGTGCCGTGCTGCCAGTCGCGCGCCTCGGTGACCAGCGGGACCGTGGTCTTGCGGCGGCCGCCGAAGAAGATCGCCGAGATCGGCACGCCCTGCGGGTCCTCCCACTCCGGCGCCACGACCGGGCACTGCCCGATCGGCACGGTGTAGCGGGAGTTCGGGTGCGCGGCCTGCTTGCCGCTGTCCGGGGTCCAGTCCTCGCCGAGCCAGGACGTCAGGTGCTGCGGGTCGCCCTCGAGGCCCTCCCACCAGACGTCGCCGTCGTCGGTCAGCGCGACGTTCGTGAAGAGCGCGTTGCCCTTCTCGATCGTGCGCATCGCGTTCGGGTTGGTCTTCCAGTTGGTGCCCGGCGCGACGCCGAAGAAGCCGTACTCGGGGTTGACGGCGTAGAGCCGGCCGTCCGGGCCGAAACGCATCCATGCGATGTCGTCGCCGATGGTCTCGGCGCGCCAACCCGGAATGGTCGGCTGAAGCATCGCGAGGTTCGTCTTGCCGCACGCGGACGGGAATGCGGCGGCGATGTAGTACGCCTTGTTCTCGGGGCTGATCAGCTTGAGGATCAGCATGTGCTCGGCGAGCCAGCCCTCGTCGTGCGCGATCGCCGACGCGATGCGCAGCGCGTAGCACTTCTTGCCGAGCAGCGCGTTGCCGCCGTAGCCCGAGCCGAAGCTCCAGATCTCGCGGGTCTCGGGGAAGTGGGAGATGTACTTGGTCTCGTTGCAGGGCCACGGCACGTCGGCCTGGCCCTCCTCCAGCGGGGCACCCACGGAGTGCAGCGCCTTGACGAACCGCTCGCCGACCTTGTCGAGCAGCGGGAGCACCTTGGCGCCCATGCGGGTCATGATCCGCATCGAGCACACCACGTACTCGGAGTCGGTGATCTCGACGCCGAGCATCGGCGGCTCCGCGTCGAGCGGGCCCATGCAGAAGGGGACGACGTACATCGTGCGGCCGCGCATGCAGCCGCGGTAGAGCTCCGTCATCGTCGCCTTCATCTCGGCCGGGTCGACCCAGTTGTTGGTCGGGCCGGCGCCGCGCTGCTCCTTGGTGCAGATGAAGGTGCGCTCCTCCACGCGGGCCACGTCGTCGGGGTCGGAGGCGGCCCAGAAGGAGTTGGGTTTCTTCTCAGGGTTGAGGCGCTTGAACGTGCCGGCCTCGACGAGGGCCGACGTCAGGCGATCCCACTCCTCGTCGGAGCCGTCGGCCCACACCACGCGGTCGGGCCGGGTCAGCTCTGCGATCTCGCGCACCCATGACAGGAGGCTCGTGTTCTCGGTCGGCGCTTGGTCGATCCCTGGCACGGCCACAGACGTCATGTCACCCTCGCTCGTTGTTCGGCCCAAGTCTCCCTCTCCTCCACAAATACCCGCTGGACCCGAAGCGCGAACGGCCCCGGGCCTGGAATCACGGAGGGATGGCATGGACGGTACCGGCGGCCTCGGAATCCCCCCAACCGCCAGCGGTGTCGGCTGACTCACAAGACCGATCAGGTAATCGATTCAGAAGCGGCCGTCCGGCATTAACGAGTGGCCTTTCCCGCGACGGTGTCGATCACAGTGAGTCCCAGGTCACCACGGTCGTGCAATGCTGGAGTGGCCGGAATCACCGCACCACCGACGGTGAGTGTGCCCCGAAGATCACATCTGCCCTCGTAGACGTCGCTGCGAAGATCACACATCGAAGATCACGAAGAGACGATCACGCCGCCGAGGGCACCCGCCATCGCGAGCGCCGCGATCGGGATGCCGACCAGCGCCGCGGCCCGCCGGCCGCGCCGCGTGCCGGAGGCGGCGAGGGCGAACAGCGGCGCCAGCGCGAGCACCGCGATCCCGAGCAGCGGTACCGCGAGCGCGGTCCACACCCCCACCGGGCCCGCGCGGACCGTGCGCCCGTCGGCCGGGTCCAGCTGCGCGGGCCATCGCTCACCCGCCGTCGACTCCGGCGGGGCCACGACCGGCACCGCAGAGCCCCCGGCGTCCGCGGTGAACGTGCCCCGGCAGTCGTAGCGGCCGCGGCCCAGAGCCGTGCACTCCTCGACCACGACGGTGCCGGGCACACCACTGGCCCCGGTCGCCAGCCGCAGCCCGGGGATCCCGCTGACCAGCGCCACCACGCCCAGCACGATCCACAGCAGCACCAGCAGCGCGCGGCCCGGTCTTCCGGGCGGGCGGGTCGACGCGACGGGCACTGCGTCAGCATGCCGGTACCGGTGTCAGAGCGTGACGCCGGTGACCTCGAACGCCGTCGTGGCCAGCCCGGCGCCCTTCGACCACGGCTCGAACCCGGCCTGCACGCACGCCAACGACCAGTCCGGCTCCAGCGCGTCCCGCGCTATCGCGTCGGCCATGAAGTCGTGCAGCGGCAGGTCGACGACCCGGCGGAGGCCATCCACGGCGACGTACGAGATGACCTGGACCCCGCCGTTGCTGCCGGTCCACACCGTCCAGTCGATCCCGCCGATGGTGGCCGTCGCGGTCGGCTCCCCGATCGGCGCGACGTCCTCGTGGTCCAGCCAGATCATCAGCTCGGTGCCGTCCTCGCCGGTGGTGCTGGCGGTCGGGCTGAACCACAGGTCGTAGGCGGCGTTCCAGCGCACCTGGTCGTCGGGGATCCGCACCGCCCAGGACGAGGTGACTTCGCCCAGCTCGGCCACCGGCTTCGGCAGCGCCGTCCGGTCCGTGCAGGTGCCGTGCCAGCAGCCCGACCAGATCGACGGGTACGCCGCCACCCCGCCGTTGTCGTCGTGGTCGGCGTCGAGCACCTCGAAGCCGGTGTCGAAGATCCGCACGCACTGGGGCTCGTCGGAGCCCCACACGTTGTTCTGCACCTCGTAGTCCCCGCTGGGAGTCGGTGCGGACTCGGTCTTGCCGCAGACGACGGTGCCGCCCTCGGGCAGTGCGGCGTCCGGGCGGGGCCGGGGGCCGCAGTCGGCCGGGACCGGCGTGTCGGGAGCGACGCCGAGCGCCCGCAGCTGCTCGCGGATGCCGGCGGCCTGCGGATCGGCCGTGGACTCGACGGAGCGGGCGAGCCTGATCGCGGCCGGAAGCCAGCCGCAGCGATCGGGCGCGGCGAACGCCGGGGTCGGCAGGAACACCGCCATCTCGACCAGGACCGCGACCAGGACCGCAGCCGTCGCCAGCATCCGCATCACGCTGCCGCCCCCGGTCGCACGACGACCGGCAGCAGGCCTCGCTCGCCCGGCCGCAGCGCCCTGATCCGCACCGGCTGCCCGGATTGCGGCGCCTCCAGGATCTGCCCGTCGCCCAGGTAGAGCGCGACGTGGTGGATCGTGGCCGGGTTCGTCGGGTCACCGGCCCAGAACACCAGGTCGCCGGGTCGGGCTCCGTCCCGCGGGAGCGTCTGTCCGACCGTGAACTGCTGCCGCGAGGTGCGCGGCAGGGTGATCCCGGCGGCGGCGAACGCGCGCTGCATCAGCCCGGAGCAGTCGAACGCCGCGGGTCCGGTGGCGCCCCACCGGTACGGCTTGCCCAGCTGCTGGCGCGCCCACGCGATCGCCCGCTCGCCCGCGCCCGGCTCCGGGGCGGCGCATCCGGCGACGTCGGCCACCTGGCCCAGCGCGCTCACCAGCGCCGCTGCGTTCCCCTCCCACTTCGCGTACGCCGAGGGGAACGCCGAGCGCTGCACGCGCTGCGCGGCCACCGTGACCGGCAGTGCCTCCCAGCCGTCGACGCGCAGCAGAGCCTCGTAGAACTTCCGCGCCGCGTACTCGGGATCGCGCACCTGCGCCGGCGTACCCCAGCCCATCGACGGGCGTTGCTGGAACAAGCCGAGCGAGTCGCGGTCGCCGTGATCGAGGTTGCGCAGCGTCGACTCCTGCAGCGCGGTCGCCAGCGCCACCGTCCGACCGCGGGCCGGCACCCCCATCGCGCGGCCCACGTCGACGATCGTGCGGGCGTTGACCAGCTGCTCGGCGGAGAGGCGGCCGATCGCCGTGGTCGCGGCGGCCGCCAGCGCCGGGTCGCAGGTCACCGCGGTCCGCTGCGGCGCGGCCCCGGTGAGCATCAGCGCGGCGATCCCGAACACCGACGCCACCGCGAGCGCGGCCACCGCGAGGCCGGCCCGCAGCAACCCGCGGGGCGGCGGTGGGGGCGACGGCGCGACCAGCAGATGTGCGGTGGTCACGAGGCACCTGCGGGGTCCGCCCCGGCAACCAGCCAGGTTCCGCCCACGTCCGCCAGCTGGACGCGGACGGCGCCGCGATCGGTGGGCGCGTCGACGTCCGCGCTGCCGTTCGCCCCGGACACCGGGACGGCGGGGCCGGTGACCCCGCGGGGCGCCGCCCGCTCGTCGGCCTCGGTCACCAGCAGGCTCAGGAACTCGGCGGTCGTGAGCGGCCGCAGACCGGCGAGCCACCAGTCGCGGTCCCGCGGTCCGACGACCGCCCGCGCCCACCCCTCGGCGGTGGTCAGCGCGGCGGACGGCACGGGCACCACCGGCGGATCCGGCCGCGCCGGCGCAGGCACGACGGGAACGGCCGGTGCGGGCTCAGGGGAGAGGGCGCCGGCCGACCAGGAGCCCGTCACGACCACCGCGAGCACGGCCGTTCCCGTGGCCGCCGCGCGGAGCGGGGAGCGCGGCACCCGGCTGCGGCGGTTCGAGCTGGTCACCGGGGAGCCTCCTCGGGGGATCGGGGATCCGGGGAACGGGGCGGGGAGCGCTCCGGGCGCTGCTGCGCACCGGCGGACCGGGTCCGTCGGGCACCGGGGCGGCCCGCGTGACCGGCAGCGGGCGGGGCAGCAGCAGCGCGCCGATCGCGGCGAGCCGGCGCCCCGGGCGCACGATCGTCCAGAACAGGGCTGACACGATCGCGGTGATCACGGTGCCGAGCGCGGGAGCCACGCCGGAGTCCGGCCGCAGGAGCGTCACCACCAGCCACGCGTGCGCCGCCGCCAGCACCGCGGCCAGGAGCGCGTTGACGAGCACCCCGCCGAACAGCCGGAACAGACCGATCAGCACCTCGGGGCGCAGGATCGCCACGACGACGACGAGCGGCGCGAACAGCACCAGGAGCCGCAGCACGATCATCGCCACGACCACGACGAGCTTCGCCGCCGCCGGGAACGCCGCCAGCGCGAGAGCCTGCAGCAGCGCGCTGCCGCCCGCACCGACCCGGCTGCCGGCGACGCCCTGGAACTGCGGCAGCCGGTCCCCCATCCGCTCCACCAGCTCGGTGAACCGCTGCTTCTTCTGCGCTGCCGCATCTGCGGTGTCAGCGCCAGCGGCGATCTCGGCACGGGTGAACGCCTGCGCGCGCAGCAGGTCCCGGCCCAGCTCCCGGGCCTGCGGTGCGTCCGCGGAGCCGAACTGCCCGCGCAGCCAGTTCGCGTAGACGATCTCCCTGGTCAGCGTCTCCGGCAGTGCGTCGGGGGCCCCGGCGCCGAGCTCGCCGAGAAGACCCTGCTGCAGCTGTGTGATCCCGTCGAACAGCACCGCGTCGGAGGCCTTGAGCAGCGACACCGGCGCGGCGTAGACGAGGCCGCCGATGGCGAGCGCAGCGACCGCGGTGAGTACGCGCTGGGCCTGGCGGGCGAGGTCGCCGCGCGCAGCCGGCCAGAGCAGGCCGACCGCGAGGAGGAGCACCGCGACCCCGGCCCAGGTGGTGAACACGACTCGGTGCACCGCGCCTGCCCCGGTGCGCAGCAGCGCGTCGAGGCCGTCGAGCCGGTCGGCGGCGCCGAGCTGGTCGTGCAGCCCGTTCGCCGCAGCGACCAGCACCTTCGCCGCGTTGAACAGTGTGTTGCCGACCCATGTGTCGGTGGTCGCGGTGGTGGCGTCGGGGCGGTGGCACACGTCGTAGGCGTGCCAGGTCGTGCCCGCGTAGCCGATCTCGCCGTACACGGTGGCCGGATCACCGGCGCCCGTGGTCGGATCGAGCAGTCCGACCAGCCCGCTGCCCGGCCGGTCCGGCTCGGGCGGCACGGCGCACCCGCCGGGCGGCTGCGCGAACGCCGGGTCCCCGATCAGCGACAACCCAGCGACCAGCGCGAGGACGGCGACCCACCTCACGGGAGGTCCCGGGAGACCTGCGGGGTGCGCGTACCGGGCCAGGTCGGCAGTTCGTGCACGGTCTCCGCCTCGGTCGTGGCCGGGGTCGTGTCCAGCGCCGCCCGCAGGTGCGTGAGGTGCGGTGCGGAGAGGTCGACGCGGATCGTCTCCACCCCGCCGTGGCCGTCGGCGAACACGAACTCGCGGTCGCGGCCGTCCGGGGAGAGCGTGCCGAGCATCTGTTCGTAGCCCACCCCGGTGGGCACCTTGAGCAGGCGCAGGGCGTCGGCCTGGGCCTCGGCGTCGTCGGTGCGGCCGACGAACACGGCGTTCACCAGCGAGGCGAACCCGGA
>Ga0065720_1002958_pt1 | contig 33598 bp, 32 predicted proteins | sample Thericmetagenome_FD_59107 | JGI IMG/M metagenome (GOLD analysis project Ga0065720, IMG submission 59107) | Thermophilic microbial communities from the Joint Bioenergy Institute, California, USA of rice/straw/compost enrichment - eDNA_2 v2... | ecosystem: Engineered > Solid waste > Grass >... | reverse complement strand
GCCGACACGTCGATGCCCTGGATGCCGGCCTCGGTGAAGGTCGGCACGTCCGGCAGCTGCGGCACCCGGGCCGCGGCGGTGCTGGCCAGGGCGCGCATCGTGCCGCCCTTGACCTGGGCCGCGCCCAGCGCGGTCGAGACGAAGGCCGCCGCGACCTCGCCCTTGGCGATGGCCGACACCGCGTCGCCGGTGTTGCGGTAGTGCACCGCCTCGACCGGGAAATTGCCCGCCGCGCCCAGCAGCTCGGCCCCGAAGTGCCCGGGCGTGCCGGCGCCGAAGGTGCCGAAGTTGACCCGCTCCTTGCTGCCCTTGTGGGCGTTCATGAACTCGGCCAGCGTGCGGTGCGGCGAGTTCGCCGGCACCACCAGCAGGAAGTCCGAGCGCACCACCTCGGTCAGCACCTGCAGCTCGCGCAGCGGGTCGTAGGGCAGCTTGGAGAACGCCGGCGGCGCGATGCTGATCGAGCCGACCTCGGCCAGCAGCAGGCTGTAGCCATCCGGCGGACTCTTGGCCACCGACTGCGTCGCGATCTGGCCACCCGCGCCGGCGCGGTTGTCCACCACCACCGACTGGCCGAGCAGCTCGGCGAGCTTCTGCCCGATCAGGCGGGCCACCACGTCCGGGCCGCTGCCCGGCGGGAACCCCACCGTCAGCTTCACCGGCCGTTCCGGATACTTCTGGGCGTAGGCGGCCCCCGGCCAGAGCAGCGACGACGCGGTCGCGCCCAGGGTGGCCGCCAGCAGCGCACGGCGTGTGCATGCGGGCATGCGTGTCTCCTCTCTCACGCCCCGTGGACCGGGGTCGATGCGCCACAGTGTGGCGCCGGCCCCGCCAGCGCCCTGTCAACCGAAAGGCTGACAGCGGACCGCATCAGCGCCGCGGCGGCGCGCCGAAGCGGGCGAACAGCTCGCTGCGGAAATGCAGCCCCAGCCGCTCGAAGGCGCGGGCACGGTAGGTCTTGACGGTGGCCACGCTCAGGCCCATGTCGGCCGCCACGCCGTCGTAGCTCCAGCCGCGCAGCAGGCGCTCGCACACGTCCAGCTCGCGCTGGGTGAGCGCCGGGCAGGCACGCGCCATCGCCTCGCGCGGATTCCACGGGGGCTGGCGCACCGACTCGACCAGCGCCAGGTGGCGCCGCACCGCGGCCAGCAGGCTGGTCGCCATCGTCGTGAAGGCGTCCAGCTCGTCACCCGAGAAACGCGGCTGGTGGGCATGCCGGTAGAGGTTGACCGCCAGCAGGGAGCCGTCGGCCTCGCGCCGCGCCACCGACAGCCGCTCGATCATGCGGTGGCGCCGGTAGATGCGCTCGCGGTGCTCCTCGTTGGGCGCGTCCTCGGCCCCCATGCGCAGCACGGCCGCGTGGCCGGGCGCGACCTGCCGCAGCGCGTCGAAGCTGCGGTCGCGCAGGTACAGGCCGTCGCGGTAGGCGCCGAAGCAGTCGCGCGTGGTGTCCGCCACGCCCAGGCTGGAGGACAGGTGCAGCACCGGCGGCCGGTCGTGCCAGACCTGGTAGACCGACCAGGACGCTGCGGGCAGCCCCCGGTTGAGCTCGCGCAGGCCGTGCTCGGCGAAGCCGTCCTCGCCGATGCCTTCGATCACGCCGGCCAGCGCCGCCTGCGGGGCGCCGGCTGGGGCCGAGGTGGTGGGCGTGGGCCAGATGTTCATCGCATGGCGGCAGCGCAGCGGCGTCATCCTTTCGGATGACGCGAAACGACGGGCACTGCGCCTATCGTGGCGCAGCAGAAGGTGCCCGATGTTGGCCCGAGCGCCGCGCCACCTCCATCCGGATAGACCAGAACCCCGCTGCCGCATGTCCGCCCCCACCCTGCCCCCGCCCCCGGTCCTGCTGCCGATGACCCACGTGGCCTGCGAGGTCGACGAGCTGGTCTCGCTCGGCCCCGCCCCCTACGGCGAGCGCCGCTTCGTGCCGCTGGGCGGCGGCACGGTGCGCGGGCCGGAGCTCAACGGCGAGATCGTCGCCGGCGGCGTGGACTGGCAGATCCAGCGTGCCGACGGCGTGCTGGACATCGCCGCGCACTACGTGATCCGCACCACCGACGGCGCGCTGGTCGAGGTGCGCAGCGAAGGCATGCGCCATGCCGACCCCGAGGTGATGCAGCTGCTGGCACGCGGCGAAGCGGTGCCGCGCGAGCGCTACTTCTTCCGCACCGTGATGCGCTTCCAGACCGGCGCGCCGCAATGGGCGCACCTGAACCGCACCATCGCGATCGCCAGCGGCGAGCGCCAGGCGCGCCGCGTGCTGCTGGACGTCTACCGGCTCACCTGAGCCGCCTGCCACGCCGCGACGAAGGCCTGCGCCCGCTCGCGCAGCCGCTGCAGCGTCTCGTCCGGCCGGAACAGCGCGCCGCCCACGCCGAAGCCGGTGGCCCCGGCCCGGCACCATGCCGCAATCGCCTCCGGCGTGATGCCGCCCACCGGCCACAGCGCGGTCCCGGGCGGCAGCACCGTGCGCAGCGCCGCCAGCCCGGCCGGGCCCAGCACCTCGGCCGGGAACAGCTTGAGCGCATGCGCGCCGGCCTTCAACGCCGCGAACGCCTCGCTGGCCGTGAACACGCCCGGCGCGACGAACATGCCCAGCTGGCGCGCGCGTGCGATCACCTCGGCATCGGTGTGGGGCATCACCACCAGGCGGCCGCCCGCGGCGTGCACCGCCTCGACCTGCGCCGTCTCCAGCACGGTGCCGGCACCGACCAGCACGCCCTCCCGCGCCCGCTGCACGATGGCTTCGATGCTCGCCAGTGCCCCGGGCCGGTTCAGCGGCACCTCCAGCGCCCGGAAACCTGCGTCGAACAGCACGTCGGCCACCTCGGGGGCCCGGGCGGGCGCGAGCCCGCGCAGGATGGCCACCAGCGGCAGGCCGGGCCCGTGCGGCGCTTCGTTCATGCCTGCGTCTCCATCGCGCGGGCCCCCAGTGCCCGCCAGGCGGCCACCTGCACCGCGTCGGCGTCCAGCGCGACCGCCTCCAGCCCCAGCACCTGCGCGCAGCGCAAGTGCAGCCGCGACAGCGCCGGGCAGCCGATCACGCACACCGCCGCATCGCGCGGCAAGCCGTGGGCGAGCGCCTCGTGCCACTCGGTGCCGAGCAGCAGCCCGCTGAGGTAGGCGCCCGCCTCCTCGCGCCGCAACCGCCCGGTGACCACCCGGGCGCGGCAGCCGAACAGCTCGCGGCTCAGGCCCCCGCGGCCTGCGGCGTGCACCCCCTGCGCGAACGCCTGCGCATGCACCAGCGGATCGTCCGCCCGGCCGCCCGCTGCGGGCGGCATCAGCGAGGCCAGCGTGCCGTGGCGCGACAGCAGCGCGTACAGCTCGCCGCTCATGCAGGTGCGCAGCTGCACCACGCGGCCGTCGCGCAGCTGCACCCACTTGCTGTGCGTGCCCGGCAGCAAGTACCAGCCGTCGCGCGGCGCCCACGACCAGGCGCCGAGCAGCTGCGTCTCCTCGCCACGCATCACGTCGACCTCGTCGCCCTGCTGCCAGCAGCAGCCCGGCACGATGAACCAGCGCGCCGCCCCCGCGACCGGCACCAGCTGGCGTGCCCATGCGGTGACCGGCTGGCCGGCCTCGAGGTACGGCACCTCCTGCCAGCCGGTCGCGCTACCGACCATGCCGGCCATCACGACGGTGCTGTCCGCCGGCGCCGACAGCCGCTGCAGCAGCTCGCGCAGCGACTCGGCGAACCGCGGCGCGCAGGCCAGCACGCCCTGGTCGTCGGCGTACCGGCCCGCCAGCTCGCCGCCCGCGAAATACCAGGCGCGCCGGTGGGTGGTGCCCCAGTCGATGCCGACCCAGTGCGCGCCCGCCGGCGCGGCGCCGCTCATGCCGAGGTCCTCCGGCCGGTCTCGAACAGGCGCTGCAGCAGGCAGAAGATGAACAGCAGCGCACCGATCACGATGCGCGTCCACCACGAGCTCAGCGAGCCGTCGAACATGATGAGCGTCTGGATCATGCCGAGGATGAGCACGCCGAACAGCGTGCCCAGCACGTAGCCGACGCCGCCGCTGAGCAGCGTGCCGCCGATCACCACGGCCGCGATCGCGTCCAGCTCCAGCCCCATGGCATGCAGGCCGTAGCCCGACTGCATGTAGAACGGTGAACACCACGCCCGCCAGCGCCGAACACAGGCCGCTCAGCGCATAGACCTGCACCGTGGTGCGCGCCACCGGCAGGCCCATCAGCATCGCCGAATGCGCGTTCCCGCCGATGGCGTAGACCGTGCGGCCGAACTGCGTGCCGTGCGCGACGAAGGCCGCCACCGCCACGACCGCCAGCGCCAGCAGGGCGCTGAGCGACAGCGACGCCCCCCCGCCCCACACCGGCAGGCGCCACTGCCCCGCCCAGGCGTAGAACTCGTGCGTGATGCTGATCGAGTCGATGCTGATCAGGTAGCACAGCCCGCGCGCCAGGAACATGCCCGCCAGCGTGACGATGAACGGCTGCAGCCGGAAGCGCTCGATCAGCAGGCCCATCGTGGTGCCGAAGCCGGCACCGAGCACCAGCACCAGCGGGATCACGATCCCCGGAGGCCAGCCGTGCTGCTCCACCAGCGACGCCGAGATCATCGTCGCCAGCGCGATCACCGAGCCGACCGACAGGTCGATGCCGCCCGACAGGATCACGAAGGTCATGCCGACCGCGACGATGCACACGAAGGCGTTGTCGATCAGCAGGTTCAGGAACACCTGCGGCGAGAAGAAGCCGTCGTAGGCGATGGAACCGAAGGTGGCCATCGCGACGAACAGGGTGATCGTCGCGGCCACCGGGATGTGCTGCGGGGCCAGCCGCAGGCGCGGTGCGCGGGGGATGCGCACCTCGGTGCTCGCTTGCGTGGGGAGGGCGCTCATGGGGAGATGCTCATGCCTCATGGCTGCGGTGTTTGGCCGAGACGAGGGTGTCGGCCTTGTGAGCTGAGGGGGAAAGTTGCCCCGGCGCGAGTGAGGCGGCTCTTTGTGCCGTGCTGGGGATGTCGCCCCGCAGGGGCGAACCCCCAGTGGCCGGCCCGAAAGCCGCCTCGCTCCCGCAGGGGCGACCACCGGAAAACCCCAGAGGCCCCTTCAACACGGCCACCCCTCCACCGGCTCCCGCGGCGGCCTCACCGCGATGCGCCGCAGCAGCGCCCGGAACTCCGCCGACTGCAGCAGCATCACCGCGAACACCACCGCCGCCTTCACCACCAGGTTCACTTCCGGCGGCACCCCGATCGAATAGATCGTCGAGGTCAGCGTCTGGATGATCAGCGCCCCGATCACGCTGCCCGCGAGGCTGAAGCGCCCGCCGGTCAGCAGCGTCCCGCCGAGGGTCACGGCCAGGATGGCGTCCAGCTCCAGCAGCAGCCCGGCGTTGTTGCCGTCGGCGCTCTTCACGTTGGAGCTGATCAGCAGCCCGGCCATCGCCGCGGTCACCCCGCAGAAGACGTACGCGCCGACGGTGATCAGCCGGGCGCGCACGCCCGCCACGCGCGCGGCCTGCGGGTTGATGCCGATGGCCTGGATGAACAGCCCGAGCGCGGTGCGCGTGAGCAGCAGGTGCAGCGCGCCCCACACGGCTGCGGCGACGAACAGCGCGAAGGGCAGGCCCAGCAAGAAGCCGCTGCCGATGAAGAAGTACGGCGCGTAGTAGATCGTGATGATCTGGCCGTTGGTCAGCAGCTGCGCGATGCCGCGCCCGGCCACCATCAGGATCAGCGTCGCGATGATGGGCTGCATGCCGACCTTGGCCACCAGCACGCCGTTCCACAGGCCCGCCACCGCCCCGACGGCCAGTGCACCGGCGATCGCGGCCCACATCGGGAAACGACTCACGTGGGTGGGCACGCCGTCGACGATGACCAGCTGCCCGCCGATCATCAGCGCGGCCACCGCGGCGCTGATCGCCACCGTCGCGCCGACCGAGATGTCGATGCCGCGCGTGGCGATCACCAGCGTCATGCCCAGCGACACCAGCATCAGCGGCGCCGCCCGGTTCAGGATGTCGACCAGGCTGCCGTAGAGGTGGCCGTCGCGCCACTGCAGCCGCAGGAAGCCGGGGTTGATCACGGCATTGACGAGCAGCAACAGCGTCAGCGTCACCAGCGGCCAGAACAGTCGGTGGGCGGTGGCCCGATTCAGCAGTTCACGCACAGTCAGGCTCCCGCGGCGATCAGGTCGCAGATCTGCGCCTCGCTGGTGCCGGCCGGCAGCTCGCCCACCTTGCGGCGGTCACGCAGCACGACGACGCGGTCGGACAGGCGCACCACCTCGTCCAGCTCGGACGAGATGAACAGCACTGCCATGCCCTCCTCGGCCAGCCGCAGGATCTCGCCCATGATCTCCTGCTTGGCCGCCACGTCGATGCCGCGCGTCGGCTCGTCGAGGATCAGCAAGGCCGGCTGCGTGGCCAGCCAGCGCGCCAGCAGGGCCTTCTGCTGGTTGCCGCCGGACAGCTGCGCGATCGGTGTCTCGGCATCGGCGGTGCGGATGCCCAGCGCCCGGATGTAGCGTTCGGCCAGCTCCTGCTGGCGCCGCCGGCTCAGCGTGCGGCGCAGGCCCATGCGCGCCTGCAGCGCCAGGGCGATGTTCTCGCGCACCGACAGCTCGCCGACGATGCCTTCGCTCTTGCGGTCCTCCGGGCACAGGCCGAGGCCGTGACGGACGGCCTGGGCCGGGTGGTCGAACGAGACGACCCGCCCGCCCAGCCGCAGCTCGCCGGCATCGGCCGCGTCCAGCCCGAACAGCAGGCGTGCCAGTTCGGTGCGGCCGGCACCGAGCAGCCCGGCCAGGCCCACCACCTCGCCGCGGCGCAGCTGCAGGTCGACCGGGTGCAGCTGCCCCTTGCGTCCCAGCCCGCGGGCCTCGAGCAGCACGCCGCCTTCGGGGGCGGCCGCCGGCGAGCGGCGCAGCGCCTGCGCCGCCGGGGCCAGCTCGCGCCCCACCATCGCGGTGACCAGCGCGCCGCGGTCCAGCTCGCTCGCGGCGTATTCGCCGACATGGCGCCCGTTGCGCAGCACGGTGATGCGGTCGGAGATCGCGTACACCTCGTCGAGGAAGTGCGTGACGAACAGGATCGCCAGGCCCTCGTCGCGCAGCCGCCGCAGCACGTCGAACAGGCGCTGCACCTCGCTCTCGTCGAGGCTGGACGTGGGCTCGTCGAGCACCAGCACCTGGGCCTGCACGCTCAGCGCGCGGGCGATGGCCACCATCTGCTGGACGGCCACCGGGTAACCCGAGAGCAGCCGGGTCACGTCGACGTGCAGGTCCAGCCGCGCCAGCAGCGCCTCGGCCTCGCGGTGCATGCGCTTCCAGTCGATGCGCCAGCCGCCCTGCCAGCCCTTGCGCGGGTAGCGGCCGGCGAAGATGTTCTCGGCCACCGAGAGGTTGGGGCACAGGTTCACCTCCTGGTAGACCGTGCTGATGCCCAGGCGCTGCGCCTCCTGCGGCGAGGCGGGGCGGATCTCGCGCCCGGCCAGCGTCACCGTGCCGGCGTCGGGCGGGTACACGCCGGTCAGCACCTTGATCAGCGTGGACTTGCCCGCGCCGTTCTGCCCCATCAGCGCATGCACCTCGCCGGCACGCAGGCGCAGGCTCACGTCCTGCAGCGCCTGCACGCCGGTAAAGCGCTTGCAGATGCCGGTGAGTTCGAGCACGGGGGCGGCGGTGGTCATGACCTGTTCTTGTTGTAGACGTCCACGCACACCGCAGCCAGCAGCACCAGGCCCTTGATGACCTGCTGGTAGTCGATGCCGATGCCGAGGATGGACATGCCGTTGTTCATCACGCCCATCACGAAGGCGCCGATCACCGCGCCCATCACCTTGCCGACCCCGCCCGAGGCGGAGGCGCCGCCGATGAAGCAGGCCGCGATCACGTCGAGCTCGAAGCCGAGACCGGCCTTGGGCGTGGCGGTGTTGAGGCGGGCCGCGAACACCAGTCCGGCCAGCGCGGCGAGCACGCCCATGTTGACGAAGGCCAGGAAGGTGAGCCGCTCGGTCTTGATGCCCGACAGCCGCGCGGCCTTCTCGTTGCCGCCCAGCGCGTAGAAGCGCCGGCCCAGCGTGGTGCGCTGCGTGACGAAGTCGTAGGCCAGCATCAGCGCGAACATCACGATCAGCACGTTGGGCAGGCCGCGGTACGAGGCCATCAGGTAGCACAGGAACAGGATGGCGGCGGCGAACACCGCGGTCTTGGCCACGAAGAAGCCCCACGGCTCCTCCTCCATGCCGTGCTGCATGTGCACCCGGCGCTCGCGCAGCCGGCTCCACACCATCGCCGCGGCGACCAGCATGCCCAGCAGCAACGACCCGATGCGCAGGCTCTCGCCGCCGAACGGGTCGGGAATGAAGCCGGAGCTCAGGCGCTGGAAGGTCTCCGGGAAGGGGCCGAGCGACTGTCCCTGCAGCACCGCCAGCGCCAGTCCCTTGAACACCAGCATGCCGGCCAGCGTGACGATGAACGACGGGATGCGCAGGAAGGCGACGAAGCTGCCCTGGATGCCGCCGATGACGGCGCCGGCCAGCAGGCACAGCAGCGTGGCCGGCACGAAGTGCACGTCGTAGCGCACCATCAGCACCGCCGCGAGCGCGCCGATGAAGCCGCACACCGAACCCACCGACAGGTCGATGTGGCCGCAGACGATGACCAGCAGCATGCCCAGCGCCATGATGACGATGTAGCTGTTCTGCAGCACCAGGTTGGTCAGGTTCAGCGGCTGCATCAGCGTGCCGTCGGTCATGACCTGGAAGAAGATCATGATCAGCACCAGCGACAGCAGCATCCCGTACTCGCGTACGTTGTGCTTCAGGAAGCCGGCGTAGGACTTCGGCAGCGGCGCGGCGCTGCCTTCGGCAATCGCTTGCTCACTCATGGTCCGCCCTCATGATGGCGCGCATGATGGCCTCCTGCGAGGCCTCGGAACGGTCGAATTCGGCCACGAAGCGGCCCGCGTTCATCACGTAGATCCGGTCGCACATGCCCAGCAGCTCCGGCATGTCCGACGAGATCATCACGATGCACCGCCCTTCGGCGGCGAGGTCCGCCATGATGGAATAGATCTCGTACTTGGCGCCGACGTCGATGCCGCGCGTCGGCTCGTCGACGATCAGCACCTGCGGCCGGCCGAACAGCCACTTGGCCAGCACCACCTTCTGCTGGTTGCCGCCCGACAGGTTCACCACCTTCTGCGTGAGGCCGGCGCAGCGGATGTTCAGCCGGCGGCGGAACTCGCCGGCCACCGCCTGCTCGCGGGCCGGGTCGATCACGCCGCGCGTGGACACGCCGGCCAGGTGCGCAAGGCTCACGTTGCGGCGGATGTCGTCTTCCAGCACCAGGCCCAGGCCCTTGCGATCCTCGGTCACGTAGGCGATGCCCGCGTCGATGGCCTTGCGCACCGTGCTCACGTCCACCGGCTTGCCGTGCATCAGCACCTGCCCGCTGATGCGCTGGCCCCAGGAGCGGCCGAACACGCTCATCGCCAGCTCGGTGCGCCCGGCCCCCATCAGCCCGGCGATGCCGACGATCTCGCCGCGCCGCACGCTGAGGCTCACCCCCTTGACCACCTCGCGCCCGGCATGCACCGGGTGGTGCACGCGCCAGTCGCGCAGCTCGAACACCGTCTCGCCGATGGCCGGCGTGCGTGGCGGATAGCGGTCGGTCAGCGCACGTCCGACCATGTGGCGGATCACCACGTCCTCGCTGACCGGCACGCGTTGGCCCTCGTGCACGCAGTCCAGCGTCTGCACGGTGCTGCCGTCGCGCAGCACCGTGATCGCGTCGGCCACGCGCGAGATCTCGTGCAGCTTGTGCGAGATCAGGATGGAGGTGATGCCCTGCCGCTTGAACTCCAGCAGCAGCGACAGCAGGGCCTGGCTGTCGCTCTCGTTCAGGCTGGCGGTGGGCTCGTCCAGGATCAGCAGCCTGACCCGCTTGGCCAGCGCCTTGGCGATCTCGACCAGCTGCTGCTGGCCCACGCCCAGGTGCGTGACCAGCGTGCGCGGCGACTCCTTCAGCCCCACCTTGGCGAGCAGCTCCTGCGTGCGGCGGTAGGTGGCCACCTCGTCGATGACGCCCCGCCGGGCCTGCTCGTTGCCGAGGAAGATGTTCTCCGCGATCGACAGCGACGGCACCAGCGCCAGCTCCTGGTGGATGATGATGACGCCGGCGGCCTCGCTGTCGGCGATGCCGCTGAAGCGGCGCTCCTGGCCGTCGAAGACGATGCTGCCTTCATAGCTGCCGTACGGGTAGACGCCGCTGAGCACCTTCATCAGCGTCGACTTGCCGGCGCCGTTCTCCCCGACCAGCGCATGGATCTCGCCGGCGCGCACGCGCAGGTTGACGTTGTCCAGCGCCACCACGCCGGGAAAGGTCTTGCGGATGCCGCGCATCTCGAGGATGGGCGCGGCCTGCTGCCCTGCCGCCTCGCCCGGGCGCGGCGTCGCCAGCGCTGCCGTCACTTGATCTGCCCCTCCTTGTAGTAGCCGCTGGAGACCAGCACCTCCTTCCAGTTGGAGGCATCGACCGCGACCGGCTTGAGCAGGATGGACGGGACCACCTTGACGCCGTTGTGATACGTCTTGGTGTCGTTGATGGCCGGCTGCCTGCCGGCCAGCACCGCCTCGACGAGGTCGACCGTCACCTTGGCCAGTTCGCGCGTGTCCTTGAACACCGTGGAGGTCTGGTCACCGCGCACGATGGCCTTGACCGAGGGGATCTCGGCGTCCTGCCCGGTGATCACCGGCATCGGCTGCTCGGGCGATCCGTACCCCACGCCGCGCAGCGACGAGATGATGCCGATCGACAGCCCGTCGTAGGGCGACAGCACCGCGTCGAGACGTGCCTTGCCGTAGTAGGCCGACAGCAGGTTGTCCATGCGCGCCTGCGCCACCGAGCCGTCCCAGCGCAGCGTGCCGACCTTGTCCATGCCCATCTGCTTGCTGCGCACCACCAGCTTGCCGCTGTCGATGTAGGGCTTGAGCACCGACATCGCGCCGTCGTAGAAGAAGTAGGCGTTGTTGTCGTCGGGCGAGCCGCCGAACAGCTCGATGTTGAACGGCCCCTTGCCCTCCTTCAGCCCGAGCTTCTCGACGATGGAGTTGGCCTGCAGCACGCCGACCTGGAAGTTGTCGAAGGTGGTGTAGTAGTCGACGTGCTTCGAGCCCCGGATCAGCCGGTCGTAGGCCACCACCTTGATGCCCTTGTCCGCCGCCTTCTGCAGCGCGTTGGACAGCGTGGTGCCGTCGATCGCCGCGATCACCAGCACCTTCACGCCCTTGGTGATCATGTTCTCGACCTGCGCCAGCTGGTTGGGGATGTCGTCCTCCGCGTACTGCAGGTCGGTGTCGTAGCCGCGCTCCTTGAAGAAGCGCACCATGCTCTCGCCGTCGGAGATCCAGCGCGACGACGACTTGGTCGGCATCGCGATGCCGATCGTCCCCTTGCCCTGCGCCGCCACCGGCTGCGCCAGCGCCGCCACGCCCCACGCCAGCCCCAGGACGAGGGCCTTGATGAACCTGTTCACTTGCCTGTCTCCTTCCACGTGATCACGCGGCCCCGCCATGCAGGGCCTCAAGCCCGGCAGCCACCGTGGGTCCGGGCCTGCCGGTCCACGGAGGGCACCCCTTCGAGGGGCGGCCGAAGGCCGCAGGGGGTGGGTCAGTACTTCCTATTGGGAAATTCTTTCGCTGCCACTTCCATCGGGAAGATCCCCTCTTCCGTGACGATGCGCTTGGGCAGCGTCTTGCCCGCCATCAGGTCCTTCACGGCCTGCATCAGCTGGGGGCCGAGCAGCGGNCTGCACTCGACGGTGACGTTGAGCTTGCCGGCCATCATGGCCTCGAAAGCGCCCTTCACCGCGTCGATCGAGATGATGATGATGTCCTGCGCCGGCTTCAGGCCGGCCTCCTCGATGGCCTGGATCGCGCCGATCGCCATGTCGTCGTTGTGGGCGTACAGCACGTTGATCTTCCGGCCCTCGGCCTTCAGGAAGGCTTCCATCACCTCCTTGCCCTTGGCGCGCGTGAAGTCGCCGGTCTGCGAGCGGATGATCTTGAACTTCGGGTCGGTCTTGATGATCTCCTCGAAGCCGCGCTTGCGGTCGATCGCGGGTGCGGAGCCCACGGTGCCCTGCAGCTCGACGATGTTGACGTCGACCCTTGACGTCCTTCATCTTCTCGACCAGCCAGCGGCCGGCCTTGCGGCCCTCCTCCAGGAAGTCCGAACCCATGAAGGTGACCCACAGCGAGTCGTCCTTCACGTTGACGGCGCGATCGGTCAGGATCACCGGGATCCCGGCCGCCTTGGCCTCGCGCAGCACGGTCTCCCACCCGCTTTCGACCACCGGCGAGAACGCGATCACGTCCACGCGCTGCGCGATGAACGAGCGGATCGCCTTGATCTGGTTCTCCTGCTTCTGCTGCGCGTCCGAGAACTTCAGCTCGATGCCGGCCTCCTTGGCGGCCGACTTGATCGACTCCGTGTTGGCGGTGCGCCACTCCGATTCGGCCCCGATCTGGCTGAAACCGAGCACGATCTTCTTTTTCTGCGCGAAGGCCGCCAGCGGCACGCCTGCGGCCATGGTTGCCGCGGCGAGTCCGGCGATCACCTGACGTCTTTGTGCGTTCATTGCCTGTCTCCTCTCTTGTGCTTGGGTGAAGCCCCGGCGCCCGACGCTGGCGCAGGTGGCGCAGTGAAACTCAGCTCATGGTGTAGGCGGTCTTCACCGTGGTGTAGAACTCGGCCGCGTAACTGCCCTGCTCGCGCGGCCCGAAGCTCGACCCCTTGCGGCCGCCGAATGGCACGTGCGGGTCCACGCCTGCGGTGGGCAGGTTGACCATCACCATGCCGGCCTGCAGCTGCCGCTTGAAGTGCGTCGCCTGCTTCAGCGAGGTGGTGCACACGCCGGCGCACAGGCCGAACGGCGTGTCGTTGGCCAGGGCCAGCGCATGGTCGGCATCGTCGGCACGAAGCACGCAGGCCACCGGGCCGAAGATCTCCTCGCGCGCGATGCGGTGCTGCGGCTGCGCGAGGAACAGCGCCGGCGCCAGGTAGTGGCCGCGCGTCTCGCGCTCCAGCAGCTCGCCGCCGCACAGCAGCTCGGCGCCCTCGGCGCGGCCGATCTCGATGTAGTTGCGCACGCTCTCGAGCTGGCGCGCGTCGACCACCGGCCCGATCTCGGTGCCGCGCTTGAGCGCATGGCCGACCTTGAGCTGCCGCACCCGCTCGCGCAGGCGTTCCACGAAGGCCGCGTAGACCGGGGCCTCCACGATGAGGCGGCTGGAGGCGGTGCAGCGCTGCCCGGTCGAGAAGTACGCGCCCTGCACCGCGCATTCGACCGCCTGCTGCAGGTCGGCGTCGGCCAGCACCACCAGCGGGTTCTTGCCGCCCATCTCCAGCTGCACCTTGACGCGCCGCGCCCCGGCGGCGGCGAGGATGCCCTCGCCCACCGGCACCGAGCCGGTGAAGCTGATCGCATCGACCAGCGGGCTGTCGACCATGGTCTGGCCGACCATGCGGCCGCTGCCCATCACCAGGTTGAACACGCCGGCCGGCAACCCGGAGCGGGCGATGATCTCGGCCAGCGCGCAGGCGCAGGCCGGCACCAGCTCGGCCGGCTTGAACACCACGGTGTTGCCCCAGGCCAGCGCCGGGGCGATCTTCCAGGCCGGGATCGCGAGCGGGAAGTTCCACGGCGTGATCAGCGCCACCACGCCGACCGGCTCGCGCGTGATCTCCACGTCCACGCCCGGGCGCACCGAGGGCAGGCGGTCGCCGCGCAGGCGCAGGGCCTCGCCGGCGAAGAACTTGAAGATCATGCCGGCGCGCATCGCCTCGGCCGTGGCCTCGGGCAGGGTCTTGCCCTCCTCGCGCGCGAGCAGCCGCCCCAGCTCGTCCTTGCGCGCGATCAGCTCGTTGCCGATCGCGTCCAGCACCTCGAAGCGGCGCTGCGGCGTGCTGTCGGCCCAGGCGCTGCGCGCGTCGGCAGCGGCACGCACGGCCTCCTCGGTCTGGCTGGCGTCGGCACGCGCGAACTCGCCCACCACGTCGTCCAGGTCGGAGGGGTTCTCGCTGACCCCCAGGGTCACGCCGGTTTCCCAGCGGCCGTTGATGTAGTGCTTGAAGAGCTGGGGCATCGTCGAGGTCCTTCTCAGAGGGGGCGCACGCCGCCGGCCGCAAAGCGCTGTTCCTCGACCGCCAGCGGATTCACCAGCGGCGCGCCCAGCGCGGGCAGCTCGATCTCGAAGCAGTCGCCCGGCTGCACGCGCACGCCGTCGGCAAAGCTCAGCGTCGCGGTGCCGAAGAAGTGCAGGTGCACGTCGCCCGGACGGCGGTGCTGCGCGTACTTGAAGTGGTGGTATTCGAGGTTCTCGATCGTGTGGCACATGTTCGCCTCGCCGGTGGCGAACGGCTTGCGCCACACGATCTCGCCGCCGCGCCGGATGCGGCTTTCGCCCTGCAGGTCCGCCGGCAGCGCCCCGGTGCGCAGCTCCGGCCCCACCGCGCAGGCGCGCAGCTTGGAATGGGCGAGGTACAGGTAGTTCTGCCGTTCGGTGACGTGGTCGGACGAACTCGTTGCCCAGCGCGAAGCCGAGCCGCCACGGCGTGCCGTCGGGGCCGATGACGTACAGGCCCACCAGCTCGGGTTCCTCGCCGGCATCGAGCGCGAACGCAGGCGAGACCAGCGGCGCCCCCGGCGCGACGACGATGCCGCCGTCGCCCTTGTAGAACCATTCCGGCTGCACGCCCGGCACGCCGGGGGCCGGCCGGCCGCCCTCCAGCCCCCACTTGAACATGCGCATCGAGTCCGACAGCGCGTCCTCGTCGCCGGCCACCTTGTGGTGCATCGCGTCGCGCGTGGCCGCGCTGCCCAGGTGGGTGAGGCCGGTGCCGCTGACCAGGCAGCGCGCCGGGTCGGGGTGCGTGAGCGGCGGCAGCAGCCGGCCCGCTTCCAGCAGCGCGCGGTACGGCTCGCCCGCCTCCAGCTTCGGCGCGACCAGCGCTTCGAGCGTGAGGCCCTGGCCGATCGACGCCAGCGCCAGCTGGTAGGTCGACTCGGCCCCGGCCACCCGGCGCACCTGTTCGCCGTCGGGCGTGACCACCCCGACGCTCGGCCTGCCGTCCGCTGCGCGGTACTGGATCAGTCGCATCTCGTCTCCGTCCTGGGCGCGATCTGCAAGCCGCGCGCCTCGTTGGTTGACGGATCGTAAGGAGAGGACTGATAACTTTCTAATAGTTTTTCGTACCTGATCGATATACGATTTTGGATATCTCGGNNCCGGGACGCGGGTTCACGCAGCCTGCACCACCCCTTGCGGCACAGGACAGCCCATGACCAACTACACCCACTGGTTCATCCGCGCCCGCCTGAAGACCCGCCAGCTGCTGCTGCTGATGGCACTGGAGGAGGAAGGCAACATCCACCGTGCCGCCCAGGTGCTCAACATGACCCAGCCGGCCGCCTCCAAGCTGCTGAAGGACCTNGAGGAGATGCTGGGGGTGGAGCTGTTCCAGCGCCTGCCGCGCGGCATGCGCCCCACCTGGTACGGCGAGACCATGATCCGGCACGCCCGCATGGCCTTGGCCAACCTGTCGCAGGCGCACGACGAGATCGAGGCGCTGAAGGCCGGCCGCTTCGGCCAGGTGAGCATCGGCGCGATCACCGCGCCGGGCATGGCGCTGCTGCCGGCCGCCGTGGCGCAGGTCAAGCAGGAGCACCCCAACCTGGCCGTGTCGGTGGCGATCGAGAGCAGCGACGTGCTGCTGGAGCGGCTGGCCCAGGGCAAGCTCGACCTGATGATCGGCCGCCTGTTCGAGCGCCACGACAAGAGCGACCTGCGCTACGAGGCGCTGGCCGAGGAGCCGGTGTGCGCGGTGGTGCGCCCCGGCCACCCGCTGCTCGGCGTCGCCCGCCTGGGCCTGCGCGACCTGGTCAACGTCGGCTGGATCGTGCCGCCCACCGGCAGCGTGCTGCGGCACCGCTTCGAGCTGATGTTCCAGGAAGAGGGCCTGGAGACGCCGGTCAACCTGGTCGACAGCCAGGCGCTGCTGTTCGTCACCAAGATGCTGCAGCAAAGCGACATGGTCGCGGTGGTGGCGGCCGACGTCGGGCGCTACTACGCCGAGCACGGGTTGGTCGCGGTGCTGCCCATCACGCTGCCGTGCAAGATGGATGCGTTCGGCCTGATCACGCGCACCGATCGCCTGCTGTCGCCGNCGGCGAAGGTGATGTTGCGGGCGGTGCGGAACGCGGCNGTGTCAGTGTATGGCGTACGGTTAGGGGAGGGGTAGGCGGCTGGCGGGTGGGGGTCGTTCGCCCCCGGGCGCGAGTCAGGCGGCTCTTTGTCCCGTGCCGGGGTGGTCGCCCCTGCGGGGCAATCGCCCTTGCGGGCGGTTGCCGGGATGTGCGCCCGGCGGCGCAGTCACTTTCTTCTGCTTGCCCAGAAGAAAGTGACCAAAGAAGAGGGCACCCCGGTTCCTCGGCCCTCGCTGCGCGAGGGCACCTTGCGCTGCTCGGTCTGGACGGGAGGTGTCTGCAAACTCGCCCTGCGGGCTCAGACAGCAGACCCCTCTTTTTCCGTCCAGCCCTGCGCTGCTCAGCTGCGTCACAAGGGGACCCCGTCGCCAGTCAGACGACCCACTCCCCCGACCCTCTCCCCCAGGGAGAGGGAGGGCCCGAGCGCGATGCCGAAGGCGAGCCGTGCGGGGTGGGGGGTTTCCCGTGTGCAGCGTCGAGGAGCGCAGCGGCTGGAAGGTTGCCCCGCTCTGCAAGAGCGGGGTCGGCGAGGACTGTCCGAGCTCCGTTTGCCCGCCATGGCGGGCAAAAAGGGCGAGTTCCGCAGCCGCCTTCCAGACGCGAGCACCGCAGAGAACTCCCTTCGCTCAGCGAAGGGGGGCGCCGCACCCGGGTCGCCTTTCTTTGGTTCCTTTCTTTGGCGAGACAAAGAAAGGAACTGCGCCGCCGGGCGCACATCCCGGCACTGCCCGCGCAGCGGGCATCGCCCCGCAGGGGCGACATTCCCAACACGGCACAAAGAGCTGCCTCACTCGTGCCGAGGCCCCCTCAACTCCACCCCGCATCGACCTTGAACTCCTGCGCCGTGCACATGCGAGAGTCGTCCGCCGCCAGGAACAGCACCATGTTCGCCACGTCCTGCGGCACCAGCCGGTCGGGCAGGCACTGGTTCCGCTCCAGCTCCTGCTCGCCTTCGGGGGTGAGCCGCAGCTTCACCTGCCGCTCGGTCATCACCCAGCCCGGCGAGACGGTGTTAATGCGGATGCGCTGCCGCCCCAGCGACGCGGCCAGGCCGCGGGTCAGCCCGTTCACGGACGATTTCGCGATCGCATAGCACGGGTAGCCGGACGCCTTGGTCTGCCAGCCGGTGGAACCGAGGTTGACGATGGAGCCGCCGCCCAGGCGCTGCATGCCGGGCACCACCGCCTGGATCGCGAAGAACGCGGCGCGCTGGTTGATCGCCATGCGGTCCTCCCAGTACTCGGGCGTCACCGAGTCCAGCGTGTGCCGGTCGTCGCTCGCGACGTTGTTGACCAGCGCATGGAAGTCGCCCAGCTCGGCCGCGGCGTCGCGGATGGCCGCCTGCAGCTGCGCCACGTCGCGCACGTCACAGCGGCGCCACCACACGCGCCGGCCTTCGTCGGCCAGCTGGCGCGCCAGCGCGGCGCTGTCGGCCTCGGCCACGTCGACGAAGGCGACCGCGGCCTCCTGGCGCGCGAAGGCGGCGACGATGGCCGCGCCGATGCCGCTGCCGCCGCCGGTCACGAACACCGCGCGACCGGCCAGGCTGGGATAGCGCGCGGTGGCAAGGGAAGAAGAAGTCACGACCAGGTCTCCTGCTGGCCCGCCCTGCGGCGGTGAACGGATATTGATATCAGTTTGGATATCGATGCCGGCTTTCTTTTTATTTTTCGAGTATCAATGTGCAGCGATACGATGCCTCGCGTCAAGAGCCTCGATGAAGAAAGACGCGCCGCATGGACGACAGCAACGAATCGAAGAAGCCGCCGTTGCGCCGCAGCCAGGCCTGGTTCGGCAAGCAGGACCGCGACGGCTTCATGCACCGCAGCTGGATCAAGAACCAGGGCTACCCGCACGACCTGCTCGACGGCCGGCCGGTGATCGGCATCTGCAACACCTGGAGCGAACTGACCCCCTGCAACGGGCATTTCCGCGAGCTGGCGGAGTTCGTCAAGCGCGGGGTCTACGAGGCCGGCGGCTTCCCGCTCGAGTTCCCGGTGATGTCGCTCGGCGAGACGCAGCTGCGCCCGACCGCGATGCTGTTCCGCAACCTGGCCAGCATGGACGTCGAGGAATCGATCCGCGGCAACCCGATCGACGGCGTGGTGCTGCTGATGGGCTGCGACAAGACCACGCCCGCGCTGCTGATGGGTGCGGCCAGCTGCGACCTGCCGACCATCGGCCTGTCCGGCGGACCGATGCTCAACGGCAAGTTCCGCGGCCGGGACATCGGCTCGGGCACCGGCGTGTGGCAGATGAGCGAGATGGTGCGCGCCGGCGAGATGACGATGGAGGAGTTCACCCAGGCCGAGAGCTGCATGCACCGCTCCAAGGGCAGCTGCATGACCATGGGCACGGCCTCGACGATGGCCTCGATGGTCGAGGCGCTGGGCCTGTCGCTGCCGGAGAACGCCGCCATCCCCGCGGCCGACACGCGCCGCAACCGGCTGGCGCAGCTGACCGGCCGGCGCATCGTCGAGATGGTGAAGGAAGACCTGCGCATGTCGAAGATCCTCACGCGCGAGGCCTTCGAGAACGCGATCCGCACCAACGCCGCGATCGGCGGCTCGACCAATGCGGTGATCCACCTGCTGGCGCTGGCCGGGCGCATCGGCGTGCCGCTGACGCTGCAGGACTGGGACCGCCTGGGCTCGGAAGTGCCCTGCCTGGTCGACCTGCAGCCCTCCGGCCGCTTCCTGATGGAGGACTTCTTCTACGCCGGCGGCCTGCCGGCGGTGATGCGCGAGATCCAGCACCTGCTGCACCTGCAGGCGCTCACCGTCAACGGACGGACGCTGGGCGAGAACATCGCCTCGGCGCCCTGCTGGAACCGCGAAGTGATCCGCCCCTACACCGAGCCCTTCAAGCCGGCCGCCGGCATCGCGGTGCTGCGCGGCAACCTTGCGCCCGACGGCGCGGTCATCAAGCCCTCGGCCGCCTCGCCGCACCTGCTCAGGCACCGCGGCCGCGCCGTGGTGTTCGAGAACATCGAGGACTTCCGCGCCCGCATCGACGACGAATCGCTGGACGTCGACGAGACCTGCGTGCTGGTGCTGAAGAACTGCGGCCCGCGCGGCTACCCCGGCATGGCCGAGGTGGGCAACATGCCGCTGCCGCCGAAGCTGCTGCGCCGCGGCATCACCGACATGGTGCGCATCTCCGATGCCCGCATGAGCGGCACCGCCTACGGCACCGTGGTGCTGCACACCTCGCCGGAAGCTGCTGCCGGCGGCCCGCTGGCGCTGGTGCGCGACGGCGACATGATCGAGCTGGACGTGCCCGCGCGCCGGCTGCACCTGGAGGTGAGCGACGAGGAGCTGGCGCGCCGCCGCGCCGACTGGCAGCCGCCCGAGCCACCCAAGCGCGGCTGGTACAAACTCTACGTCGAGCACGTGCAGCAGGCCCACCTGGGTGCCGACCTCGACTTCCTGGTGGGCGGCAGCGGCGCCGGCATTCCGCGCGAGTCGCATTGACGGGCGCCGCCGCCGTTCGGGCTGCCGGACCGTTTCTGCCCTTCGAGGAGCGCCGATGCCTGCTGCCGTTCCGCGACTGTTGAGCGAACCCTCTGCCGTCTGGCCCGCCGGGGCGGTGCTCGGCGAAGGCCTGTGCTGGTCGCCCGGCCGGCAGGCGCTGTACTGGGTCGACATCCTGGGCCACCGGCTGCACCGCTACACCCCGGCCAGCGGCCGGCGCGAGAGCTGGCAGTTCGACGACACCATCTCGGCCGTGGCCGAGCGCGCCCACGCCCCCGGCCTGCTGGTGACGCTGCGCCGCGGCTTCGCCTGCTTCGACCCCGACGCCGACGGCGGGCGTGGCGCCTTGCAGCTGCTGCACCAGCCGGACACCGAACCCGAGCACAACCGCTTCAACGACGGCAAGTGCGACGCCCGCGGCCGCTTCTGGGGCGGCACGATGGACTTCGGCACGGTCCGGCCCACCGGCTCGCTGTACCGGTTCGATCCCGACGGGCGATGCACCCGGGTGCTCGATGCGCGCTTTCCGGTCACCAACGGCCCGACCTGGTCGCTGGACGGGCGCACGCTGTACTTCAACGACACCGTGCACCGGCGCATCCACGCCTTCGACTTCGACCCGGACTCGGGCCAGCTCGCGAACCCGCGCCTGTGGCTGGAGTTCGCGCCGCAGGACGGCCATCCCGACGGCATGACCACCGACGCGGCGGGCCGGCTGTGGATCGCCCACTGGGGTGCGGCCTGCGTGACCTGCCACGATGCGCAGAGCGGCGAGGAACTGTTGCGCGTGCCGCTGCCCACGGACCACGTGAGCAACGTCACCTTCGGCGGCCCGCAGCTGTCGACGCTGTACGTCACGACCGCGCGCTTCGAGCTCGGCGCCGCGCAGCTGGCGGCCCAGCCCCTGGCCGGGGCCCTGTTCGCGGTGGAGACCGACGCGCGCGGCCGGCCGGCGCACCGTTACGCCGGCTGAGGAAGGAGCCCGGGCCCGGCGCGCGGCCGGGCCGCGGGCGGCCCCGAGGCTTACTGCGGGATCTCCACGCCCACCGAGGCGTCTTCCGACGTGATCACGGCCTGGCCGTTCAGGGTCGCCGGGAGGATCCACTGGAACCACTGCTTGCCCGNATCGCGCTCGAGCAGGGGCGTCGAGGAGACCAGGCCCGGCCAGGTCACCTTCTGGACGGTGCGGCTTTNATAGAACGTGNCGTCGCCGCCCGAGGTGCGCAGCACCCACAGCGTGCGCGAGGCGCCGGTGCCGGTCACGGCGAAGTCCAGCACCACGCCCTCGTTGGCCACCTTGGGGATCTTCACCGGGGTGACGTTGCGGAAGTCGTAGTTGCCCGGGTTCAGCAGCACGATGGTGTCGGCCCCCTCCCACTCGTGGCCGCCCAGCAGCACGTCCAGGTCGCCGTCCTCGTCGAGGTCGACCAGCTCCACCGAGAAGTACGGCTTGCCGCCGATCGAGCTCGGCAGGCGCGGCGTGGACTCGCGGCTGAACTTGCCGTTGCCGTCGTTGAGCAGCACGTAAGCGGTCTTCGGGTCGAAGTGGTTGACGACCAGCACGTCGATGTCGCCGTCGCCGTCCAGGTCCGCCGCCGAGGCGGAATGGTGGAAGCCCACGTCGCTCGAGGCATCCTGCAGCTTGTAGGTGCCGTTCGCCTGGCTGAGCAGCACCTTGTTGCGCTCGCCCGGGAAGGGGGCGGCGTCGTAGCCGTGGCAGGCGACGAAGACGTCCGGGTGCTCGTCGCCGTTGAAGTCCGCCACCAGCGCCTTGCGCGGGTGGATGCAGCCGGCGGAGGAGGACAGCATCGTCGTGTCCAGCACGAAGCTGCCGTCCGGCTGCTTGCGCCAGAACTCGAACACCGCGGGCGTGGCGTCGGCCTGCGGGGCGGCCGGCGAATAGGTCAGCGACGCCGCGAACAGGTCCGGCCCGCCGGAGCCCGAGAAGTCGCCATAGGCGCGCACGACGCCGACGCCTTCGCGTCCGGCGGGCAGCGTCTGCGGCGTCAGGCCGACCTGCTTGAAGTTGGCGTAGGAGGTCTCGGTCGCGCGCTGCGAATCAGGGTCGGGCCGCGGACCGTCCGAACCCCCTCCGCCGCCGCAGGCGGCAAGCATGGCGATCAGGGCACTGGCGAGCGCGGTACGGACAGGGTGATTCATGTCGGTTCGTTCCTCAACGAAGTCAGGTGATGCGAGGACGCCAAGCTAGCAAGCCGGCCGCGGGCTGGGGATCGGCCGTTCGGCCGAGGGGAATTCCCTGAGCGGGTCGCGGCGTGCAGTGCGTCACGCCGGCCGCGCAACGCCGTTGCACGCCGGCGCCGATCGCGGCCCCACGCCACAGGAAAACTGCGCGCCGCCGGCCCTACAGTGCGGCCCCATCGCCAACCACACGCACAGCCACCCATGACCACGTCGATGTCGCCGCTCACGCCCGACCAGCGCGCCACCCTGCTGCCCGCCCTGCACGGCTGGCAGCCCTGCCCGCCGCGCGACGCGCTGCGCAAGGTCCTGGTGTTCGAGGATTTCAATGCCGCCTGGGGCTTCATGAGCCGCGTGGCGCTGGCGGCCGAGCGGATGGACCACCACCCGGAGTGGTGCAACGTCTGGAACCGCGTGGAGATCGTGCTGACCACCCACGATGCGGGCGGCCTGTCGATGCGGGACGTGGAGCTGGCGCGCTGCATCGACCGCTACGCCGAGGAGGCCGGCGCGCGCACCGCGTGAGGGGCGCCCCGGCGGACGCGCGCCGCGCCGGGGTCCGGGGGTTCAGAGCTTCTCGGTCTCGCCCGAGCGCGGCTGCCACTTCATCAGGCGCCGCTCGACCCAGCCGACCACCTCGTCGAGCACCAGCGCGAAGATGGTCAGCACCAGGATGCCGGCCATCACCGTGTTGATGTCGAAGCTGCCTTCGGCCTGCAGGATCAGGTAGCCCACGCCGCTGGACGAGCCCAGGTACTCGCCCACCACCGCGCCGACGAAGGCCAGGCCCACCGAGGTGTGCAGCGAGCTGAACACCCAGCTCGTCGCGCTGGGCAGGTAGACGTGGCGCAGCAGCTGCTTCTGCGTCGCGCCCAGCATGCGCGCGTTGGCCAGCACCACGGGGCTGACTTCCTTGACGCCCTGGTAGACGTTGAAGAACACGATGAAGAACACCAGGGTGATGCCCAGTGCCACCTTGCTGGCCACGCCCAGGCCGAACCACACCGCGAAGATCGGCGCGAGGATCACGCGCGGCATCGAGTTCAGCGCCTTGATGTAGGGATCGAGGATGGCCGCGGCCATCGGGCTCAAGGCCAGCCACAGGCCCATCGCCAGGCCCATGACGGTGCCGATGCCGAAGGCCAGCAGCGTCTCCAGCAGCGTGATCCACAGGTGGCCGTAGATGTCGGCCGCAACGAAGAACCAGTTCCAGATGCGTTCGAACACCTTCAGCGGCTCGCCGAAGAAGAACGCGGCCTGGTCGTCGTTGTCGAACAGGAACGGGGGAATCAGGCCCGGCTTGGTCATCACGTGCCAGAACACGAAGACCGCGACGAGCAGGCCCACCTGCCAGACGCGCAGGTTACGGGCATTGGGTTGGATATGACGCCACATGATGGATATGAGCGAACAGGAGGGGATCACGCCGCCAGCTGCTGCTGGTAGCCCTTGAGCACTTCCTCGCGCAGCACGCCCCAGATGGCCTGGTGCAGCTCGACGAAGCGCGGCGTCACGCGCACCTCGGCCACGTCGCGCGGGCGCGGCAGGTCGATCGTGAACTCGCCGATCGGGTGCGAGCCCGGACCGGCGCTCATCACCACCACGCGGTCGCTCATCGCGATGGCTTCGTCCAGGTCGTGCGTGATGAACAGCACGGCCTTGCGTTTCTCGGCCCACAGGGCCAGGACCTCGTTCTCCATCAGCTGCCGGGTCTGGATGTCCAGCGCGGAGAACGGCTCGTCCATCAGGATGATGTCCGGGTCCAGCACCAGCGTCTGCGCGAGGCTGGTGCGCTTGCGCATGCCGCCGGAGAGCTGGTGGGGATAGCGGTCGCCGAACGCGCCCAGGCCCACGCGGCGCAGCCAGTCCTCGGCCTGCGCGCGCGCCTCGGCGGGCGGCACGCCGCGGAACTCCAGCCCCGCCATCACGTTCTGCAGCGCGGTGCGCCAGGGCATCAGCGACTCGGCCTGGAACATGTAGCCGGCGCGGGTGTTGATGCCCTGCAGCGGCTCGCCGAACACGTGCACGCTGCCGCTGCTGGGCGACAGCAGCCCGGCAGCCACGTTGAGCAGCGTGCTCTTGCCACAGCCCGTGGGGCCGACCACCGAGACGAACTCCCCGGGCGCGACGTGGAGGGTCACGTCGCGCACCGCGGTGTAGCGCTGGCTCCTGTCGTCCCGGCTGATGAAGGTGCAGGTGACGTCCTGCAAGGACAAGGCGTGAGGTGCAGTCATCCTACGATTGTCGCACCACGGCACCCGGCGCCGTTCATCCCCGCGGGTACTTGGCGTTGGCCTTCCTGACGAACTCGTTGGTGTAGACGGCGTTCAGGTCGACCTTCGCGTTGTTGAGCGCCGGATCGACGCTGGCGAGCGCGCGCAGCGCCGTGGCCGCGCCCTTCTCGGGGATGGTGCCGTCCGGCGACAGCGCCCCCTTGCTCTTCAGGAAGGCGTCGATGTAGACCGCGCGGTCGCCGAGCAGGAAGCCCTCGGGCACCACCTTGATGATGTCGCCCGGGCCGGCCGCCTGGATCCACTTGTTGGCCCGCACGATGGCGTTGGTCAGTGCCTGCACGGTGTTCGGGTTGCGGTCGATGAAGGCCTGCGGCGCGTACAGGCAGGCCGCGGGCATCGGGCCGCCGAACACCTTGTCGGCCTCGGCGACGATGCGGGTGTCGGTCACGATGCGGATGTCGCCGGCGCGCTCCAGGATGGTGATCACCGGGTCGAGGTGCGACAGCGCGTCGATCTGGCCCTGGCGGATCGCCGCGATCGCCGCGTTGGTCGCGCCCACGCCGATGAAGCTGACGTCGCTGGGCTTCAGGCCCGCCTGCGCGAGCACGAAGTTGGCCATCACGTTGGTCGACGAGCCCGGCGCGGTGACGCCGATCTTCTTGCCCTTGAGGTCGGCCACCGACTTGAAGTTGGGCATCGTGCGGTTGTTGACCGCCAGCACCACCTGCGGCGCGCGGCCCTGCAGCACGAAGGCACGCATGCGCTGGCCCTTGGTCTGCATGTTGACGGTGTGCTCGAAGGCGCCGGACACCACGTCCGCGCTGCCCCCCACCACCGCGCGCAGCGCCTGCGAGCCGCCGGCGAAGTCGACGATCTGCGCGTCCAGCCCCTCGGCCTTGAAGTAGCCGAGCATCTCGGCCACCGTCAGCGGCAGGTAGTACAGCAGGTTCTTGCCCCCCACGGCGATCGTGACCTTGGGCTTTTCGAGCGACTGCGCACGCACCAGCGACGGCGCGGCCACCGCGGTGGCCGCCGCCGCAGAGCTGAGGAGGAAATGTCGGCGTTGCATGGAGTGGGCTCCTGAATTCTGAACATCCAAGGGAACGCACTCTACCGCCACACCCGCGCGCGGCGCGCCCGGACTTGCCCTAGCGCTGCGCGCCGTCAAGGCCGGCGCTTCCCGCGGCGCGCAGAATGCGCACACAATCGGCGCCATGACACCCATCACCCTCATCACCGGGGCCAGCCGCGGCATCGGCGCGGCCACCGCCCGCCTGTGCGCGCAGCACGGGCACCGCGTCGTCATCAACTACGCGCGCGACGCGCAGGCCGCCGAGGAGGTGGCGCGCCAGGTGCGCGCCGCCGGCGGCGAGGCGCTCACGGTGCAGGCCGACGTCTCGCAGGAAGCCGACGTGCTGCGCCTGTTCGACGCCATCGACCGCCACTGGGGGCGCCTGACCGGGCTGGTCAACAATGCCGGGGTGGTCGACGTCGCCGCGCGCGTCGAGGACTACTCGATGGCGCGCCTGCAGCGCATGTTCGCGATCAATGTGTTCGGCTCGTTCCTGTGCGCGCGCGAGGCGGTGCGGCGCATGAGCACGCGCCACGGCGGCGCGGGCGGGGCGATCGTCAACGTCTCCTCGGTCGCCGCGCGCGGCGGCGGCGCCAACCAGTACGTGGACTACGCGGCCAGCAAGGGCGCGATCGACACCTTCACCATCGGGCTGTCCAAGGAAGTGGCCGCCGAGGGCATCCGCGTCAACGCGGTGCGCCCGGGCATCACCGACACCGAGATCCACGCCTCGGGCGGCCAGCCCGACCGGGCCTGGAACCTGGCTTCGCAGATCCCGATGCAGCGCCCCGGCCACCCGGAGGAAATCGCGCAGGCGATTTGCTGGCTGCTCTCCGATGCGGCGAGCTACACCACCGGCGCGCTGCTGGACGTCGGCGGCGGGCGCTGACGCGAAGGCGCCATGGACCTGCTCAAGCCGCTGATCGCCCTGCTGGCCATCGTCAACCCGATCGGGGTGGTGCCCTTCTTCATCCACTTCACGCAGGGCTTCACGCCCGCGCAGCGGCGCAACACCATCCGCGTGGCGTCCTTCACCGCCTTCATGGTGGTCTCGGTCAGCGCGCTGGCGGGCCTGAAGATCATCCAGTTCTTCGGCATCTCGATCGCCTCGTTCCAGGTCGGCGGCGGCATGCTGCTGCTGATCAGCTCGCTGCAGATGCTGCAGGCCCAGCCGGCCGAGACGCGCAAGGAGGACGTGGCCGAGGGCGCCACACGCGCCGACGCGGGCGCCAGCATCGCGGTGGTGCCGCTGACCATCCCGCTGCTGACCGGCCCGGCAACCATCTCGACCATGGTGATCTACGCCCAGCAGACCAGCCACTGGTGGGAGCTGGGCGTGCTGGTCGGCTACGGGGTGGTGATCGGCGCGGCGGCCTTCCTCGCGCTGTCGGCGGCCGGGCGCATCGCACGGCTGCTGGGGCAGACCGGCATCAACATCATGACCCGGCTGATGGGCCTGATCCTGGCCGCGCTGGCGGTGGAGATCATGGCCGACGGGCTGGTCCAGCTGTTCCCGGTGCTGGCCGGCACGAGCTGAAAGGCCGCTGCGCCTCAGCGGGCCTTGCGGCGGCCGGCGGCGCGCTGCCAAGGCGGCGGGGCGTCGCAGCGGTGCCTGATGCGCAGGATCGCATCCGCGGCCAGCCGCGCGGCCTGCGCCGCCTCGCGCTGCGGCGAGTAGCACAGCCCGGCGCGACGGTAGTGCAGGTTCTCGTACAGCTCGCGCGCGGCCGGAGAATCGTCCAGCAACTCGTACAGGGCACGGTCGGCCCGCACGGCCGCCAGTGCTTCGGTCAGGCACTGCACGATGAACAGGTACTGCTCGGCGTCCGCCCCGTCGACGCCGCACTCCAGCCGCTCGAGGCGGCGCGCCAGCATGTAGACCACCGCCAGGCGGGCGGGGACGTCGGGGATGCCGTAGAGAGGGTCCATGGCGGGGACGGGCAGGGAGTGGGGGGCGATGTCGATTGTGGGCAAGGACGCGCGCCCCGAACGCCGGAACAGACCCGCTTTCGCCGACCTTGTAACCGCGCCGCGGGCATGCCGCTTGCCTCATGCCCCGTTGTCGTGGCGCCGCCGACGCGCAGGCGCCGGGACGGCGGCGGGCCCGGCAAGTTGTCAGAACCGACAGGTGCCCGGCCCAGGCGCTTTGCCGAGAATCGCACACAGGCACCTTTCAGGGAGAAAAAGCAGCCGGTTTCCTGCCGGATGCCGGGCGTGGTCGCATACGACACCTGCGTCATGGGCTTTCCATGACGCAGGTGGCGGCTCGCCGAGCGTTGCTCCAAGGGGTTCCCCCGCCCCGACCCGCCTCCACGTCCTCCGCTGCCCCAGCCCCTGCTTACGGGCCTCGCAACTTCTCACGCTTTGCGTGCCTGAACGGCCCGCACGCAGCGTTCATTTGCGCTTCTTGCTTTGCGTTACAGGCACACCCCCGGGGTGTCCCCGATGCTGCCGGTATCTTGCCGGCACCGCGGCCCGCCTGGCGGCCGCCGGCATCGAATCGGAAAGAACACAATGAAGTTGCGTCGTTGGGAATGGCAGGGCGCGGCCCTGGCCGCGATGTTGAGTCTGGCCGCTTGCGGCGGCGGTGGCGGAGGCGGCGACGAGCCCGCCCCGGCACCGCTGCCCGAGCAGCCCACGGGCCCGGCCCGGCCGCCGGCCCCCAGCCCGTATCCCAGTCCGTCTCCTGCCCCGTCCCCTGCCCCTGCACCTGCCCCGGCCGGGCCCGATACCGTGGCGCCCTCCACGCCCGCCAACCTCGAGGCGCGCGCGACCGCGTCCAGCCAGGTCGCGCTGTCCTGGACCGCGAGCACCGACAACGTCGGCGTGACCGGCTACCGCGTCGAGCGCTGCCAGGGCGCCGGCTGCAGCAGCTACACCCAGGTGGCCACGCCCACGGGCACCAGCTACAGCGACACCGGGCTGCTGCCCGGCACGAGCTACGGCTACCGGGTGCGCGCCCGCGATGCGGCGGGCAACCTGAGCGCCCCGGCCACGGCCAGCGCCACGACGCCGGCCTCCAGCAGCGGCGGCGCGAACGCGACCGTCGCCGGCACGGTCAGCACGCCCTACCCGACGCTGCACCACATCACGATCGACTGGCCGGTCACCGGCGATGCCAACCAGAACGGCGTGGTCACGGTGCGCTACCGCAAGCAGGGCGACGGCACCTGGCGCCAGGGCCTGCCGCTGCGCCGCGTGCCCGCCGGCAGCAACGCCGGGTTCTCGTGGGCCAACCGGCACTCGGGCAGCCTGTTCGACCTGCAGCCGGGCACCACCTACGAGATCGAGCTGACGCTGACCGACCCGGACGGCGGCTCGACCACCCGCACCGTCACCGCGACCACGCGCAGCGTGCCCGCGCCGGCCGCCTCGGCCACCGTCAAGCAGGTCACGCCGGCCACCTTCGCCAGCGCCCTCAACAACGCCCAGCCGGGCGACATCCTGCAGCTGGCCGCGGGCACCTACAACGCCTTCACCGTGCCCAGGAGCGGCACGGCCGGCAAGCCCATCGTGATCCGCGGCACCAGCGGCGCGGTGGTCAACGGCAACATCGACCTGTTCAGCCAGCACCACGTGCACCTGGAGGGGCTGACGGTCAACGGCCGCATCCGCTTCAACAGCAGCAACCACGTCGCGATCATCCGCTGCACGATCAACGCGCAGGGCGACGGCATCGTCTCCTTCCTGCGCTCGGAGAACGCCTACATCGCCGACAACGTCGTCACCGGCCGCACCACCTGGGCCGAGAGCTCGCTGGGCGTCAACGGCAACAACGTCGGCGAAGGCATCCTGGTCACCGGCCCCGGCCACGTGATCATGAACAACCGCGTGCGCGGCTTCCGCGACGGCATCTCCTTCCTGGAGCAAGGCGAGGCGGTGGACCAGTACAGCATCGACGTGCTGAACAACGACATCAGCAACGCCGCCGACGACGGCATCGAGGCCGACTACTGCTTCCACAACTGCCGCATCCTGCGCAACCGCATCACCAACGCGTTCGTCGGCATCTCGTCGCAGCCGAGCCTGGGCGGGCCGACCTACCACGTGCGCAACGTCATCTACAACGCCGTGCTGGGCGCCTTCAAGCTCAACAACACCAGCACCGGCGACGTGCTGCTGCACAACACGGTGGTCAAGAGCGGGGACGGCTTCGGCGTCTACGCCGGCGTGCCGGTGCGGCACCTGTACACGCGCAACAACCTGTTCATCGGCGGCCCAGGCGGCAACTACGGCGGCTACAGCACCGGCAGCGGCCTGGTCGCCTCGCTCGACACGCTGGACACCGCCACCGCCTCGCTGGACCACGACGGCTACGGCTCGACCACCGGCCGCTTCGAGGCGCGCATCGGCAGCGCCCGCATCAGCAGCCTGGCCCAGATGCGCAGCAACACCACCGAGAAGAACGCCGTGCAGGTGGGCATGGACGTGTTCGCCGCCAGCGTCGCGTTCCCGTCCTCGCCGATGACCGCCTACCCCGCGCCGGACCTGCGCATCAAGGCCGGCTCGGCCGCGGCGGACGCCGGCGCCGTGCTGCCCAACATCAACGACGGCTACGGCGGCAGCGCCCCCGACCTGGGCGCCTACGAGGCCGGCAGCGCGCTGCCGGTGTACGGCCCCCGCTGACAACCGGGGCTTGCGCTTCGCGCTGCAATGGGGGCTGCGCCACCGTCGCGAGGCCCCTCATGCTGCTCGAAGGTTCCTGTCACTGCCAGGCGGTGCGGTTCAGCGTCGAATCGCACCAGCCCTGTCCCTTCATGCGCTGCTACTGCTCCATCTGCCGCAAGACGGCGGGGGGCGGCGGCTACGCGATCAACCTGGGTGCGGACTACCGCACGCTGAAGGTCACCGGCCGGCGCCACCTGGGCGTCTACCAGGCGCGGATCGACGACGCCCGCGGCCGCCGCACCAGCACCGGCCAGCGCCACTTCTGCAAGCGCTGCGGCAGCGCGCTGTGGCTGTACGACCCGACCTGGCCCGAGCTGGTCCATCCGCACGCGAGCGCCATCGACACCCCGTTGCCCGCACCGCCCCAGGCCGTGCACGCAATGCTCGGCTCGCGGGCCGGCTGGGTGGAGGTGGCGGCCCATCCGGGCGACGACTGCTTCGAGGACTGGCCGGACGTCTCGCTCGTCGCCTGGCACGAGCGGCACGGGCTGCGCCTGTGAGCGCAGTTTTTGCCGCCCCTGCGCAAGACTTGCACCCGCCGGTGCACAGGCCAGGGCGCACCGCAAGCGGCAGCGCTGCATGGCGCACCGGCATGGAATACGCTTGCGAGCACCAGACGCTCATTCATCACAGGAGGACGACAGACCCATGAAGATCGACCTCAAAGGCAGGACTGCCATCGTGACCGGCGCCACCCGCGGCATCGGCCACGCGATCGCCCGCGGGCTGCTCGATGCCGGCGCCTCGGTCGTCATCAACGCGCGCTCGCGCGACGAGGTGCACGCCGCCGTCGACACGCTGCGCCGCGGCGCGCTCAACGTCGAGGTGCGCGGCGTGGCCGCCGACCTGGGCACGCCCGACGGCTGCGCGGCACTGGTCAAGGCCATCCCGGAGGCCGACATCCTGGTCAACAACGCCGGCATCTTCGAGCAGCGCGACTTCTTCGCCATCGAGGACGAGGACTGGCAGCGCATGTTCGACGTCAACGTGATGTCCGGCGTGCGGCTGGCCCGCCACTACCTGCGCGGCATGTTGCAGCGCAACTGGGGCCGGGTGGTGTTCATCTCGTCCGAGTCGGCGCTGAACATCCCGGCCGAGATGGTCCACTACGGCTTCAGCAAGGCCGCCCAGCTGGCGGTCTCGCGCGGGCTGGCCAAGCTGACGCGCGGCACGCAGGTGACGGTCAACGCGGTGCTGCCCGGCCCGACCCGCACCGAGGGCGTGGAGCGCATGCTCGAGGCCATGGCGCGCGAGCGCGGCACCAGTGTCGACGAGCAGGCCGCCGCCTTCGTGCGCGAGCACCGGCCCAGCTCCATCATCCAGCGCTTCGCCTCGCCGCAGGAAATCGCCCACATGGTGATCTACGCCTGCTCGCCGCAAGCCTCCGCCACCAACGGGGCGGCCCTGCGCGTCGAAGGGGGAATCGTCGACACGATAGGCTAGGCCCATGCACGCCCTGCCCACCCTTGCCCGGCTGGCGGTCCCGGTGATCTTCGGCGCCGCCGCGCTGCTGGCACGCGCCCAGGGCCCGGCGCTGGTCGACACGCCGCCGCCCCCGCCGCAGACCAGCGTGGCGGAAATCCGCACCGCCCCCACGCCCGGCCGCGAGATCCGCCTGCGCGGCCAGCTGGTGCGCGACCTGGGCGACGGCCTGCATTTGTTCTCCGACCCCTCGGGGACCATCCCGGTGGACGTCAACCACACCGTGCTGACGGTGGACCGCGAGGTGCGCGGCCCGCTGCCCGTGGAGGTGGTCGGCGAGCTGGACGGCCCGGCGGACGCGCCGCCCACGGTGCGCGCGCGCAGCCTGACGGTGGTGGCTCCCCCTGATGCGGCACAGCCCCCGGCTGTGCGAGACTTGCCCGCGGGAGGCAATTCACCATAAGGCCCGTGTGGCGATCGCCCCGCCCCAGCCGCTGCCGGCGCACGGGCCCAGGAGTGCACCGTGGCCCGGACGACCCCGCCTGAGTCCCCGACCTTCGACTACGTGATCGTCGGCGCCGGCACCGCCGGCTGCCTGCTCGCCAACCGCCTCAGCCGCGACCCGGCCGTGCGCGTGCTGCTGCTGGAGGCCGGCCGGCGCGACGACTACCACTGGATCCACATCCCGGTCGGCTACCTCTACTGCATCGGCAACCCGCGCACCGACTGGCTCTACCACACCGAGGCCGACCCTGGCCTCAACGGCCGCACCCTGCGCTACCCGCGCGGCAAGGTGCTGGGCGGCTGCTCCAGCATCAACGGGATGATCTACATGCGCGGCCAGCGGCGCGACTACGACCACTGGGCCGCGCTGACCGGCGACGACGCCTGGCGCTGGGACCAGTGCCTGCCCTACTTCAAGCGGCACGAGAACCACTGGCGCCTCGACCCCGAGCGCCGCGACCAGGCCNGCGAGGCCTTCGCCGCGCTGCATGGCCACGGCGGCGAATGGCGCGTCGAGAAGCAGCGCCTGCACTGGGACATCCTCGACGCCTTCGCCCAGGCCGCCCAGCAGGCCGGCATCCCTGCCACCGACGACTTCAACGGCGGCAACAACGAGGGCGTCGGCTACTTCGAGGTCAACCAGCGCGCCGGCTGGCGCTGGAACGCCGCCAAGGCCTTCCTGCGCCCGGTGTGCATGACCCGGCCCAACTTCCGGCTCTGGACCGACGCGCACGTCACCCGCCTGCTGTTCGAGCGCGACGGCGACGGCATGCTGCGCACCACCGGCTGCGAGGTGCGCACGCCCTCCGGCGTGCAGCAGGTCCGCGCGGCGCGCGAGGTGATCCTGGCCGCCGGCGCGATCGGCTCGCCACAGATCCTGCAGCTGTCGGGCATCGGACCGGCGGCGCTGCTGCACGAGCACGGCATCGAGGTCGTGCACGATTTGCCCGGCGTCGGCGAGAACCTGCAGGACCACCTGCAGATCCGCGCGGTGTATTCGGTGGAAGGCGTGAAGACGCTCAACACGCTGACGCGCCGCTGGTGGGGCAAGGCCATGATCGGGCTGGAATACGCGCTGCGCCGCACCGGGCCGATGAGCATGGCCCCCTCGCAGCTGGGCGCCTTCACCCGCTCCTCACCCGCGCACGAGTGGCCCAACGTCGAGTACCACGTGCAGCCGCTGTCGCTGGAGGCCTTCGGCGAGCCGCTGCACCCGTTCAACGCCTTCACGGCGAGCGTCTGCAACCTCAACCCGACCAGCCGCGGCCACGTGCACATCCGCTCCCCGCGCCCCGAGGACGCCCCGCGCATCCTGCCCAACTACCTCTCCACGCCCGAGGACCGCAAGGTGGCCGCCGACTCGCTGCGGCTGACGCGCCGCATCGTCGCCCAGCCCGCGCTGCAGAAATACCGCCCGCAGGAAGTCAAGCCCGGCGTGCAGTACCAGACCGACGAGGAACTGGCCCGGCTGGCCGGCGACATCGCGACGACCATCTTCCACCCCGTGGGTACCTGCAAGATGGGCCGCCCCGACGACCCCACCGCCGTCGTCGACCCGCGCCTGCGCGTGCGCGGCGTGCGCGGCCTGCGCGTGATCGACGCCAGCGTGATGCCGACCATCACCAGCGGGAACACCAATTCGCCGACGCTGATGATTGCGGAGAGGGGGGCGGAGTGGATACTAAACAATAATCCACTAGAGTGAAAGAGCCGCAACAACGACCCGCCACCCAGCATACGATTCCATAGATCGCCATGAGAAATTTTACAGCGCTCTTCCTGACCACACT
>Ga0065720_1000247_pt1 | contig 33640 bp, 32 predicted proteins | sample Thericmetagenome_FD_59107 | JGI IMG/M metagenome (GOLD analysis project Ga0065720, IMG submission 59107) | Thermophilic microbial communities from the Joint Bioenergy Institute, California, USA of rice/straw/compost enrichment - eDNA_2 v2... | ecosystem: Engineered > Solid waste > Grass >... | reverse complement strand
AAAACATTTGGGTCGCCTCTTGTCCATTAATCAGGGGGCATTTTTTATGCCTGCCCATTTATATTTGATATTGCATGCAAATATCTTGTATCATATATAGGCTCCATGCTGTTTATTTGTTTTAATAAAAAAATAGCATATTTGCTAAATGAACAATGGCATTGTATCTAAAAAATGCTATATCCTGTAAAAAAACAATTATTGAGGAACACTGTTATATCATTTGTGCAGATGCTAACCGTTGTATTTGGATATCTTGTTTGATTGAACTTTCAATATATGCGATTCCTTTGGCTCTTATTCATTCCGTTTTTTTCTTTCTCTCAGGTGGTAAAATTTAGACAGTATCGAGAAGGCGAAATCTTCAGATACAAGCTTACAACGGACACCTATAACAATGATAAATATACAGGCACTTCGGTGGCGATTTCGGAGCATCGTGTGGTAAAAGAGGGCTCTATATGGGCAGAATCAATTAAATGGTTGGAGAAGGCCAGTTTTACTTCCAAGGATACCCTTAACTTGAGCACTGCCGCTTTATCTGTAAAGCCCTATTCTGTATCTCTAGCTCCTGAAGGGAGGGTATTGCTGCCCAAGCTTTCGGTACCGGATATGGTAGGAGAGATCACCGATTTAAACACATTTTATGTGGCTATAGCTCCTGCGTTGAAGGCTCAGGCTTTGTCCGAGAATAATCGGGAATTCATCAATCCCGAACTTCGAAAAGGCAATTTCGCAGATAGTATGACCATCCTTTACGGAACGGACTGCATTCAAGTGACCCAACGTTTGATAAGTACTGATAAGCAGTATACCATTGTGGAAACCAAGTTTAGTCCTCCTGTTGTACCCTGTTTAGAACCACTTATTGATACCATCGCTACCTCCATTTTCGACTATCCCAACAACTTTCAGATGATTAGAAAGGGGAATGGCGATAAGGTAAATTTATTCTGGGGTGTGGAGGAGTTTATTATTATGTCTAAGATCGACAATCAAAACGGACAGATCGTGGAGGCATCGATGGACAATCGATTAAAGCTTCGCATGCGCTACAACGCTTCACCGGATTTGAAAACATATGATGTGGAAATGCCGGTAACGCTTAGAAGAAATCTTAAATTGGAATTACTAAAATAAAAAATGAGTCAGGCCTTCGGTGTCAGATGGGCTATCTGATTCAGCATCCTGACTCACCTCCCGCAAAAATTAAAAAACTGAAAATACATTTCTGGTAAATCGAAGTAAATTCGATACTCTTATTAGGTTTCGAAATGCAAGTATTTAGGTGTATGGCCATCTAAACAAACACTTACATANTTTCTTCATCATCATCAAAACCTAGCTCCTCATCGTCGTCATNATGAGTNCTACCGATATTGAGCATACTACCGAAGAGATCCTTAAACTCAATTTGTGTTTCAAAAATTTTCTTACTAATGGAAGAATAAGCCGCTAATCCGTGCAATACAAACTCCATCAGTAGGCCGGTCTGCATGTCGTTGGCTCCCGGAAAAAATTGCTTCACCAAGGCGTGTAGTCCGTCCACGGCGTACAACAATTGTAATTTTTCCTCGTCTTTAGTATGGAAGGGGATTGTCAATTGATTGCCTTTGTCGAACCAGCCGATGATGGCGCGATAAGGATTTTCATCGGCTTTCTGTTGTGCCGAAGGTTTGCCGGTATTTCTTCTTTTCTTTAGCTGCTCCGGATNGGGGAAGTATTGTACAAACTGCGTGCGGATGGCTTTTTCCAATAAATTCATGGCTACCTGNTAGGGGCCTTCTTGCTCACCTTCGTACACCAGCTCTACCTTTCCGGTAATGGATGGAATAATGCCAATNAGGTCGGCAATCCACACTTGGGTTTTCGATTCGTTATTGATCAATGCGCGTCTTTCCGCTGCACTTACGGCGTTTTCTCTTGCCGAAATAGTCAATCTGGCGCTTACNCCGCTTTTTTTGTCCACAAATTCGCTGTTGCGGGCTTCAAAAGCCACTTGTTCTATCAGGCGCTTGATAAGATCGCTCACCGCCACTTTTTCCGCTACATCGGCAGCGATATCGGCTTCCTGTTCGGTAATTTCCAGAGCGTGCTCCAATGTTTTGGGATAGTGGGTGAGGATCTGACTTTCTATCCGGTCTTTCAGTGGCGTAACAATAGAGCCGCGGTTGGTATAATCCTCGGGGTTGGCCGTAAATACAAAAAGAATATCCAGGGGCAGCCTTAATTTGAAACCACGTATCTGAATATCGCCTTCCTCCAAGATATTAAATAAAGCTACCTGTATCCGTGCTTGCAGATCGGGCAATTCGTTAATGACAAAGATGCCGCGATTGCTGCGCGGAATAATACCATAATGCAAAACTNGTTCGTCAGCAAAGCTGAGTTTGAGGTTAGCAGCTTTAATAGGATCGATATCGCCGATGAGATCTGCCACACTCACGTCAGGCGTAGCCAGTTTTTCGGCATAACGTTGACTGCGGTGTACCCACTCAATAGGCGTGTCATTGCCTTTTTCGGCAATGAGGTCTTGGGCATACTTCGAGATGGGGTTTAAAGGATCGTCGTTGATATCGCTGCCGGCTACTATGGGAATGTATTCATCCAATAGTTCGGTCATCTGGCGTGCCATGCGGGTTTTGGCTTGTCCGCGCAAGCCCAACAATAGGATATTGTGTTTGCTTAGNAGGGCGCGCTCCACATCGGGAATTACCGAATCTTCATAACCGATGATGCCCGAAAAAGTGGTTTCGCCGCTTTTGAGTTTTTGTATAAGGTTCTGACGAATTTCTTCTTTTATGGATTTAGATTGATATCCTGACTGAATCAGCTCTCCGAGGGTAGTTGCATTCATATATTGTAAACGTCGGTTTTAGTAAATGATTGTTTTTGTTGTAATGAAAAGTGGTGTCTTAATGCTGTTAAGTTTAGAATACATTTTTCGACTTGCCTCTTTCAAAGTCTTTAAAGATAAAAACTTCCCAGATTATCTAAAGAAGCAAAATAAGCTTTACCGTTATTCATTTCGGTGAATTCATGTACAAAGCGCTGTAGATAAGGATCGGTAGCAATCATGAATGTGGTGACTGGTGATTTTATTTTTTTTGCATTGAGCAGCCAGATTGAGGCATCTGTTGACCACTTTTCTATCCAACCCAAAAGCATTTTTGTAATAGCGGTTGCCAATTTTCAGACAGGTGGGCTTTCCGTCTGTGATCATGAAGATTTGTTTATTAGGATTTTTTCTTCTACGTAAGATATCCATGGCCAATTCCAGCCCGGCTACCGTATTGGTATGGTAGGGGCCCACCTGCAGATAAGGAAGATCCTTGATGGCCACCGGCCATGCGTCATTGCCAAACACTACAATGTCCAGTGTGTCCTTCGGATATCGGGTCGTAATCAGTTCGCTCAGCGCCATGGCTACTTTCTTGGCAGGAGTGATGCGGTCCTCTCCGTATAGAATCATGGAGTGGGAGATGTCGATCATGAGCACCGTGGAGGTCTGGGTTTTGAAGTCGGTTTCGCGAATGCTGAGATCGTCTTCGCGCAGCATAAAACTTTCAATACCGTGATTGATTTGCGCGTTTCGGATCGACTCGGTGAAATCAATTTGTTCCAGCATGTCGCCGAATTGAAAAGGGCGCGTTTCGGGATTGATTTCATCGCCCTGTCCCGGCTTAAACGGTTCTGTGATCACCTTTGGAACCTTTGCGCAGTTTTCCGAAGATTTCTTCCCAGGCTTTTTTTACGGATGCCTTGCTCGGTTTTAGGAGTGATTCTGATTTCGCCTCTTTGCGGATCTTCGGTAATGTAACCTTTCTCTTTCAGGTCTTCAATAAAATCGCCGATACCGTACTCATCATCTGTAAGTTGATACTCTTTATCCAGATGGTTTAGCCACTGTAGTGCTTCGGCCACATCTCCGCTGGTATATGTAAGGAGTTGCAGGAATACATCCAAAAGTTTATCAAATGGAGATTTTCCCTGCAGGTTAGGATCAAATTTTGAAAAATGAAAGCCTCGCATATCTATAAATATAACACATTATCAAATGAGATGTTTGCCTTTGTGGAAACTATTGCCAAGCTTTTTGAAAACCAATAAAAAAGCTGCCCGTAAAGGCAGCTTTTGACAAATATAATTTTCTCGGCAAGATGCTACTTTGTAGCCTCCTGAGTCGCTTTTTGAGCACTGTCGGCGGCCTGTTGGGCTTCCTGCGGATTGATTTCCGGAACCTGCTGTGCCGCTTTTTTTGTGGGATCGTAGGTTTGCTCCACCTGTTTGAGTACTTCATCCATGATTTCGTTGAGGATGACTTCGGTGTACTCTAAGCCCTGAGTAGTACTCGGGCTTATTATTTTTCAAATACTCGTAGTAAGCTCTTTGATCCACTATATCTTTTCTTACTGCTTCGGCAATCTGTCTAGCACGATCAAACATACCGGCTTTGTAATGTGCTTCTACCAGTAAGATGCCGGTTTGATTGTGCATGCTGTAACGGCTGGTCATACCATAAGGCAGATTTTCCGGCAGTATGTTCTGGGCTTCTTTTTCCAGAAGTTTTATAGCCTCTTCTTTTCTGCCCGCATCGGCCAGATTACCGGCGGCTTCTGCAAAGATGGCTCTGATGTTCAGCAGGTACTGTCTGTTCACTTCATCAAAATACACACCTTTTTTATTAGCGCCACCAAATTCAAATTTTTTGTGGAGGTTGTTGAAGATGACTTCCAGATTGTTATCTCTTACTGAGGTACCTCCCGCCCTCATGGAGCGCATGGCCTGATCGGTTACCCAGTTCTGCTGGGGTGTCTTTACGGGGAATGGTACGAGTCTGTAAGTTAGCCCATCCTTGCGTAAATAGTGGCCGAAGCCTAAATCGCCATATGCCGCAGTGAAGTAGATGGGGCGCTGCCATTTGTTAGTGGCAATGATGTTCAGCATGATCAGATCGTTACGAGTTAATGCCGAGGCTGGTATATCGAACTGAATCTGATCAGCGATGCTGTCTGTAGGATTCGCAGTACCATTCTTACGTACCACTTCTTTGTCTACAGGAACAAAGAATTTTCTGAAAGGCATGATGCCGGGGCCTACATCGTTTCCATCTTCATCCGTTACGCTTTGTCCTAGATAATCCTTCATCACGTCGTATAATGGATAATAGGCGTTAGGATCGAGCTTATCGCCTCCCTGATTACCGATACGGATATATTCTCTGTTATGTCCCTGTATTTGTTCGGGAGACCAGATCACATCTACACTATCGGCATCATTAATCTTATATCTCAATTGGTTGATATACCAGTCAATACCTAAAAGGCTGGTATTGATGATGCGAATATCTTTTCTGATACCTTCTACTTCCTGAGCGTACCATAGAGGATAGGTATCGTTATCTCCAAAGGTGAATAGGATGGCATTGGGTGCGCAGCTCTCCAGATAGTCTTTAGCTAGGTCGGGAGCCAGCGTTTTTTGGCTACGATCGTGATCATCCCATTCTTGTTGTGCCATAAGCGCAGGTACGAAAAGGCAGATTACGGAAGCCACAATGCCGGCTGTTTTTAAATTGGTGCCTTTAGCCGATAAGGCTCGTACGATTAGCGTTATCGCTATTACTACCAGTACAAACCACAAAGCTGCGAATATGGAAGCTGTGATGGTACCTTTGAAGGTAGCGGTGAGGCTGCTGATAAGTGTTACCAAGAAGGCCAGGGTAGCCCCGTATGTTAATATTTTCTTGAATAAATCTTTTTCAAGCTTTTCTACCGCCATTCTTACAAATGCTAATACGGAAAGGCCGATCCAGATGGCGAATACATAGCAGGCTCCAACGAACACATAATCTCGCTCTCTAGGCATATTACCCGGTGCATTCAGGTAGATCACTAGCGCCTCTCCCATAAAGAAGAAGAAGATCAGCGTTACGATAAAGTCCCTGCGGTTTTTCAGCAATTGATATACAAAGCCCAAAATGCCTAACACAAAGGGCAGCATATAGAGCTTATTATGTCCTTTATTATTTTTAAGGCTGTCTGGCAGTTTGCTTTGATCGCCCAAGCGCGGGCTATCAATCAGGCTGATACCAGATATCCAGTTGCCATCCCGCTTATTGCCGAATCCCTGCAAGTCGTTCTGACGTCCTGCAAAATTCCACATGAAGTAACGCATGAAGAGAAAATCGGTCTGATAGGAGAGGAACCAGTTGATATTGTCGGCATAGCTGGGTGCGCCATAATGAATCTGACCGGTCTGTTCATCGCGTTGCTGGTCTAAGTTAAGCCAGTCGGCATAAAACTGAGCATGTCCCTGAGCATTGCTGGGATCCCAAACTCTGGGGAATAGCTGCATATCGCTTTTCTGATATACATATTCGCGTCTACGTCCAATAGGAATGTATTTGTCTTTCCCTTTGGAGTATTGCATTTCCTTGTATTTTATAACGGGGTATCCCACCGCATCACGTTCTACTTCTGCAGCATAGTGCGGGCCATAAATCAATGGGGCGCTACCGTATTGTTCGCGAGACAGGTAATACACTAGATTGATGGGGTTATCCACATTATTCATGTCAATGGCCGGGTCGGCATTACTGCGGATCATGGAAGTGAAGTACATGGAGTACCCCAACATCATGAACGCATAACACCACAATAAAAGTTTAAGAATACCTAGTGTAGCCGGCTTGATAAAATAACCCAATACGCCACCAATCGCTAGTAATAAAATGATTTTAAAAGCAGCTCCTGTTGAGGAGAATGCAAATGGCAAAAAGGCCATGGTGAAGAATAGTGCGGCCCAAATTAACAAAGAGGTTTTTGAAACATTATTCTTAAAGCGCAATCCCCACACAATGAGTGCAGCAAGTACCACAAAATAAATGGCAAAGCCCGAGAAGAACGGTAGTCCGAATTTGTTTACAAAGAATACATCGAATAATCCTGCTGCTTTCATGCTGTATTGAATTACCGCCACTTGTACGATGCCGGTGATGGCACAACCTACTAGAAATGCAATCAATGCTCCGCGGTTAGTGGCTTTATATCGGCGGTAATAATAAATCATTACAATAGCAGGAATGGTAAGCAGGTTTAGGAGGTGTACGCCGATGGATAGTCCCATCATAAAGAAGAGGAATATAATCCAGCGGTCGCTTTTAGCGCGTTCCATTTCATTGGTAGCGCGTTCGTCTGCATGTTCCCATTTTAATATCAGCCAAAATACTAATGCTGTAAACAATGAAGACAAAGCGTATACTTCGCCCTCTACTGCACTGTACCAAAAAGAATCTGTAAATGTGTATGCCAATGCACCGATTACACCCGCCCCCATCACAGTTATTAACTGAGCAGGAGAGAGCTCTTCGCCTACATTTACATACATTTTGCGGGCGAAGTGTGTAATAGTCCAGAAAAGAAAGAGAATGGTGCCTGAACTAGCAAGGGCACTCATAAAGTTTACGGCATTGGCCGCAGTCATTGCATTATCTCCGAACAGGATAATAAAAAAGCGTCCCAATAAAGTAAACATGGGGGCTCCCGGAGGGTGAGGCATTCCTAATTTGAAGGCGCAAGCAACGAACTCGCCACAGTCCCATAATGATCCGCGAGCTTCACGAGTAAATACATACGTTAATGTAGCAATGACAAATACAATCCAACCTGTAATATTGTTTACTTTTCTGAAATTCATTGACAAATAAATTTGTTGATGCTCACAAAAATAGGGATAAACCCTATCATTTAAACGTTTCGGAAAGGTATTATGAAAAATTTTAAATATAGGAAAAAGCTTTTGTAGCACTATCTGCAAGAAAATAGGGGCTAAAGTGCTCCTTAGCGATAGATATAAGAAGGGTTTCTGTAAGGATTATTGTACCAGCTAGCATCTATTTCGCGCACAAAATTTTCGATTTCTCTGTCGAAACTTTCTTTGAGATTATATTCCTGTTTGAGATTGCCGCCGTAAAAGAAGGCTATTGTCTGATACAGTCGAGCATTCAAACTACCCTTATACTCTTTCAATATTTCGTAACAATTGTTGCCGGTTTGTCGGTTAATAAGCTTCATTAGTACTTTCCCTTGGTATACCGATAAGTTACTCAGCGGTTCGGCAAATTTCTGTTTGAGCTCTTTTTCTCGGGATTTTATAATTGCTTTCCGGTCTTTCTTATTGCCGGCAGTTTCCAATTCCTTATTGATTTGATTGATAATATTGCCGGCTATGCGTGCATAGGGATAGCATACATATACTGCATTTCTAAGGCGATTATACTCTCGCTTTACCTGTTCCAGTTTGGCTGGCGGTAACTTGGAGATCCATACATTTTCCTCCTCGGCATAAGGCATTATTTTAAAAGAATCATAGTCGGTACCGTACCAAATGGCACCTACCACAATGGTATCATAAGGCCCCCAGTCTTTCATAATCTCTTCCATGCTGGGCCGTGGAGGAATGCGCGAGGGATCGACACTTGTTTGAGCATTGCTGATTAAAGTGCTCATAAGTGCGAAGGCAACACTTACTAAACTAGCGATATGTTTGCGAAGGGTACTCAAAGCACTAGGTTAAATAGCAATTTACTGCATTTTTATTTATACTCATTTTAATGAATTGATAAGGAAATCTTAATAGTCATTACAATCGTTGCAACAGTGTGGCGATAAGGACGGCCGTAACGGTATTGAGAAAATTTACCATATTGTTGGTAAGATAACCTTTGTCTTCATATGCGGCTCCTAGTAGCGAATCCATGATGTTGCCTGCTGTTCCGGCTATAATAATTATCAACAAGTCAAAACTCACCCCATAGAATATGCCGTAAATTAGGGCAATGAGAGTACTGCCTACTATTCCCCATAACGTACCCTCACGGCTAATAATGCCGTTGCCTCCTTTTTTCGCTGGTTGAAAACTGAGAATATGAAAGAAGCGCTTGCCGTATACATTTCCCAGTTCTGAAGAAAAGGTATCGGCTGTGGCGGCAGCAAAACATGCTGCAACCAAAAGCGGTGTATTGAGGTGCGATTTTGGAAATAGCAGCGAAAGCATCCCGATAATTGCAGCCGCTCCTGCGTTGGCAAATACCTGTCCACTTTTGCGGCGTCCCTTGTCTTTTTCGGCCAAGCCCGCCTGCTGTTTAAGCTCCATTTTCCAGGAAGTAACCAATACACCCATTATAAAAAAAGCGGCCATCAGTATCACACCGACAACACCACAGGTGATATAAATGAGGGTAACTCAAAAATGCCGCCCATCAAAGCCGCTGCAATAGTGAGTTTGCGAAGTTGTACACTCAGCAGCATGCCGGCTACCACTATTATAGCGAATATGATATGGGCGCTATTCATCTGTATATCTTTATAAGACGGGCGGTTTTTATTTTACAAGATTGCACAAAAATATATTTGGTGATTACATTTTATGAATTAAATTTGCACTCCATGAGAACAAAGCAATTTTTTACCGGGTTTTATTTTTACTTCTTTTTTACCAAAAAAATGAAGCCGGGATTGCTGTAGTTCGACTCAACTAGGATAATAATAGTGAAGGTATAAATGAATCCCGGCTCCCAAGGCCGGGATTTTTTTGATACCTCTCCCAGAAGTATTTCCGAGAAGGGGTTCACTGAAAGCAAATAAATAACATAAGATGACCAGTAAGAAAGAGGAATCTAAAAGTAAAGAAGGAGATGCCCCTTCACTGACGGAAGAGGTTGCACCTCATATTGCCATTCAGGGTTATGAAGGATGTTTTCATCAACAAGCCGCACAATACTATTTTGGCAAACATGTCACAGTAGAATGCTGCGCTACTTTTAAAGAAGTGATTGCGGCCGCTAAGGATAAGAGCAGAACCGACGGCTGTATCATGGCGATTGAAAACTCCATTGCCGGCAGCATTTTGCCCAACTACAATTTGTTGCAATCTAGCGGATTGAAAATAGTGGGTGAAATTTATATGCAGATTCATCAAAATTTGCTGGTGAATCACGGAGTAGAACTGGAAGATATTAAGGAAGTGCATTCGCACACTATGGCCTTGCAACAGTGTTATGAATTTCTCGATCAGTATAAGTGGAAACTGGTAGAAACGGAAGATACAGCCTTAAGCGCTAAGCATATTGCACAATATAAAAGCAAGCATATTGCAGCAATAGCTAGTACATTGGCCGCTGAGATTTACGACTTGAAGGTGTTAGCTCCTAAAATTCAGACTTTAAAAAAGAACTATACCCGCTTTCTGGTATTGAAGAGACCGGAAGATGTGAAAGAAGAGCAGATTGGCAACAAAGCTTCGATTAATTTTAAAACTATACATAAAGAGGGAGCATTAGCCAGAGTGTTGGGTGTGATTGCCATTCATAAAGTAAACCTCTCTAAGCTGCAGAGCTTCCCCATTCCGGGTTCGGATTTCAAGTATCAGTTTCACGCCGATATGGAATTCGACAACATTAAAACATTTCATAGAGTTATCGAAAAAATTACGCCGCTGACAGAGGGTATCAAGATTTACGGTATTTATAAAAAAGGTATATGGAAGTAGCCAACAGATTAAAAGGTGTAGGCGAATATTATTTCTCAAAGAAGTTAAGAGAAATTGACGACCTGAATAAACAAGGAAAAGATATTATCAATCTGGGTATCGGGAGTCCTGATTTACCTCCACATCCTGATGTGGTAAAAGTATTGTACGAAGAGGCCCAGAAACCCAATGTACACGGTTATCAAAGTTATAAGGGTAGTCCGGTATTGCGGAAAGCGTTTGCCGACTGGTATCAGCAATGGTACGGTGTGACGTTGCATCCGGATACAGAAATCCTGCCTCTCATTGGTAGTAAGGAAGGTATTATGCACATCTGCATGACTTATTTGAATGAGGGAGATGCGGCGCTGGTACCCAATCCGGGATATCCTACTTACAGAAGCAATGTCACTATTGCCGGAAGCACTTGTATCGATTATGATCTGAAAGAGGAACATCATTATCAACCTGATTTTGCGGCGATCGAAAAACAAATTACCGAATACAACAATAATGGTAAAGGCAGTGTGAAATTGTTTTTTGTAAACTATCCGCAGATGCCCACCGGTCAGCGTCCCGATAGGAAGGTATTTGAAGCGTTGGTGGCATTTGCAAAAAAACATCAGCTTTTGGTGGTGCATGATAATCCTTACAGCTTTATCCTGAATGATGAGCCTATAAGTTTGTTAAGTGTAGCGGGTGCTAAAGATGTGGTGATTGAACTCAATTCGCTGAGTAAATCACATAATATGGCTGGATGGCGTGTGGGTGTATTGTGTGGTGCGGAAGCACGCATTAACGAAGTGCTGCGGTTTAAAAGCAATATGGACAGCGGTATGTTCCTGCCACTACAACTGGCTGCCACAAAAGCATTAACATTGGGAAAGGAATGGCATGATGAAGTAAATAAAGTATATCGTGAGCGTAGGGAGAAAGTGTTTCAATTGCTGGATATACTAGAATGCACTTATTCCAAAGATCAGGTAGGTATGTTTGTATGGGCACGTATTCCCGAGAAATATGACAACTGTTATAAGGTGGTGGATGATGTATTGTATAAAGCCAATGTATTCATTACACCTGGAGGTATTTTCGGCAGTGGTGGAGAGCAGTACATTAGAATCAGCCTTTGCGGTTCAATAGCTCGATTTGAGCAAGCTATCAGCAGAATACAACAAAGCCTGATATCATAAAACAGCAATAATAGAATAGTAGTGGTTTGCGCCCACTTCATAGAACAAATAGCTAAAGTAAAATGAATAAACGTAAAAAAATAGCAATAATAGGAGTAGGGCTTATCGGAGGTTCGATGGCATTGCAGCTACATGAGAAAAAGTTGTCCTCCAAATTGATTGGTGTGGAGAACAACCCGCAGCATGCCGAAGAAGCTCTGGAAGCGGAGCTGGTAGATGAAATATTGCCCTTGGATGAAGCTATTAAGGAAGCAGAAGTGATTTTTCTGGCGGTCCCCGTAAATGTACAAGTGGATTTATTACCCAGAATTCTGGATAAAGTTACCGACCAGATCGTGCTGGATATGGGCTCTACAAAGGCGGATATCATCGCTGCGGTTCAGAAGCACCCCAAGAGAGGTCGGTATGTAGCTACTCACCCTATGTGGGGTACGGAGTACAGTGGCCCCAAAGCTGCAGTGCGTGGTGCTTTTGAAGGAAAGGCTGTGATTCTTTGTAATAAGAAAGACAGCGATCCCGATGCGGTAGAGTGGGTAGAGAAAATGTACACTAAAATAGGAATGAAGCTGGTGGAGATGGATGCCCGGGCGCATGATTTGCACGTGGCCTATGTGAGCCATATATCACATATTACTTCTTTTGCACTAGCTAATACTGTATTGGAAAAGGAAAAAGTGGAAAGCGCTATTTTTCAGATCGCTTCAGCAGGTTTTGAAAGCACGGTGCGATTGGCCAAAAGTAGTCCGGCGATGTGGGTGCCGATATTCCTTCAGAATAAAGACAATATTTTAGATGTACTCACGGAGCATATCGACCAGCTGGTGAAGTTTAAAAATTATATCGCCAACAGTGATCAGGAAAACTTACGATCGTTAATCGTAGAGGCGAATAAAATCAGACGAATCATAAAATAAAAATTAAATTTGCCGGAGTTTGTATAAGTNTCAAACGNATTTTGAATATTTTTTAAAAAGTTTGAACAAAAGCTTACGGTTATTAAATAACATCAATAATTATTTCGCATGAGCACTCAGCAATTATCAGCAAAAGAGAAAATTCAGGAAGTATGGGGCACGCGTCCTTTAATTATTAGCGGTCCCTGTAGCGCCGAAACGGAAGAGCAGGTTTTGGAAACGGCACAACAGCTGGCTGCAACTGGAAAGGTAAATATGTTGCGTGCCGGAATCTGGAAACCGCGTACTAAACCAGGTATGTTTGAAGGAATCGGTACCAAAGGGCTACCTTGGTTACAAAAAGCAAAAGAGCTTACAGGCTTACCTACAGCTGTAGAGGTAGCTACTGCCAAGCAAGTACAGGATGCACTTACTTTTGATGTAGATGTATTATGGATTGGTGCACGCACTACCGTAAATCCTTTCAGTGTACAGGAAGTGGCTGATGCCCTGCGTGGTGTAGACGTACCTGTGTTAGTGAAAAACCCCATTAACCCTGATCTGGAATTGTGGAGTGGTGGTGTAGAGCGTATTGCTCGTGCAGGTATCAAAAAATTGGGATTGATTCACCGCGGATTTTCTTCTTACGGAAATACACAATTCCGCAATGCACCGATGTGGCATCTGGCCATCGAAATGAAATTGAGATACCCTGAATTACCTATTATTAACGACCCTTCACATATCTGCGGTAAAAGAGATACGTTGCTCGAAGTAGCACAGAAGGCCATAGACCTGGATTACGATGGATTGATGATTGAAAGCCATATTGATCCAGACAATGCATGGAGTGATGCTAAACAACAGGTAACTCCTGCCCGTCTGAAAGAAATGCTGGAAACCATCATTTGGAGAAAAGAGGATGTAGATAATAAGGATTATCATCAGGCACTGGAAAAGCTGCGTCAGCAAATCAACCATCTGGATGATGAGATACTGCAAATTCTTGCACAGCGCATGAAAATTGCGGATCAGATAGGGCAGTATAAAAAAGAAAATAACATTACTATTTTACAGCCCAATCGTTGGCAAGAAGTGATGGAAAAAACTATTTCACGTGGTGAAAACTTAGGTCTTAGCCGCGATTTTCTGAGCAAGTTCTTAGATGCCGTGCATCTGGAAAGCATCAATCATCAGAAAAAAATAATGGATGCTTAAGTCTGATTGAATTGCTGAGTGCGAAATAAGCGCTACCCGTAAAGGCCTACATGGTAGGAAGTAGCATACAGGTATTTCCTACTATGTAGCTATCGGGTGTGTTCCATCTTACAAGATTCTGTTTGCTGACTTTTTACAATGAGCGATATTATTACCTCTTCTTAGAATCGATAAAACGATAGAATTTGGTTCAGACTTATAAATTCTCCAACGCTGCTACCGACTTTTACTTCAACAGCTCTTTAAAAGAGTTGGGTAAGATTATTGATAGAAAGCATACTTTTTTCATTACTGACCAGCATATATTTAAAGCTCACGAAAAGAAGTTCAAAGGGCTGAATACGATAGTGATTCCTGCGGGCGAAGAACACAAAAAGCAAAGTACTGTAGACGATATTATTTTAAAACTAATTCAGTCGAAGGCTGACCGCAAATCGGTGCTGGTAGGNGTAGGCGGTGGTGTGATTACCGATCTTACAGGTTATGTGGCTTCGGTGTACATGAGAGGCATCCGCTTTGGATTTGTNCCTACTACGGTACTGGGGCTGGTGGATGCATCCATAGGCGGAAAGAACGGTATTGATGTAGGAGTGTACAAAAATATGGTGGGCGTAATTCGTCAGCCATCTTTCATTCTGCACGATCTTGCACTGCTTCAGTCGTTACCTCAGAAGGAGTGGCAGAATGGGTTTGCAGAAGTAATCAAACATGCTTGCATTAAAGATGCGGCCATGTTCAAAGAACTGGAGCAGCATCAGTTGAGCGATTATCAAAAAAACAAAACACTGCTAGCCGATCTGGTACGTCGCAATGCGCTTATAAAGATTAAGGTGGTTCAGAAAGACGAGTTTGAAAAAGGGGATCGTCGATTGCTCAATTTTGGCCATACAATCGGTCATGCTATCGAAACACAGTATGCGCTGATGCATGGTGAGGCAGTATCTATAGGAATGGTGTATGCTTGCGATATTGCGCAGCAGTTAAAAGGCTTTGCAGGAAAAGAACGCGTTCGTTCGCTGATAGCGCAATATCAGCTGCCCACGCACATCAACTTCGATGCCGCTAAGGTATTTGAAGTGCTGACGATGGATAAAAAACGTGTACAGAAGGAGATGAATTTTGTGTTGCTTGAAAAAATCGGTAAAGGAGTAGTACATCCTATTCCGCTCAAACGATTGGAAAGCATCATCAAGAAATTACAATAAACAAAGCGGCGGCTTTACCTGTCGTCGTCATACTATCGACAAGTNCGATAATAAATAAAAGGAGAATGAAGATTACAATTTCACCCTCAGNATTAAAAGGCGATATACTAGCCCCGGCTTCCAAAAGCTCCATGCAGCGCGCGTGTGCAGCTGCATTAGTTGCAGCGAAGCGCTCAATAATATACAATCCCGGTCATAGTAATGATGATAAGGCCGCTAGGGGTATCATTACAGCCCTAGGAGCCGTTATCGAAAAAGCTCATGAACAAATTACTGTAGATAGCACTTCATTTGCCAAGGTATTGGATACCGTTGCAAAACAGCAGGAAGCAGGTGAAGCGCTTACCATTAACTGCGGCGAAAGTGGGTTAAGTATTCGCATGTTTACGCCACTGGCGGCACTTACCAATAAGAAGATTACCATTACCGGTGAGGGTAGCTTGGTGACAAGGCCAATGGACTTTTTTGATGAAGTGCTGCCTCAATTGGGTGTACAGGTGCAATCAAACGATGGCAAGCTGCCGCTTATTATACAGGGGCCCTTACAGCCCAAAAATATCACCATCGACGGTTCATTGAGCTCACAGTTCTTAACCGGATTGCTGCTAGCTTATTCGGTAGCGCAGATAGATCCTGCCGAGGGGAAAGAAATTTCGATAAAGGTTAGCAATCTTAAAAGCAAACCCTATATCGATCTTACATTGGATGTGATGAAGAAGTTTGGCCTGCGTGTACCGGAGAACCTCAACTATGAGGAATTTGTATTTGATTATTCGAAGCCTCATCCGGATGTAGAACGTGAGTGTAATACGTATACTGTGGAGGGTGATTGGAGTGGTGGAGCCTTTTTGTTGGTAGCAGGAGCTATTGCAGGCGATATTACCGTAAGAGGATTAAGTATGGCCAGTACGCAAGCCGATAAAAAAATAACAGAAGCTTTAATGGCTGCTAATGCGGGGATGGCTATCGATGCAAAAGGTATCCATCTTCATAAATCGGAATTGAAAAGTTTTGAGTTTGATGCTACCGATTGTCCAGATTTGTTCCCTCCTTTAGTGGCACTTGCCGCTTATTGTAACGGTGTTACTAGTATTAAAGGGGTTACGCGTTTGGCGCACAAGGAAAGTAACAGAGGGCTTACCTTGCAGGAAGAATTTGGAAAAATGGGATTACGTGTGGACTTAGATGGAGATATCATGCATATTCACGGCGGTAGTGGATTGAAAGGTGCGTTGGTACATTCGCGTCATGACCATCGTATCGCCATGGCCTGTGCCGTAGCCGCATTAAGAGCAGAGGGGGATACGACGATCGAGGAGGCGCTTGCAGTAAACAAGTCGTATCCTGACTTTTATGATCATATAAAGTCTTTAGGGGCGAAAGTGAGCGGCGGCATTGACTGGAAAGGCGCGCTAGTAGACAATTAAGAAATGAATTATAATCGGAACAATAAAATAGCGTAGCAAGAAGCTACCATTTGTTCAATCGTTGAAAAATAAACAGTATTATGAACAGTTTTGGTAGATTATTTCGGGTACAGATATTCGGCGAATCGCATGGGGATGGTGTGGGGGTGGTAATTGATGGTTGCCCGGCGGGATTGGACGTTCCTGTTGAGGATTTTTTGCCCGATATGGAGCGGCGGAAGGGTGGTACCCAAAAAGGTGCTACACCACGTAAGGAAGATGATATTCCTATCATTAAAAGTGGTGTGTTCAACGGAAAAACTACCGGTTTTCCCATCATGATATTCTTTGAAAACAAGAATACCCGCAGTTCCGATTATGAGAAACAACGCAGTTTTCCCCGTCCCGGTCATGCAGATTTTGTAGCGCATAAAAAGTTTGGAGGATATGAGGACTACCGTGGTGGAGGACATTTTAGTGCCCGACTAACCACCGGAATTGTAGCAGCGGGCGTGATTGCTAAAAAATTGCTGAAAGGTATTTCTGTTGAAGCAAAAGTAATTGAAATAGGCGGTGAGTCGGATCTTGAAAAAGGGTTGCAAAAGGCCATTGATGCCAAAGATTCTGTGGGAGGTATCATCGAATGTAGGGTAAACGGAGTGCCGTTAGGCTTGGGCGAACCGCATTTTGATTCGGTAGAATCCCTGATAGCACATGCGATGTTTTCCATCCCTGCGGTAAAGGGCGTTGAGTTCGGCTCCGGATTTGCAGCTGCGAGGATGTTCGGCTCCCAACATAATGATCCTATCGAAAATATGGAGGGTAGAACCACTACTAACCATGCCGGCGGTATAGTGGGCGGAATTACTAATGGTAATGAACTGGTATTTAGAATCGCGGTAAAACCCACCGCATCTACCCCAAAAGAGCAGTTTAGCCTTAACTGGGACACCGGAAATATGGAACATTTTTCGGTGAAAGGAAGACACGATTTATGTGTGGCACTTCGAGCCCCGGTTATCGTAGAAGCNGCTACAGCTATAGTTCTTGCAGATTTAATGCTGCAAGAAGGCAGGATNCCAAGAGTACTGTAATGGTCGTTACTATGCACATACATGTGCATAAATTTTTCTATATGAATGGCTTTTGGCATGTTTTTTAATAGTATATAGGTATATATATTATTAATTTCAAAAACATTGAACTATGACCATTTTATCTTGGATCCTTTTTGGATTGATTGCCGGTGCCATAGCAAAAGCATTGCACCCCGGTAAAGACCCGGGCGGTTGGATTATCACTATTATCATCGGTATAGCCGGAGCACTACTCGGAGGCTGGATTAGTACTTTATTAGGTACACCCGTTACTGAAAATTGGAGTTTTAAAGGATTTTTATTTGCTGTAGTAGGATCCGTAATACTGCTATGGCTTTATGCAATGCTCACTAGGAAACGCACCTGAGGGTTGGAACGACATTATTGGTAAAAAACCATCCGTAAGTGGATGGTTTTTTTATGATATTTGTTTTCTAAACTATTTTATAAATCAACTGTTATACTATTTTCATTTCCTAAGGCAAGTACCGATATGAGTTTTCAAAAGCACAGCATATCTTACGATCAGACAGGCTATTTTTCCAGCATAGTATCGGATTACCTTAATGGAGATGAAAAACTGCGATGTTTTTACGAATATTTCCCATCCGAAACTAGTGTTGAAGCTGCTATTCTCAGAAAAAAAGAGTTAGAAAATCGCAATAGGGCCCATCTTGCAGAGGCATTATTAACTCAGTATGCATCGTTGGAAGCAGCGGATAAAGTGCAGGAAAATATTCAGTTGCTACTGGATGCTAACACATTTACCATTACTACTGCTCATCAGCCCAATATATTTACCGGTCCGCTTTATTTCATCTATAAAATTCTCCATGTTATCAAATTAGCGGAATATTGTAATCATAAATATTCCCAATACAAATTCGTTCCTGTATACTACATGGGTAGTGAAGATGCCGATTTGGATGAGCTGGGACATATTTATTTGAATAATGAAAAACTTGCCTGGCAGACGTCTCAGTCTGGTGCTGTAGGAAGAATGATTGTAGATGAACAGCTATTGCATCTGGTGCAGCGTATTGAAGCTGAAATAGGTGTATTACCTCACGGGCAAGAGATAATGGATACGGTAAAAAAGTATTATCAGAAGGGAACTTCTATTCAGCAAGCGACTTTGGGTTTTGTTCATCATCTTTTTGGCAGATATGGACTGATTGTCGTAATTCCCGACAATGCGCAATTAAAGGCAGCAGCTATAGATATATTTAAAGATGAATTATTGCATCAGCGTTCTTCGGAGATTGTTGAAAAAACTATTCAGCAGTTGAGTGAGGCCGGGTATAAAGTTCAGGCACACGGTAGGGATATCAATCTTTTTTATCTGATGGATAACGGTGCCCGCCTGCGTATCGAAAAGCGCAATGACAAATGGCATGTATTGGATACTGATATCAGTTTTACCGAAGCAAGCTTGATGCAGGAATTAGAAAAACATCCTGAGCGATTTAGTCCTAATGTGATTTTGCGAGGATTGTTCCAGGAGATGATTTTACCCAATATCATTTTTGTGGGGGGTGGGGGCGAGCTGGCTTATTGGCTGGAGTTGAAAGCTATATTTCAGCATTATGGGGTGGCTTATCCCCATATTAATACTGCGCAACTCATTTTTGATTGTAAATGGCAAGTATGCACAGCAGCGAGAAAAATTACAATTTACCATACAGGATTTGTTTAAAAATGCACAGCAGTTGCAAAACGAATGGGTGCTGCGAAATTCTGCTAAAAAGCTGAGTGTGGACGATTCTATTGCTGCAATAGGTACTTTATTCGAGAAACTTTCTCATCAGGTAGNCACTGTTGATACTACTTTGAAAGCTCATATTGAAGCATTGCACAAGCAGTCGGAAAAGAAAATCATAGAAGTGGGTAAAAAAATCCTTCGGGCAGAGAAGCGTAATCAAGCCAATGCTATGCAGCAGATTGCGCAACTAAAACAGGCACTTTTCCCTAACAATAATTTGCAAGAGCGCATCGACAATATACTTCCATATTACGCAGTGTGGGGAGCGGACTTTATCGATACGCTTTATCAGTACTCCAACCCTTTTGAGCAGGCGTTTGTGGTATTAGAAGAAGCTTAATCAAAGCTATTTTCGTAGCCTTTCTCTTTTAGATTATTCACTTTACCCAACACTTCCTGCTCCAGTTTGGCTTTGTAGGCAGCTACATTTTGGCCGATGGTTTCATTATAGGTCCCGATAATCTGAGCTGCCAGAATACCCGCATTTTTTGCTGCATTTAAGGCTACTGTAGCCACCGGCACCCCATTAGGCATTTGCAAAATTGACAATACACTATCCCACCCGTCAATAGAATTGCTAGATTTTACCGGTACACCGATTACCGGTAATGGTGTAATGGAGGCTACCATTCCGGGTAAATGGGCCGCACCTCCGGCTCCGGCTATAATCACTTTTAGTCCGCGCTGTTTGGCAGTTTTGGCATATTCCACCATTCTAATAGGGGTGCGATGTGCAGATACAACAGTAAGTTCATAACCTACACCCAATTCCTTTAAAATATCAGCTGCAGCTTGCATTACCGGTAAGTCGCTGTCGCTGCCCATGATAATTCCTACTTCTATTGCCATACACAAAGGAACAAATAAAATTGTCTGTAACAAAAGTTTTTATTCATAAGTTATAAACGAACAATTTAATATGTATCTAATTGAAGACTGTTAAAGATATCTTATAATGAAGAAATTTTACAATATATCAGTATTGATGAGCGTTTGGTTAAGGTTTTATCAGCGTCTAATTGCATGTAAAATTGGCTTTATATAAGCCGCATTGTGTAAAAGAAAAGAGAAAGGGTACAATATGCGACTAAGTAAACTACTACTATTTATTGGGTTGAGTGTTTTTGTGATTGCGATGGTTTCTTGGACTATTACTTCTATTGCATCTGAGAAAAATAATAGCATCGGCACAGTAAGTGCTTCGGCTTCTAATGAGAAAACAGAAGGTGATGCTGTGCAATTGATGTACGATAGTCTGGAGCTGGATGAAAAAGGTTTGTCGCGCGACGCCTTCCATTACGCCATATACGGGTTTAAAAAATTACAGGAAAAAGGTCAGCTACAGAACGACTCTATACTTACTGTGGTAGACTTTGATCAGCCTAGTTATAAGAAAAGGATGTATGTGATTGATGTGCGTAATTTGAAAATCCTTTTTCATACACTGGTGGCGCATGGCAAAAATACCGGTAAAGAAATCGCTCAATTCTTTAGCAACAGGAAAGAGTCTCATCAAAGTAGCTTAGGCTTTTATCTTACCGATGTTACCTATTACGGTAGTAAAGGCTATTCTTTAAAATTGAAAGGACTGGAGAAAGGTGTTAATGATAATGCTATGCGCAGAGCTATTGTGGTACATGGAGCTCCATATGTGAGCGAGTCTTATATTGATGAACAGGGATATATCGGCCGTAGTCTAGGCTGCCCTGCTGTACCTGCCGAGCTCAGCAAACCCATTATTCAAACGATAAAGAACGGCTCTTGCTTTTTTATTTATAACAAAAAGTATCGCCCGTCAGCACCTTTTAGACCAGAGGCAGAGCCTGCTTAGGATTCTTTAATAAAAAATTTGTGTTCAATTTATTTGCCTCCTATCTTTGCTGATATGATGAATGTGAACAATACTTTCTTTTGGTGGTGGTGGCACACAAACTCTTCTGGGGTATTGTAATGCCATGCATTTCCAAAAAGAATGAATGATATTCAAGAACCCCGGAGTGAATCCGGGGTTTTTTGTTAATTTCCGGCCTTTAGCACATGATACCAACTGCTAGGCTCCTTTAACTTAATAAAAGAACCATGCAAACAGTAAAAATTAAAACACATGTAACATCCATGCTGGCCGATGTGTTTACGCCAGTGGGTATTTATTTGCGTCTGCGTGACCGATTCAGAGATACCGTATTGTTGGAGAGTACCGATAATCATGCTCTGGAGAACAGTTGGTCTTTTATTGGGGTGAATGCCGTAGCAGGTATCGAAATTGGCGCTGACAATAAAATTGAATTCAAGCTGCCAGGCGGTACTCCCGAAACGATACAGTTAAAGGGGGATGAGCCCATATCGGATGTGTTGAACAACTTTATGCGGAGATTTGAGGTAGAGGGTGAGGCTTCTAAGGTGGCCACGTTTGCGCAAGGATTGTACGGGTATACCTCTTACGATGCCATAAAATTTTTCGAAACTATCCCTGGCGCAGTATTTCAAAATGATCCGGATGCAATTCCGCTGATGCGCTATCGTTTGTATCAGTATGTAATCGCCATCAATCATTTTAAAGACGAGCTCTTTCTTTGTGAAAATGAAATTCCGGGCATTCAAAGTGAGAAGGATATTGTGCTGTCGCTGATTCGCGGGCGCGATGTTCCGGTTTATCCCTTTAAGGCGGTGGGAGAAGAGCGTTCCAATATGTCTGATAGCGATTTTATCGAAATTGTTAAGAAGTGTATTGCGCACTGTTATCGGGGAGATGTGTTTCAGATTGTACCCAGTCGTAGATTTCAACAATCGTTCATAGGAGATGAGTTTAATGTATATCGCACTTTACGCAATATCAATCCCTCTCCTTATCTGTTTTATTTCGATTATGGCGATTATAAATTGATGGGCTCATCACCAGAGTCGCAGCTTATTATCAGGGATGGGAAAGCCATTGTGCATCCGATTGCAGGCACGGTAAAGCGTACGGGCGATGAAAAGATAGATAGGGAAGAAACCATCCGTCTACAGAATGATCCCAAAGAAAATGCTGAGCATGTAATGCTAGTGGATCTGGCGAGAAACGATCTGAGTCGAGGCTGTACCAATGTTCATGTGCATCAGTTTCGCGAAACTCATTTTTATTCGCACGTTATCCATTTGGTGAGTGAAGTAACCGGTGAGGTGAACCAATCAGTAAATTCTTTCGAGCTTTTTGCTAAAACATTTCCGGCAGGAACTTTAAGCGGAGCACCGAAGATTAAAGCCATGCAATTGATTAGTGAAATGGAACCTACACCCCGTGGCTATTACGCCGGAGCAGTAGGGTTTATGGGTTTTAATGGTAACTGTAATCAGGCGATTATGATCCGCACTTTCATGAGCCGAAATAATACATTGTATTATCAGGCCGGTGCTGGCGTGGTGGCGGCAAGCATTCCCGAAAATGAATTGCAGGAAGTAAATAACAAACTAGGAGCACTTAAAAAGGCAATAGTAGAGGCACAGAAAGTACAGTAATGGTAGCATATATGTTAGTGCTATGTGGGTTAACAATATTCAATTTTTAATTTTTCATACTACATGAAACTGTTAGTTTTCGATAATTACGATTCTTTCACATATAATCTGGTACACCTGGTTGAAAAAATTATCGGCCAGAAAGTAGATGTTTTCAGAAACGATCAGATTCCTTTGGAGAAAGTAAAGCAATACGATAAAATTATTTTATCTCCGGGGCCGGGTATTCCAGAAGAAGCCGGATTGTTATTACCCTTGATAAAAGAGTATGCTCCCAGCAAATCCATACTGGGTGTATGTTTGGGGCAGCAGGCTATCGGTGAAGTGTTCGGGGGTAAACTAACCAATCTTTCTAAAGTATATCATGGGATTGCTACTNCATGTAGAATTATAGTAGAAGANGAAAAGTTGTTTAAAGGTCTTCCGGAGCATATTGAAGTGGGACGGTATCATTCGTGGGTGGTGGATAGGGACGGGTTCCCTGAAGAACTTGAAATTACTGCTGTAGACGAGCAAGATTTTGTTATGGCATTGCGCCATAAAAAATATGATGTGCGTGGTGTACAGTTTCATCCAGAAAGCGTGCTTACTCCCATGGGAGAGCAAATTATGCGTAACTGGCTAAAAGCGTAGCAATCACGTGATGTGCTGAGATATTTCAGCTTTTTATCAATCCGCAACATAAACACAATTTCAATGAAAAAGATACTGTCTTTATTGTTTGAACATAAAACTTTGGACAGGCAAACAGCGAAGGAGGTGCTTGTCAACATCGGCAGAGGTGTATACAATGAGCATGAAGTAACGGCATTCATGACGGTGTTTCTGATGCGCAGCATCGGGTTACAGGAGCTGCAGGGTTTTCAGGATGCTTTGCTAGAGCTTTGTCTGCGCATGGATTTTAGCGAATGGGAAACTGTAGATATTGTAGGAACCGGTGGAGATGGTAAAAATACTTTCAATATTTCTACATTGTCGTGCTTTATTGTTGCCGGAGCAGGTGTAAAAGTGACCAAACACGGTAATTATGGTGCCTCAGCAATTAGCGGCTCCTCTAATGTGATAGAATCACTAGGGTATAAATTCAAGAATGATAATGCAGCACTGAAACGTGAACTGGATGAAGCCAATATATGTTTCATGCATGCTCCTTTATTTCACCCTGCTCTAAAGAATGTAGCTCCAATTAGGAAGAATCTGGGGATGCGCACCTTCTTCAATATGCTGGGACCGCTAGTGAATCCTGCATTTCCTACATACAGCGTTATAGGAGTGTATAATCTGGAAATGGCGCGTCTGTATAACTATCTTTTCCAACAAAAGGAGCGCAATTTCGCTATTATACACGGACTGGATGGCTATGATGAAATATCGCTTACAGGAGATAGTAAACTGATAACAAAACAGGGAGAGAAAGTATTAAGTGCCATTCAGCTTGCCGGCTTGGAAGTAAAGCCTGAAGCTATTTCGGGTGGGCAAAGTGTTGAAGAAGCTGCGACTATTTTCAAAAATATTATAAATGGAGATGGTACTCCTGAACAGGAAGCTGTAGTATTGGCTAATGCCGCCGTGGCATTGCAGGTTACGGGTCAATACAACAGTTATGAAGATGCATTTGCAGCAGCAAAAGAAAGCTTAAAGAGCGGCAGGGCAAAAGCTTGTTTAGAAAAACTAATTTCACTACAGTAGCGNATATGAATATTTTAGATACCATCGTTGTACATAAAAAAGCGGAAGTTGCGACAAGAAAGAGTCAAACCTCAATTAAGGAGTTAGAGGCAAGGCCGGCATTTTCTATTCCCGTGCGATCGCTTTCCGATTCACTATTACAAGAAGGCAGTACCGGTATTATCGCGGAGTTTAAAAGAAAATCGCCTTCCAAAGGATTTATAAAAGAGCACGCTAACGTAAACGAAATTACAACAGCGTATACCCAACACGGAGCTGCCGCACTTTCAGTGTTGACAGATGAAAAGTTTTTTGGTGGCTCTGATGAGGATTTGATGCAAGCTCGTAAGAATGATATTCCTATTCTACGAAAAGATTTTATTGTAGATGAGTATCAGATTGTAGAAGCTAAGTCCATTGGTGCGGATGTTATTTTATTGATTGCAGCGTGTCTCACTCCTCAGGAAGTGAAACATCTAGCTGAATTTGCCCGTTCATTGGGATTGCAGACGATACTGGAATTGCATGCAGAAGAAGAGCTCGCACACATCTGTGATGCCACTTCTATTGTAGGAATCAATAATCGTGATTTGAAAACTTTTAAGGTTGATATAGAGCGCAGTCTTCGCATGGCGGAAAAACTTCCGGCTCATACTATTAAAATTGCGGAAAGCGGTATTAGTAGTATCGAAAATATTGTATTGTTTAGAAAAAACGGCTTTAAAGGATTTCTTATCGGCGAGCATTTTATGAAACAAGCCGATACTCCCGCGGCTTTTGCTGCATTTGTGCAAGAATTACAATCTGCACTCTAATTTGTTTTTGATTACGCTCATTTGTTATGCATCGTGTCAAGATAAAAGTATGTGGAATGACTTCTTTACAGCAGGTTCAGGAACTTGCTGCTATGGGAGTGGATTTTGCAGGATTTATATTCTATGAAAAATCTCCTCGCTATGTAGGAGCTAAACTGAGTGCGTCCGATATTAAAGCGGTTACCTCTATACAGAAAGTAGGGGTGTTTGTAAATGAAACTGTAGAAAAAATACTGCAAATAATCGACGATTACGGGCTCGATATGGTGCAATTGCATGGAGATGAGACACCGGCATTNTGTCAGTCTCTTAAAGACAGGGTAACTGTGATGAAGGTTTTTCGTGTAAAAGGAGATGAAGATGTGCAACAGCTGGTGCAACCTTATGAAGACGCTGTTCATTATTTTTTGTTTGACACAAAGGCGCAAGAATACGGAGGTACAGGAAAGCAATTTGACTGGTCCGTTTTGAAAAGTTCCTCTNTAAAAATACCCTATTTCCTCAGTGGAGGAATAGGCCCAAATGATGCGGATGCTATAAAAACATTTATTGACGAAGAGGATGTATTTGCAATTGATATAAACAGCCGCTTCGAGCGGCAGCCTGGGGATAAGGAAATTGATAAGATTCGCCACTTTGTGCGTCAATTATCGCAGAAGTAGGTTATCTTTAAATAGTCTTTTTTCCAATTTTATGATTCATGCCAGATTATTTCAGTGGATTTGCTCTCTGGGCCTGATTTTACTGGTATCTTGTAATGTACAAAAACAAATTGCAAAAGGTCCGGCTAAAGAATTACTGTCAGCAAAAGGAATGGCAAATGCCCACGTCGGCATTAGCATCTATGATCCGCAAACAGGAAAGTTTATCTTTAATCATAACAGTGATAAATATTTTGTTCCGGCCAGTAATACTAAGATTCCTACCTGTTATGCTGCAATGAAATATTTGAAAGATAGTCTCGTCGGACTAGAAGTCAGCGAATATGCGGATAAATTGGTAGTAAGGGGTACGGGCGACCCTACATTGTTGGACCCTGAATTTAGTAATCAGCCTGTATTTGATTTTCTGATGAAGGCAGAAAAGCCTATTTATGCAGCTACCGATAGTATTAAAACAACAGCATGGGGGAGTGGCTGGAGTTGGGGGGATTATGATGCCAGCTATATGCCAGAACGTTCTGCTTTGCCTATATATTGCAATCTAGTTTGGTTTTATGGCAAACAGCAGGATGGAACATTAAGATACTTTCCTCGAAATACTGATTCTAACTTATATTGGCAAATAGAGACTATTGGAAACAAAAGTAATCTAACCAATGTCACTCGACGACTTAGGAATAATAGTTATCGCCTCTATTTGAATGGTGATGCTGATAAGGAGATTAGAGTGCCCTTTATAACTAATAAAAAATTGGGATGGCAATTACTCGCCGATACTCTCAAAAAGCCTATTCATTTTCTCAATGATGCTACGGAGATAAGAGGTCAAGCCAATAGATATGTTGTTTACTCGCAGCCGCTGGATTCTATGCTACAATTGTTAATGCATAGGAGCGATAATTTCTTTGCCGAACAAACTTTATTAATGGTAAGTAGGGCTGTGTTGGGTACTATGTCTGATGCCGATATTATTAAATATATATTGGAGCATGATTTTAAAGATTTACCACAAAAGCCCCGCTGGGCCGACGGTTCGGGACTCAGTCGCTACAATTTATTTACTCCTGAAGATTTTGTTGCGATTCTTCATAAAATGCAGCAGGAGTTCGGAATGGAACGATTAAAAGTTATTTTTCCCACCGGCGGTGAAGGAACGCTTAGCAGCTATTACTTAGATGCCCAGAATAAGATATTTGCTAAAACCGGTACGCTTAGTGGTGTAGTAGCACTTAGCGGATACATATTTGTTGAGAGTGGTAAACAACTGATTTTTTCGATATTGGTGAATAACCACCATGCCAGTGCAACTGAAGTGCGCAAGGCGGTGGAGCGGTTTTTGCGATCTGTATACAGGAAGTACTAATAAAAAAAATCCATCTCCACATGAGATGGATTTTTTTATCAAAAGGTTTTTCTTATTGTCTTCCTTTTTTTATTTCTTCAACTACTGCTGGATCTAGCAATGTAGTAGTATCACCTAAATTGTCCACATCGCCCTCAGCAATTTTACGCAGAATGCGACGCATAATCTTACCGCTTCTAGTTTTAGGTAATCCGCTCACAAACTGTATTTTATCGGGTTTGGCTATAGGGCCGATAATTCTGGATACAGTAGCGAGAAGGTCTTGTTTGGTCAGTTCTATATCTTCTTCTCTATAATGCTTGTTATCCAGCACAACATAAGCGTATATACCCTGACCTTTTACTTCGTGCGGATATCCTACTACGGCGCTTTCTACCACGCCAGCCATCATGTTGATAGCATTTTCTACTTCTGCGGTTCCGAGCCTGTGGCCACTTACGTTTAGTACATCGTCTACGCGACCGGTAATACGAAAGTTACCTTCTTCATCTCTTAAAGCACCATCACCGGTAAAATACTTACCAGGATAAGCACTGAAATAATTTTGACGGCAACGCTCATGATCGCCCCAAGTAGTACGCAGAATACCCGGCCATGGCATAGTTATACAAAGATTACCTTTATAGTAATCGTCAGTCAGCTCGGTGATTTCCTCGCCTTTATCATCTACCAGTACGGGTTTTACTCCTGGCAGTGGAAGTGTTGCCCAGCTGGGTTTTGCAGGCGTGATACCTGCTAAGTTAGAGATGAGGATTCCTCCTGTTTCTGTTTGCCACCAGGTATCCACTATGGGGCATTTTTTCTTACCCACATGTTCGTGATACCAGTGCCAAGCTTCCTCATTAATAGGTTCGCCTACAGTACCCAGCACTTTTAATGAGGAAAGATCCTTGCCTTCTAAAGGTTCCAGCCCATAACTCATCAAAGAACGAATAGCGGTAGGGGCTGTATATAAGATGTTTACTTTGTGTTTTTGTACAATATCCCAGAATCTTCCTGCATCGGGCCATGTAGGAATACCTTCAAACATAAGACAGGTGGCTCCAGAGAGCAAAGGACCGTACACGATATAGCTGTGGCCTGTGATCCAGCCTATATCAGCTGTACAGAAGAAGACATCGCCGGGATTGTACTGGAATACGTTTACAAAAGTGTAGGCAGTCCAAAGCATATAGCCTGCAACGGTATGCACTACCCCTTTAGGTTTGCCGGTACTACCGGAGGTATATAGGATAAATAAAGGATCTTCTGCATCCATCTCTTCGGCCGGCGCCTTTAGTGCCTCGTCGTGCATGGTTTCGATAACATCATCTACTTCATCTCTCCACCATACATCACGCCCTTTGATCATACTTACCGGAGTACGTGTGCGCGTATGTACAATTACTTTTTTAACAGTAGTGTTGCCTATCAGTGCATCGTCAATAATAGCTTTCAGGGGGATATCTTTAGCACCGCGATAGGCACCATCGCAGGTGATGATATATTCTGCCTGGGCATCTTGCAGTCTATCTGCTATACTTTGGGCAGAAAACCCTCCGAATATTACTGAATGAATGGCACCGATTCTGGCGCAGGCTAATACAGCAATAGGTAACTCAGGAATCATGCCCATGTAGATACAAACCCGATCGCCTTTTTTTACACCGTTGTTACGAAGTACTTGTGCAAACTCACATACTTTGCGGTGCAGTACTTTGTAGGTAAGTGTTCTTGTTTTTTCTGAGGGATCGTTAGGCTCCCAGATGATGGCTGGTGTGTCGCCTAATTTTTCTAAGTGCCTGTCGAGACAGTTTTCGGTAATGTTTAGTTTAGCGCCTTCGAACCATTTTACCCGAGGTTCTGTAAAGTTCCATTCTAAAACTCTTTTACTAAAAGGCTGCTTTTTTTTCCATTCGAAGCAATCGGCTACCTCGCTCCAAAATCCCTCGGGATCTTCCAAGCTGCGCTTATAATCCGCATGGTATTGATCCAAGGATTTGATCTGAAAAGGATATGACATCGCAATTTATTTTTTTGGAGGGCTAATATAATAAAAACTATGTTGAATTGCAGGGCTCATAGCGTATTAAAATCTGTTGTTGTTAATATTTAAGCCAGTTTTAGTAATTATATTGAATAAATGTTTGTATTTATCCAATACAATACTGCCTCGGATTGTTCATATATAGTATATGTTAATCCGACGTCAGTAAATATTTGTTGGGTTCTTGGTAGTTAAACGACGGTTTTAGGCTTCCACAGCACCTCCTTCACCTTTAATCGAGCGGCTGTATATCTTGCCAAGACGAAGAGATAATCGCTTAATCGGTTAAGGTATTTGATAATAATTGCAGGAACGGGTTCTGTTTCCTGTAGGCGCACACAACATCTTTCTGCTCTGCGGCATACACAGCGTGCAATGTGCACTTGAGATACAGTGCTGTGCCCACCCGGTAAGATGAAAGCATTTAGTGGTTCTAATACTTCATCCATGCGATCGATTTCTTTTTCTAAGAATGCACAATCGCTTTCATAAACATCGGGGAGCGACATTTTTGTGCTTTTGAATGGATCACAAGCTAGCTCTGAACCGATGATGAACAGTTTGTCCTGAATTACTTCAAGCACCTGCATGCATTTTTTGTCCTTTATAAGGTCCTTGCAGAGTCCGATGTGGACATTCAGTTCGTCTATAGTTCCGTACGCTTCTAGGCGATCAGAGCCTTTGTTTACCTTAGTTCCACCTATAAGGGTGGTTCTACCTCTGTCTCCTGTCTTTGTATAAATCTTGTGTGCCATGCGGTGTTAGATTAGAGAGCTTAAGTTATTAAGATTGTTAGTAGAGTATATAGAAATAGTAGAGTATATAGAATTTGAGAATCGCATATACACATTACTTTTATGAATGAACGTGGTCTTCCACTTTTTCGTCGCTTTCGATAACTCCATCTCTCAAGCGTACGATACGATGAGCATGGCGGGCAATATCCTCTTCGTGTGTCACTAAAACTACAGTATTCCCTCTGCTGTGAATGTTACTGAAAATGTCCATGATTTCGTAGGAGGTTTTAGTGTCGAGGTTGCCTGTTGGCTCATCAGCAAGAATTAAAGAAGGGTCGTTTACCAATGCACGGGCAATTGCCACCCGCTGGCATTGACCACCACTGAGTTCGTTAGGTTTATGATGACTACGTTCGGTTAGGTTTACCATTTCTAGTACATGCATAGCCTTTTCGTTACGTATGTTTTTGGGCACGCCCGCATAAATCAGCGGTAGTGCCACGTTTTCGAGCGCTGTAAGTCGGGGTAATAGGTTGAATTGTTGAAATACAAACCCTATTTCTTTGTTTCTGATTTCAGCAAGTGCGTTGTCTGCCATCTTGCTTACATCGTGTCCGTTTAATATATAAGTACCGGATGTGGGACTGTCAAGACAACCTAGAATGTTCATTAAGGTGCTTTTTCCACTTCCGGAAGGACCCATTAAAGCTACATATTCATTTTTATAAATATCCAACGATATCCCCTTTAGTACGGGTAGCTCGTGCGGCCCCATGAAGTAACTTTTCCTAAGTTGTTCGATATGAATTATGCCCGACATAAATGGGTTCGTTGTATTTTAATTTGCAAATACAATACCACTCACTTGCAAATACAGTACCATTTTTTTTATGGATGACAGATTTTACTTCTTAATCACTTTCGGTACTAAGAAGAATCGGCCATCAGTTTCGGGTGCATTACTCAGCGCCTCCTCCCTGCTAATGGAACCTTTAATTTCGTCATCGCGCAACACGTTAACTTCATCGCTCATATGCATTAAAGGTTCTACATCAGCTAAGTTCAATTCTTTGAGTTTNTCCACGAACCCAATCATATTTTGCAAATCAGTTGCGATGTCTTTTTTTTCCTGCTCGGTAAATGTGAGTTTGGAAAGATGCGCTAATTTATCGATTAAAGATTCATTTACTTCCATTTATCAAAGTTAGGTGAAATATAAATTAAAAATTATTTTAATTGAATATTGTTTGTTATATATTTACAAAACTTTTAAACTTTCCTCCTTATCCTCATTGATTTTTTTGACTAGTGCGTCTAATGTTTCAAATTTTTCTTCGNATCGCAGGAATTTTTTTACATATACGCGCAACGTACGACCGTAAATATCTTCATTGAAGTCAAACAGATTGACTTCTATAACCCTTTTTTGTCCGTCTACCGTGGGCCGGAAACCGATGCTCATCATACCTTTTATTCGTGGTCCATAACTGTTGTCATCGTTCTTTAGCGAGCCGTATACGGCATAGATGCCATCACCAGGAATAATTTTTTCTTCATTCACTACTTTGAGATTGGCGGTGGGATAACCCAGCTCCCGGCCTAATTTATCGCCATGTACCACTTCTCCTTCAAAGAAGAAATCATATCCCAAAAGTTGGTTGGTAATGGAAGTATTGCCATTTAGGATTGCTTCGCGAATTTTTGTGGAACTAATGCCGATATCTTCCAGAATGTGTTTGGGAATTTCTTTTAATTGATAATGATAGACATCTTTAAAGGCTTCTAATAATTTATAATTGCCCCGGCGGTTTTTACCAAAGCAATGGTCGTATCCTATAATGATGGTGTGTGGGTGAAATTTGTCTATCAGAAAGTTTTTCAGATAATCTTCAGGCTCCTGGTTGGCAAACGCATCGGTGAAGGGCGTTACAATGAGGTGATCCACGCCCAATTTGTCCAGCAATTCAATCTTTTCCTCTAGTGTATTAATCAGTCTTATTCCTAGTATGGATGAAGTGACAATTTTTCTGGGATGTGGGTGAAACGTGATGATGACAGACTCCCCGTCAGCTTCACGTGCTGTTTTGGTTAGCTGAGTAATAATCTTTTTGTGCCCCTCGTGCACGCCGTCAAAAGTGCCGATGGTAATTACGGCATTTCTGAATAGGGGCAGTTTATCAATATCGTAATGGATTTTCATCGGGCGCAAATTTAAGCTGATAAGTTAATAACTGACAGAATAACTTAAAACGTATCGAATAAACGAATGGTTTAAAATCTTACCTAGCAGAACACTATAGAGTTGATTGTGTTATCTTCGCACCTTTGAAAAGAATTGTTGACAGGAGTACCGCAGTACAAGTGTGCGACGCAAGACCGCTGAGTATTGTACCGGTGCCGGTAACATAATAAATATACCATGTCGTTATATTCCAAACGTGGCGTATCGGCCCAGAAAGAAGAAGTACATGAAGCAGTGAAGAACCTTGATAAGGGGTTGTATTCTAATGCATTTTGTAAAATTTATCCGGATGTACTGACAGGAGATCCTGATAGTGTAAATGTGATGCATGCCGATGGGGCAGGTACAAAGAGCATATTGGCATATTTGTACTGGAAAGAGACCGGAGATGCCAGTGTGTGGCGGGGTATTGCTCAGGATGCCATAGTGATGAATCTGGACGATTTGCTTTGTGTGGGGATTTACGATAAACTGGCCTTTTCTTCGACTATCGACAGAAACAAGACGCTGATTCCGGCCGAAGTGCTAAGTGAGGTGATTAATGGTAGTCAAGCATTTTTCGATAATATGAAGCAATACGGCGTGAATATCACCTTTATGGGTGGGGAAACTGCCGATGTAGGCGACGTGGTGCGCACCATTGCCGTAAACGGTACTATGGCGGCTAAATGGCCGAAAAGCAAGCTGATTACCAATGAAAAAATTGCAGCAGGTGATGTAATTGTAGGACTGGCTTCCTTTGGGCAAACCCATTATGAGCAAGCCTATAACAGTGGTATTGCCAGCAACGGCCTTACTAGCGCTCGACACGATGTGCTTAATAAATATTATGCCGATAATTTTCCTGAAACTTACGAGCCCTCATTAAACAAGGAAGTGGTATATATTGGTAAATACCGCATGACGGATACCATTACCATAGACGGTGCAGAGACCACTATCGGCAAGCTGATATTAAGCCCTACTCGAACTTTTGCTCCGGTGATGAAGGTGTTGCTGGAGGAACATTTCGAAGCGATTCACGGATTGATTCATTGTAGTGGAGGTGGACAGACTAAGTGCTTGAAGTATGTTCCAGATAACGTAAAAATCGTGAAGGATAATCTTTTTGCCCCTCCGGTAATTTTTGACATTATTAAGGAAGCCAGTGGGGCCGACGATAGGGAAATGTATCAGGTGTTTAATATGGGTACCCGTTTAGAAATTTATACTACTGAAGCCGCGGCAGCCGATATTATTGCTGTGGCAGCTTCATTTGGCGTGCAGGCACAAATAATAGGAAGGGTAGAAGCTGCGGATAAGAAAGGGCTAGATATCGTGCAAAATGG
>Ga0065720_1019188_pt1 | contig 33705 bp, 23 predicted proteins | sample Thericmetagenome_FD_59107 | JGI IMG/M metagenome (GOLD analysis project Ga0065720, IMG submission 59107) | Thermophilic microbial communities from the Joint Bioenergy Institute, California, USA of rice/straw/compost enrichment - eDNA_2 v2... | ecosystem: Engineered > Solid waste > Grass >... | reverse complement strand
AGCCGCAGCAAGCACCACCAGATCCGCCTGTTGGGAGATCCGCCAACGCCCGTTTCAGTGTCGACAGCATGAGCAGTGTAAGCACCAGCAGCTGTGTTACTGCTGCGCTCTCGCCGGGCCAGATGGCGTGGCCCATGCCTCCAGGCACCCCGCCTGCAATTCGACATCCAGGTGGGCCTCAGTATATCGACTTTGAGCAGACGGGGAGGACTGTTGTTCGCATTAATCTTCCGCCATGTGGTCACAGGCCGGGTTACTGATGTGCGATGTATTCAATGTCCTTTATTTTCTGTATATGTCTACTAAATGTGTGGATTTTGGAACAGTTACCGGAAATGGTCCATTGCCTGCTTCTCTTTTGAACTTCATTTTTTTTTCATCCTGAGTGGGACAGTGATAGCAGGACGTTTGATTATGGGCGTTGGAAATGTGCTTGGATTCTGGCATTCTTGGTATCGCAATTTAAGATACTTTTCCCAAAAATATCTAATGGGTTAATGATAAATAAACAACGCACGCTAAGTCTTCGAAGTTTCTCATGGTCCGGTCTTCAAAATTCCTGGTTTAAGTCCAGAACGTCTTAGTGACACTTTTGTCATTCCAGAGATGTGGCGGCGTTGCGTGGCTGATATGTGGCTTTCCGTTGAACCTGATGCACGGACTTTAAATGCCCGCCCAAACGACTGCAGCCCCTGACAACCGTACGGCACCCGACTACCAACGCTCGAAGTAAACAAAACGACTCGAAAACCGAATTCGCACACCGGACAGCCTAGTCGATTGCACTCTCGTCCTAAGCATTTAAACAGTGCGGAAAAATGACCTCAACTGCTCCGGAAAAGGAGAAGGATAAGTCCAAGGTACACAAGCTGTCTCTCAAGGGCAGCGCAAAGCTTGTTGCCGAGTTTGTGAGTTATTCTGCAACCGTCTTCTGGAGAGAGGCATAGTACTGATGAGGAGCTCTCGGGCCTGCAGTTCCAATATTCTATCCATACAATTCTGTAAGTTTTATGCTTTTAACGCAGCTTGATGCGAGGCTAACAGCACGCAGCTTCCAGCGAGGAGTCTACCCCGCCGAGGACTTCACGGCCGTAAAGAAATATGGATTGAACATGCTGGTGTCGTCAGACGACCAGGTCCGTGCCTACATCAAGAAGATTATGTTGCAGCTGGATAAATGGATGCTTGCCGGCAAGGTGCAGAAGCTCGTCATTGTTATCACCGATAAGGACACAGGCGAGCATGTTGAACGGTGGCAGTTCGACGTACGTTCCGCTTCCCATCTTCCCAGGCATGAACGCATGCTAACAGCATCCATCAACGATCTAGGTTCAAATCTTGCAAAAGACCTCCAAGAGATCCAAACCCTCATCCAAATCCAGCGCTACCCCTTCTGCCGACGAAAACGAAGCAGGCAGCTCTTCCACCGCCGCTGCGTCCTCCCCCCCCGAGAAAACCGAAGCCGAGATCCAAGCCGAGATCGCAGCGCTGTTTCGGCAGATCACCGCGTCTGTAACATTCCTTCCTCAGCTGCAGGGCGACTGCACCTTCAACGTGCTGGTGTACGCCGACGCGTCGAGCGAGGTGCCCGTCGAGTGGGGCGACAGCGACCCCAAGGAGATCGAAAATGGCGAGCGCGTGCAGCTTCGCAGCTTCAGCACCTCAAACCATCGCGTCGATACCTTAGTTAGTTACCGGCTGTTAGAGTGAACCATCCTATGTTTACCTATCCGGGAAACAACACGTAATTCTATGGCATGCGTTGGGCTGCTGTACATGGCGTTTAGCTGGGTTGAATGATGAATGGGACTTAATATGGAATGGACGGCGTTTTAGAATGGGATTATAAAAGATAGGCATGTATCCTGGATTGTTTTGGCACGTGCTTTCTATCATGGACACAATCATAGAACATTACGAGACTCTCAACCAAGTAAAACGTGCAAGCAGACTTGTGTGGTATCATACGCAGTTCACTTGCCCATGAAATGCATCTGTGGTGCTGTCGTTTGAAATGTCATGATGTCCGCTTATTCCCTCTACCTCGAACAATCCGCAACTTTCCCAAGCCTAGACGCGTCGGAAGAAGTATATGTAGGCGGATTGTTTCATCTCATCCATATCTGTAGCCTTGACCACCTTTTCGTCATTGAACAGTACCCACGCGGTCTCGTCGTTCAGCTTTTTGCGGATGAAGGCAACGTAATGGCTTTAAAGTTGTTAGCTTTGCGCCTCACCCAGAAAGTCGGGTTAAACTTACCCCGTATGAATGCTCGTACCCTTGTGACAAACAATTGACTGCAACTGGAACCGTGCGGGAAGGTGAGCGCTTCCCGCGAGCGGGCCTTGCTTGTCGCTACCACTTGCGCCTGCGTTCTCTTCGGCATCACCCTGATCGTCAGGATGGTTGAACAGCCAGTCAATAGCCCGCTCAACGTTGCCACCAGTTTCCTTCAAAGCTCTCACGGCGCGAGGACCGCCGAAGCCCATGGACTCGAGAATGGCAAGGTTTTCTGGATCAACTGTGGCGGGAGCTGCATTGCCGAAGTCAGCAGGAACATCGAGATCAGGATCATCCATGTGCTGGAACAGCCACTCCATCGCCGCGTTGGGGTCACCATTTCCTGTGGCATGCAGGGCCTTCTCACAACGCACTCTGGGGAAGCCCATGCCTTCAAGCATGGCCAAAGCCTCCTGGTTTGGGACAAACGCGGGGACATTGCTCGCAGGAGCAGCTTCCTCTGGGAGAAGCTCCTCGCCCGGCTGTTGACCAGGGGAGAGGTACTCGTCCAGCGTGAACGGCTCGTCATCCACAATCACGGGGACATCCACCTTGATGGGTACCCAGTTGATCACAGCCATCTTGCGAGTATTGACCACCAGTGTCTCGGGGAAGGTCTTGAACAGTTGTCGCTTTGTGAACCCGTCCTTACTCCCACACGTTGTGCATGTCAATTCAACCACCTCTGGTGCAGTGAAATTGTCAAGACACTGCTTGAACGTGACGGGCTTGTATTTGGGTACCTCGCCATCCGCGGCGGATAACTTGAGCGGAACGTCGATCAATATGCTGTCCTGCTCTGTCGTGCTGTAGCGAACCTTCTTGCATCCAAGGCACTGCAAACGCTGTTCTGTGACAAAGCGCATAGCTTGTGTTGGGTCGGTATGACCTGAAGGGTGCTTTGATCTGGTAATAAGCTTGATGAGATGCTGCAACAACTCGAAGGCGTCTTGTTGGCGCATTGTCGAGAATTCAGGATGGCCGCGGCCAATAAGGTGCTTGAGCATGGACGGTTGCAAGCCTTTCTGGTACGGAACCTCGGGACTGTGTTCCGATACGATGACATCTGAATCAGGCTTCGAGTAGCGGCCGGATAGGAGGCCATCTGCAATCTTTCGAAGCTGCGTTTCGAGGTCTTGGGCGGGATCAGGCACATCCGGAAGAGACTCGACGCCAGTACCATAACGTGCTTGGAAAGAAGGCATGTCAAACAGACATTGTAGAATACTGGCAAGATAGCAGCTATTGCCGAGATTCTTGAGGCCGGTCAGTCCGGGGCCGAAGAGCGGGGAGAGTTCCTTGCCGTCCTCGGTTGTCATGGAAAACTCCCAGCGAAGGTTTTGCTCGATCTGTAGCTCCGTCAAGCTCTTCTCAGTCTTTTTCCTCTCCGACAAGACGATTCCCCAGTTGGCAAGGTGTGTAGCTAGATCATTGTCGATTCTCTCTTCATCGCACTTGTAGCAGTACACATCGGCGCTGCCTTCAGGAGTGATAGAACCGAGTTTAACAGCCACACCATGACCAAACTCTTCGGAGTGCGCCAGCGCATGGGAATTGCCGCCAACACCACCGAACTGTGCCCGACCGCAGCCAAGATTCCCGCATTCCAGGCAAAGCCACAAGTTCTCCTTCAGGTCACACTTGGAGCAGTGGCCAAGGTCCTGCGACTCGATCTGACGAGGCTCGCCCTGCTGGAGGGTGATAATGTGTTCGCAAGTCGTAAGCTCCAGCTCCCAAGCCTTAATCTCCTCCTTCCTCGAAAATGTGTTGGCAGCCATGACGCCGTCCACTGCCTCAGCGATTGTGGGATTTGATTTGTCGAGATTAGCGATACCGCACTCAAGACACTTGACAGTGAGGGTGGTCTCATAGCGGTCGGCTTCGGTCTCGGCAGCAATGGCTAACTTCTTCAGCGGCGGCTCATCCCTTTCGATCCTCTTACGGCTACGCCGAATGTTGAGAACGAGAGGGTGTTGTCTGGCAACGCTGTGCAGCTTCGCATGTTGGCGGTCGCCGGCGCAGCCGCCATTGAAGCACTTGAGACAGACATCAAGCCCAGCCGGATCGTCCTGCAGCAGATGAGAAGTCAGCTTGCGTCAGCCAGACGAGACAAAGAATACACAGCTTAGGATGGAACATCAAACTAACAATGGAGTCGAAGCATAGCGTGCAGTCTTCACGGTACACAGAGTCGGAAATAGATGGCTTGGAGATGTCTGGGGGAAACGTCAGTCAGCAAGTGGTCTCGTCTTCAAGAACAAGACCTGGGGACAATACAAGCCGGTGCAATGTGAGGGCACGCCATCTTGAATGGCTGCCTTTCGGGTCGGGAACTGTGAAAGTCGCCTACTGGAGTTTGGTGTTTTGATACGCTGCGACAGCTTCCCACGATGCACTGTTAGGGTACGGCCAACAGTGTGGGGGGATCAGGAGCCTGGGAGTTCACAGCTGAGCGCGGGGCAACAAGTGTATTGGCAGGCAACAGCCCCGCGGTGATGCAGCTTGTCTGCCTGATAAGAATCATTCTGGAAGTGGAAGCGCTGGCCATCAGCACAGCTGTTCGACAGCTGGTAACAGCTGCTGATAGAAACCCCGTTCCCTGAAGTTAATGGACGCAATGGATCGTTCTTTCCTTTTTAACACAGAAGGCGCCGATTATGTGTGTCACAGCCAGTTTTGGTGACGCATCACGGAGGGCCTGCTGCCCAAATGCTGCCTTGCGGGATGGCAATGTCACCGTGTCCAAGGTCGTACACCAGCAACGTCCGTGTGGATTGTATTAGAAATTCCATTACATTCGCCACCGGCAACTGAAGGGAAACGCACTCCAGGGATGACTACAAGCGCTCGGTCTCCGTATCAGATCAATCTTATCTCCGCTCATGTGGGGAATTTTGTCCTCGCCGCGTGCTCCACCCACACCACTGTAGCCGACGTCGGCATGACGCCCTGTGCCAAGCGGCCTTTTGCCAATTGCCCATCGCCATCAAACGCTAACAGTGGGGTACTCATTTCATCTGTGAGAGGCCCCGGCAACTGTTAGTGGAAGCTCGGGCCAAGCGCGCCTTCGGAAATCGCCTCTTTGGTTCATCAAGGACAAGTCCCGCATCCCCAAGCACTTTTGGTGAAGCCTTTGTGCTTTCGTTCTTTCTCATTATCCTCTTACTCAACTTGATATTGACCATCAAACTTCACGTCGAGACCACGATTTTCATTTATTCCTGTCCAGCATCCTCTCCAAAATTCACATACACCAAAATGTTCTCCAAGACAGCCCGCGCTGTTTCTTCTCGCGCCCTCGCATCGCCGCTGTGGTCGACTGCAATTCCGGTCACCCGTCCGCTTTCCTGCCAGTTGGCCTGGCCGCAAACCAGGCAGTATCACGAGAAGGTTCTTGACCGTATGTCACTGATCGGTTGCTATCAGCATGCTTGGATGCTATGCCCTCGGCGTTGGCAGTATGGCTGACCATATATTGCTTTATTTTCAGACTACTCGCGCCCTCGGAATGTTGGCTCGCTCGATAAGACAGATAAGTCTGTGGGTGAAGGTCTGGTGGGAGCTCCGGCTGTATGTTTCCCTCTCGCTGACATCTGCAAACGCTTCGACATCGGCTAACTTTTCTCCTTGGAAGTGTGGCGATGTGATGCGGCTTCATATCAAGGTCGATCCCGAGACCAAAGTCATTAGCGACGTTAGATTCAAGACATTCGGCTGTGGTTCTGCCATGTAAGGCTCCATCCTTATTCACGAAGTCACTGCATTTAGGTTTGGCGAAGATGGTGGACATGTGATAAGAATTCGAAACGCTTGCGGGACACGCGATCGCACTTGATGCGGATCCGTAGCTGGGAGCGGAAAGCCCCGCCATACCGCTTTGACCCTATATTTTCCCAGCCCTCCACCAACAGATCTGTCGCAACAATGATGCTGCATTCTCTAGGCTAGGCTGTGCTAATCTGCATGCTAACTTAATGCAGTGCTTCATCCAGCTATCTAACTGAGCTTGTCCGCGGTATGACCCTCGAGCAAGCCGCTCAGGTCAAGAATACACAAATTGCTAAGGAGCTTGTATGTTGTGACTGGTGACCTCTGCTTTGTCTGCACTACTAACCCAATCTCCCAGTGCCTGCCCCCCGTCAAGCTGCACTGCAGCATGCTTGCGGAGGATGCCATCAAGTCAGCCATCAACAACTATTACAAGAAAAACCCTGAGGCCCGGCCGACCAACCTCGCTGGTCGCGGCAACAATAAGCTTGAGACAGCTTCGCAGTCTACGCAATAAGGCAATGGCTTGCGGTAAAGATAGGTGTTGATGCATTTTTCTCTTTTTCTCTGCTAGTCAGATTCACATACCTGGTTGGATGGGTTAGTACTGTGGAAACCTGGTTCCGGCGGTGCGTTCCTCTTTTGGACTGGACTTGGGTGACGGTTTGTTTTACCATTGGGAGTATGGCGGAGTTGTGGTTTAGCGGTTTATAAAACTTTCTCACTCTGACTAGATACAGGCACCAAAAGGAGCCCTCCCTTTCTCAGCGGGTTGGCCTAGCATCTGATCTATAATACCAAAAGGACCTGAATTCCGAGTTTGAGTGGTGTATCTCCATCTACTCTCCTTCCTGGCGCCTCTTTCTGTTGGGTTGAATTGAGCAAATCAAAGTCTCCTGGCCAGAATTGCCGTTTGCTCAATCCCATGGCGCCTTGTCCGCCAGCGGCTCGTCCTTTTCCTCGTCGAAGATGTCGAATCCAATATGGCGGCTTGGGTCTAGGAACCGAATTGGGCCACGCTTCAACCACAACTTCTGCAGGGTTTCGAAATCCTCGTCAGGCAGCCTTTTCAGCTGAAGATTTTCTCTCATGTGGACCTCCTGCACCGATTTTGGAACTGCTGGGATACCGCGCTGAACGAGCCACGATAAGCAAACCTAGGAAGAGGAAAACTTCAAATAAGTGTCTCGCTTTGACACATCCTTAGAACTACTACATTGAGGCTCACCTGCGCGGGCGACATTTTGCATTTCTTTGCAATGTCGACGATCTAATTACGGTTGGTTGAGTAACTGGAGTTAGTTTGTCATCCTGATGACGACGTACCGTCGAATCTTCTGTCGGAAAAGGAACGTCGGGGTGAGCCCGGACGACTGGTACTGGCCTGCCGCCGAGTGGCTGGTGAGCCATTAACAAAATGCCGTGGTTCGTTGAAAACTCAAACAGCTCATGTTGGGGAAGAAATGGATGGAGTTCCACCTGGTTCACTGCAGGTATGATCCGGGCAACTTCTAGGATCCTAGGAGGATATGTGTGTAAGTATCTATACGAAATCAGGAGGTAATTACCGAACCTTTTTGTTTTGAGAATGTTGAAGTTGGAGAGGCCTAAGGGGCGGGTCAGCTTAAAGCTACCACGGCCTGCGAGCGTTATAAGTGAGACAACAATACGCACCAATTGACCGAACTTTGCCTGAGTCCACAAGTTTCTCCATTGCCTTCCACGTTTCTGGATACCTTCTGGAAAGGTCATAGTCGATCACAGGCTACAGCATCATAGGAAGTTCAGCTCGCAAGTTTCATGGTTAAAGGAGGAGACCAAGCCTTGACGCCGTACCTTGCCATTACCGCTTGGGTGCCGGACTGTTGTGTTGTTCGGACCTGCCTTGTAGGCATGTGGAACTGGTTACCTAAGGTTAACGCGGCTCAGGGGACATGTCTAGTGTTTCAGAACGATTTACAATGCATCAGATACAAGTCCACTGGATTAATTGAACACATCAGCAAGAAGCTACCTCGGTTAGGGCTTTCAAGGTTATTTGGCATACCGTAGTCCAGTTGGAGGTCTCTCAAGGTGACTTCAAGAGCTCGCTCAACGTCGTCGGGATGATGCCAGGTCTGGGCTCTGTCAATGGGTCAATGATCGTGCTTGCTATTCTACTAAGGATCCAAAAGGTCTCGACTCACAGCTTTGAGGTGACGAATATCTCTTCCCGAGGAATACCGCTCTCTTTGATGGCTTCCCCGATTTCTTTCTCATTGCCATAGGCATTTGCCCCATCAATGTGCCTGTAGCCTAACTTGAGGGCCAGTTTCACTGCCTCCTTTACCTTGGAGTTACCGCTGGTCCCTTGGAAAGTGCCAAGACCCAATGCAGGAACTTTGTGGCCATTGTTCAATGTGAAGTAACTTGGAAGATCCATGGTAAAGAAAGAGCTGTCCAGAGGTTGGCAGACAAGCACTGAAAGTTTTGTCTATTTTAGTGGGATTTATCAGTGGAAGAGAAGTTGGAAGTTGTAAAATGAGGGGCTGGTTCCATCATGGAAACCTTGATAGAAGCTAGGGACCCAAGAAAAGAGGGGTTTGAGGCTTCTGCTGACTGCTCGGTTACTGGTAGCAAGTTTACGTAGCATGTCAGCCTTCCGGTATCTCTTCAACAGGTGTTTCGCTGTGCCACATCCTGTACCACCAACCTGCATCAGTAGGCTCAATAGCACGAAATGGAAACCGCGATTGGCGTATGGAAGGTCGCTTCCTTGGGTGACCAGCAAGGTCTGGGCCGCAACAACTGGCCAACAGAAGCCCCTCAACCTCATACGCTGTATTTACGACTTGATCACTGTACATAATTTGGAAGGTGGGGCAGTTTGAAGGCATCTTTGGGATGATGAGCAGTTAACCCCGCATTGTAAGAGGATGCAAGTTTGGTGTGCCTAAACGACGGCTACATCGGACATACGCTTGAAAAGTATTTCTGTACTCACACATTTCCTCCTCTATCAGTTTCCAAGTCTTCATCCTTTTTAAATCATTCCCTACATAAAGTTCCTCACATTTAGCGGGAAATTGTAAACCACTTGGGCCTACAACTTACAACCAGCAATACAGTCAGTACTCCGTTCACCATTCTGTCAACTGCTCCGCTTCTCGAAATACGTCAATTTGCAGTTGGCATTAAAAAGTTCCGGTGGATCGAGAAATCGGATGGTCCAATCCCGATAACATCACGGAATTAATTTTTGAATACATGTCAACTCTATTGGATTCAGTAACGCAGTCTCGCAACGCGGTCTACGAGATGTCGTGCGACTCTCAAGTGAAGAAGCAGGTAGTGGTGGAAGGTTATGAACTCATTGACCCTGCAGTTCTTGATGGTCAGTACCGCCGACTTATCAATAATTCAAGTGCCATGAACCGTCTCTCAGTGTAGGCGATATGTTCTAAGCTAATACATCTTGTATAGTCCTGCCCAGCGTAGCAGCTGTCTTGAGTGTCACAGATGTTGCAGAATCCGCTTGGGCCAAGGCAAAACGCATCGATGTACGAACTGTGGATGGCGACGAAGAAAGCTACTTCATGAAGGTTTGGTACCCCTCTTTCTCACTTTGATATTCATGTCACGCTGAAGCCCGTTCACAGGTCTCCATTGGTTTCCATGGCAGAGAAGCCCTTAAGGGAGAATTTGAGGCAACATCAGCAATCCACACGATCAACCCAACTTTCTGCCCAAAGCCCATTGCCTGGGGGACTCTGGAACTGCAGGAAGATTCTCACTTTTATCTGTGTCGATTCTACGAGTTTGTCAAGGATGAGCCCGATGTAATAGACCGTCAGTCGTTTGTCGAACAGCTGGCAAAGCTTCACCAAAGTGATACATCGCCTCAAGGAAAATTCGGGTTTCATTGCACCACGTACAATGGTAACCTTCCTCAGGATAATAGTTGGTGTGATAGCTGGGAGGAATTCTTCTCAAAAGGCCTTCGCCATGTGTTGAAGGTTAGGGAAGAGAGAGCGGGACCATGTGTGGAGTTGAATGAGTTGCTGCCCGACCTGTTTGACAAAGTGATTCCACGGCTGCTACGCCCGCTGGAGACAAATGGGCGAAAACTCAAGCCCTCTTTGGTACACGGAGATCTTTGGTGTGGAAACGTAGGTGTTATCGATGGTGATACAGGCCAGGCTATTGTTTTTGATCCTTCGAGCTTTTGGGCCCACAATGAGTGTAAGTAACATCGGCTCCGGTGTTGTGTATGAAATTAACATGGCGTTGTCAGATGAGTTGGGAAACTGGAGGCCGAAACGCAACGGCTTCGACGAAGAATTTTTCAACGCCTATCACGACTTTATCCCCCGCTCAGAGCCGGTTGCTGACTACGATGATCGAAATGCTTTGTATGCACTGTAAGTGCCTGCTAGGAGGGGAGGGTTCGCGCCAAGTCAGGGCCAGCAACTGCTGACTGCAATGAATTCAGTCGTTTCAATTTGCATGCTGCTGCACTCTTCCCAAATGACCCTTCTTACCTGGAAATGTAAGGGATATCTGACATGTTGCAAATCTTCGGCTTGTGTACTGAGAACTATAGGGCCATCAACGAGATCCGTCGCTTGAATGAAAAGTTCAAGAAAGGGTATTTGGGTTGTGAGTAGCGAGACCTTAGACTAAAGGTCACCATGTATCTGAATGTACCTATTGTCGGTTGACAACAAGGATCAATGACTATTTGCATCGTTATCTATATCCTTCCAAAAGGATACTGATGGGGTATCATCCACAAGCCTTCATCAACTCGCCTAGGAACAGATACATAAGAAAAGCCTGGACTCATGGTGTGCCAATAATTGAAAGCTACAGACACTCTAGATCACCAGTTTGAGTTCCGACGATGCATGCTCCCGGATATAACATTCCATGTCTGAACTGCTCCGCCAGCGACAAAACCACTCGGTATGTTGGTGTTTGATGCACCAGGTCCAGGAAAGTTCACGTTACCAGCGATCGAGACTCGCTCCGAGAAGCCCAATCCCCCATGTATAACAACCAACCGAGAACCAGCAGCAAAGGCTATCATATCCCGGCTACTATTCCCGCCGAGACCTCCATGACCCCTCTCAGGAACTACCGCTGCGCACAGTAAGTCCCCGCCTGGAGTTCTCCATTCGCTCAGAGCAAAGAAGTGGCGCTGAGCCTGTGCGCCATCATCCTTATTCGAGGAAGCTGCTGGCAGCTGTGATCTCACCGGCAGGGATGATGTTCTGGATGCCAGTGTCGGCTTAGAAACGGCAGTGTACTGAGAAGGTCTCCCGAGTCCTAAAGCGCGTGTAACGGCTGACCGTCCCGGTGTGCTAGAAAACGATTGCACTTCGGCACTGCATATCCAAAGATTGGAATCCACAAACAAAATTGTCGAGGAGTTGATGATGCGAAGGATGGAAGATATGACAGGGGCAATAGCGTCAAGTTTTGGTTCTAGAACAGGCTCCGCTGAAGTTGCTTCTCGGGTAAATTGTGCTGCTGGCCACACTGTAATGCATGGGGAGGAGAGACGAGTTCGTGGGGAGAACTCTACAACAAATGTAGGGCTAACGTGGTACGATACTTCTGACCATTGCCGCTGCTCGGTTGTAGCGTTGTCTTCCCGTCTTTTGAGGAGGATGCCCTCGGCTGTTGTAAGTTCAGCAAAGTTGGCCCACGCGTATATTCTGGCAACATTGCCTGTGACACAAACAAACCACTTGCTCTCGGTTGGGTGTTGGAAAATGCTACGAGTCATTGTCGATCGTTGGTCATCACCCTCTATAAGCGATGCTCCAGAAATCCCGGGGGGCCGTTCTCCTGCTAAGTGTTGCGGAGGGCTGCATCCACTTGACTCAGGATCCTGGTGAGGAGCGTATATGTTGCCGGAAGGGATCTCCCAGAGTTCCAGCGTCTCCCGGCCCTGGACCAAAACGCGGTCCCCTGCAGAGTTGACAAGCAAACATCTCACGGTCGATTTGATGTGACGGTTAAGGATGACATGAACAGGAGGTGTAGATGATGTAGTTTTGATCCCCGATAACGGCGTTTGAAACACAGCAACCTTAATGCAACCAATATGATCTGCAGATAAGACCATGTTATTCGGCTCGGCAAACACCAGGCGAGTAACGGAGGCACGGTGATCATGATGATAAAGACGACCTAACTGCTTTGCCTCACTTGTCTCAAAGAGCACGACATCTCCATTGCTCTTTCCAGCAATTATGAACTGGCCATCACTAGTCGCAACAAGACTTGTAATCTCGCTCTCCTTATTGCTGCTGAAAAAAGCCGGAGGTCGTGGAGGAAGTGAAACAGCTGGATCGATTTCTGATCCTCCTGCTGAACTATCTACTTCGCTGGTATTCCGTCTGACTAGGGAGGCAGGTGCCCAAACTCGGGCTTGTTGACCGCGAATGTCGACAAAGCGATGGCCATCAGAGCTCATTGCAACTCCAATGATGGTCTTATCCATTCGACTAGTTCGGTATATCAATGTCAGAGTAAGCCCACCGCGATAAGGGGTACAATCGAGATCGAAGACTTCAATGACCCCTTCCTTAGTCCCAACGATAACACTGCGGCCATCAGGAGAGCAGGCCAAGCATTGAGCGTAAACGTCGTTGCGTTCGACTTGTAGCTCCATGGTTCCATAGTCAAAAATCCGCAAAGTCCCATTGATGTAGCCGACGATCAGGACTGGTATCTCGGGATTCGGGTTGAATGCCATACAATCGATTCCATTGTTTGAGAGGTTAGCACCGCACACCCCAAGTGGTTCTGCCGTGAGTGCGTGCAATATGACAACATGGTGGAACCGATAACCAAGAGCAAGCAAAACGACTTCATCCAACACCAGGAAAGCAGCTTTGGTTGCCGGCAACTGGGGTATGGCAATGGTCGAGCCGTCCAAATCAGTGCTAACCCAACGATACATGTCTTGGTCTCCAGTCTCGAGATCCCTGCAGTAGGAATTGGGGCTATTAGCATTCTGCAAGACTGAGGGCGAAGATGCACGGGGCAAAACCATGATCCATGGTTGTGATTAACAGATGTCTACGTACCATTTAATCAACACTTTTGATTCAAAGGCTGCGAGGATCTCTTGCGTCCTTAAAAATACAACGGCTAACGGCGAGCATCGTGGTGGAAAGTCAAACAACTGAAGTAGGGCTCCGGACTTGGGGTCCCATATCGACAGCTGCTTTGGTCCAGCCGATGCCAACAGAGTGCTTTCAGTGCTGAACTCAAGAATTTTGACGCGCTCAGGGTGCTTCATTGTGCGAAGGCACTGCATGGTGTTGTAGTCATAGAGCCAAATCTCGCCTGTAGATAATCCGACAGCAAAGATATGATCCCCGTGACTTACAGATGTCGGCCGCCCTTTCACAAAGTCTAAATAGGTTAGGCAATCGTCCCACGACCCAGGACGAAGACCCCTGACAACCAGGTTTCGGGCATCACTGCCAAAGGTCCGGGAGATTGCAGAGTGTGGTGGGCAAAGAGGCGGGATTAGCGTTTGAATGGCCGATGGGCATGCAAGCAGCTGGTCGCAGAACTTGGCAGGGACGCGGATGAGGTCCGTTACCCAATCATCCGCAAACTGGATAGCTCGATCAGTGGGAGCGACATATTTGACTCTTCTGGCGAGATAGTTGCGCAGGTTCATTGCCGTTTGCGTCAGAGGTTTCAAATCTTTGAGCTTCGCAACATGCTCAATCCAAGAGAGCACGTTGCTAGACTGGAGAAAATTAAAGAGTGCCTGCATCAACTCATGGTCTTCTGACATAGCATGGAGTAGATGGTCGGAGAAGAAGACGCTTGCGTAGTCGAGCAGGGCTGAGTCAGCAGATACCCCAGACGACTGCTGTTTGGGCAGCGCTCTTCCACTCGTGCTGCTGCCGTGTAGCTGGACCTTGAACGGTGCCAAATGGCTGAGGGGATTCAGTTTAAGGACAGGGCCAGAGAGGTATTGAATGAGAAGAAGACCCAGCCTGGTGTGGCCATTTTTCTGGCGCATGAACAGCTCCTGGGCCAGCATATCGTGTTTTGTGAGAAATTCCCGCACCGTCTCGTGTATGAGATGAACTTTGTTGTACTTATCAACAAACACAAGCTGTCCGCACAAGCTCGGGAGCGCCGTCTTGGCCCTTGCTAGCAACGGCGTTTGGCCTAAATCCAGCTTGACTGCGCAGATAAGTTCCTCAATTGTCAATGGGCGCCGTGCAAGAACGACCCAAGTCAGGATAGTGCTTGCGAGACCTATTTTCCTCTTGTCTTCCACAATGGACCTGACCATTCGAGCGTAATACTCGAACAAGTTCCCGGGTATGTTGTCCAGAACAGTATCTATATCTTCTTCGGTCCATATAGTCTCCAGTTCTTCAAGGACAAGTCGTGCCCAAAGGAAGGAGCCAAAAGACTTTTTGAGGATTTTCTCGCACATACGTTCTCTGTCTTCATCATTCTCTGATAGCCCCAAGTCAGTCAGGCGTGTGTTCACGAAGAGTCGAATATCGTCCCAGGTGTCAGTATCTTGTAACTCGTAGATCTCGACACGAGAAGGGCCAAGAGATCCCTGTAGCCCTCGTTCAATTTCGTCCATTTTGCGGCTTGTGGCAAACAGTCTTAGTGAGCTGGGGAGAGTGGCCAGTAACTTCTTAGTAAATAATACGTTGAAGTTCGGACACTCGTCAATAGCGTCAATGACCCAAAAATGTTGGTCTAGTGATTGTAGTTTGAAGATGCAGTTGACGAAAAGCTGCTTCCAGACACTTATCTCTTCCGTTTTATCCCAGATAAGGTCGGACTGAGCGAGCTGTAGGATAGAGTCTCTCACCAAACGGTCCTGTAATGCCATCTGGTATGCGAGCGAGAGGAATATGCTGCTTAGCATGGACCCTCCAGTTTCCGAGTGTTTGCAGAAGAAAAAGCTGCAGTTTAGATTTGACTGTTGGAGGTATTCGATAACGTGAGTTGACATGATCGACTTGCCGGCAGCAGGCTTCCCAACCAGCCACAGGACACCAGCTGTTGATCTACCTGATATCCATGACTGGAAAGTATTCCTGTAAGTAAACCATTCGCAAGAATTTGGCTGCCTCAGCAGTCGTAGCGTTTCGAACTCGCTATCGATAGGGCCGGCGACATTGAGAAACGACCGTAAAATCAGGGCCTCGGAAGGGGTAAGATGTTGTTCCTTGGGTGAGAAAGAAACGCCACTGGATTGCTGTTTGAAGATCCTAGTGTCAACATAATGATTGAGAGTGCCTGGAACTGCATCCTTGATACTGTCGACAGCGGTAATAAGCGAATTTCGGATTAATTGGAAGTTCGGGTCTTCTCGATTGGCAAATTTGCAAACGTGACGATGATCAGCATTTAAAGGTATTATTTCCTCGTTTGGAAGGCCCAGCTGGGCAGAAGTGGTATCGACAACAAAACGGTTTAGACCTGCAACACGCATGGGTCGGGTTTCATAGAAAGATACGAGTCGAAGGCCACCTACAACGAGGCGAAACTCATCGTTTATTGTCTTGAGGGCAACTGAATTAGGAGCAAGGTCTGTCACATACGGTTTTTTGCCGATAGTAATCGATAGCATGTTTTCCAGCATAGTGGCCATGTCGGAACCCTGGTGCGGTGTTGCCAAGAAGAAAAAGGAGTGTATGCGGTCGGCTATGTCTTTCGCTGATGGATCATGTCTTGCTAGGAGGTAGGCTTGCTTGGCTACACAACCACCCATGCTGTGTCCAACGAGAATGATGCGGGTGGCTGAGCGGCGGATGTCCGGGTGATTTCGCAAGGAACTAAGTAATAGTTGACCAAAAGAATGGATGTCGAAGACATTCTGCCCGCGCTCGCTCCAATCCGCATTGTAGCCAAAGGTGTGAAGACGGACATCCACAAACTCGCTATCAGTAACAAGCCAGCTTGGCCAGAAATGATCCGGGTCGGATGAATAGGACCAGGTTTTCCGGCTTCCTCCTCCTAATCCATGAATGAAAACAATGTCAACCACAGGGTTGACGGGAGATACTGGATGGTAGAGGGTTGTTAGGCCTAGTCGCCCCTTTTCGTCTTCGTCAGGTCCGCGGCGGGAGAAGTGCGTAAGCGATGATGGGATCGAGTCCGTCCGGCTGAAGCCGGCTTCATCTTGTAGGGACCTGCCTCCTAACGTTGTTGATCTATGCAGAAACGTTAGGCGCTTCTTTGGCTGGCGTTGAGGATGTCTAGTCAGTGTCGGAAACCGTTACCTAACAGAAGGATCGTTGTGGTTTTAAAGACTCTCATGGTACAACTGGAAACCAGTAGGCCGTGAGAGAGGGAAATGAAGGCAGTGGACACAAGGGAGAACGGAAAAGCCGGAAACGCTGACGACAGCGCGGCCGAACGTTCTGTGTTTAGAGCTGTTCCAGTGTTTCCTGAGGAAACTTACCGGGTCCATTGGTGGTGTTCAATCGCTGCCAAGCGCCCATTAACTATTAAAACCCACTATGTAGTCGCGGATATCGCTTTTGAGGTGTACAAAAAAAATCAAGGAGCGCTGCCTTGGGGTTTAAATGCCTGGTGAATGCGAAAGGATGATGTTGAGGTGAGCCGCGAAACACTGAAGACTTGCAACGCTGTGCGAAAGCGGGGAAGTTCGAGCAGATGCGGGCCGGTCGTCCTTCTGACAAAGTCGGTGGTTCGAAAGTTACACAAGCATCGCCCACCTGTTCAGCAGTCTGGGATGGGCACTTTCCATCTGACAGGAATGGGTGCTGGGCATTGAGGTGCGTTGGTCTTGTGTCCAATAAGAGGCTCAGTGACTCGGCGCGTGTCCAAACTTGCTCTGGTCTCGCATGGATTAGAACTGCAGCCTGGTGGACAGGGCGTGGCATTCTATGTAAATATGATCGCCCGATAACATGGTTTCTATGTCCCGTCAGGCAACTTTCTGATCCGGATTGCGTATCACACTTGCCGGAAGTCGACAACTCTGTTCTCGGGCAGGTTTACTTTTTCTGCATCACCTGCTTGACGCCGAGCAACAAATCAACTGAAGATATCGAGAAATGCACTGTATAAGCCATGCATCAGTGGACTATGCGGTGACTGTAGGTACAGCGCGTCTAGACATAACAGATAGTACTAGCCGACTTGGGACTTAGAACTATACCAGAACGTATTGGTCTTACCGTTGCCTAAATGTCACAATAGCGAAAACAATAAGACTTCAACGACACTCCCAAGAGCTCAAAGGACTCAGCTTTTGGAGGCGACCTGAACTTCTGCAGACCCACGAGCCCGGGGAAGCGGGACAAATGGACTCGTTCCACCTTGACCGGGGTGCGGGGTTAGTGTGGGGTCGGCGACTGATAAGCACATCAATGGGAACGATGCTACCTCACGTGAGGATAACAAAAGGACGGTCGCATTTTGTGTGAATCATAGAGTTTAACAGCTCCAACCTCGTCCAGCATACCACGGAGTCGGCCATTGAAGGTGCACGAACACAGAAACCATGGCTTCAAGCAACGCGAAACCGCTCCTCTGGGGCGGCCGGTTCAGCGGTATGGGCAATTGGCCGATTGTTCCTGTCCCAAGCATGATCAAAAGAAAAGCGCGACGAGTTTCGCTGAAGCGCGGACTCTGAGCTTAGCTGACCAAACGCCCCGCAGAGGGGCCATCGCAGGTGCCATCGACGAGCTCATGTTCCAGTTCAACGAATCGCTGTCCTTCGACAAGGTGCTCTATAAGGCCGACATACGTGGGTCCATCACATGGGCCAAGGCCCTGCGAAAGCTCGACATTCTGACCGACGAGGAGCTCGACACGATTGTGACGGGACTGCAGGCCGTCGAGAAGGAGTGGGAGGAGGGCAAGTTTGTTATCCACACTTCGTCGGATGAGGACATTCACACTGCCAATGAGCGCCGGCTGGGAGAACTTATCGGCGCTACTGCCGGCAAGCTGCACACCGGCCGCTCTCGCAACGAGCAGGTCGGCGTCGACATGCGCCTGTGGGCTGGCGAGCAGCTCGACCAGCTCTCTGTTATCCTCAAGGACGTCCTCCGTGTCTTCGCCGAGCGCGCCAAGGAGGCTCTTCCTGTCCTGATGCCTGGCTACACCCATCTGCAGCGCGCTCAGCCCGTACGCTTCTCTCATTGGTTGCTGTCGCACGCCACTTTTCTCAAGGGCGATCTCCAGCGCCTAGAGGGCGTCCAAGAGCGCATGTCAGCCTGCCCCCTGGGCGTCGGCGCTCTCGCGGGCAACCCTTTCGGCATTGATCGCGAATTCATGGCCAAAGACCTCGGGTTTCGCTCGGTCCATCCCAACAGCCTGTGCGCCGTGGCTGACCGTGACTTCGTGGTTGAGATCCTCCAGTGGGCCAGCCTTACCATGGCTCACCTAAGCCGTCTAGCCGAGGATCTGATCCTCTTCTCCAGCGCCGAATTCGGTTTTGTGCAGGTTGCCGATGCTTACAGCACCGGAAGCAGCCTGATGCCGCAGAAGAAAAACCCGGACAGTTTGGAGCTGATTCGCGGCAAGGCTGGCCGCGTCATGGGCCATGTGAGTACCTTCCTTGCTACGCGTTCGACATTTGCTAATGTCCCCTAGGCCTCTGGCTTCCTTGCCTCGCTCAAATCCCTCCCGACTTCGTACAACAAGGACCTCCAGGAGTCTGTTGAGCCCATGATCGACACCATCAACTCCGTCTCAACATGCCTTCGGATCACTCAGGGCGTCCTCGCTACGCTCAAAATCAACGGCGATAAGATGAGGGCGGCGTTGACCGACGACATGCTAGCCACTGATGTGGCTGACTACCTCGTGCGTAAGGGCGTTCCCTTCCGGCAAACTCACCACATTGCTGGTGCCATTGTCCGCAAGGCCGAGGAGGTTGGCGTCTCGATTTCGGCTCTGCCGCTCGAGACTTTCAAGGAGATATCTCCCCTGTTCGAGGAGGACATTTCTGAAGTCTTTGACTTCGAGAAGAGCGTGGAGAAGAGGTGTACGCCTGGTGGCACCAGCAGCAGCTCCGTGCTGGCCCAAATCGCTGCGCTCGAAGCCTTCGTCTCAGGTCAGCAGCAGTAATGTGTCGGCGTTGATTTAGTAATGTGGGAGGTGTATAGAAAAATAATCAAGCGCTGGTTCAAGCTTGATGCATATGTAAAATTGGGACCATATGCAGGACGCGTAGCCTGGCCTGATTATAGTTAGCGTGTCCAATACACATGTACGCGTTTCAACCTAAGGGTCATCAATACATACACAGTGCCGCAGTACTGCAGTACCGCAGCTCACCGGATGAGCAGAGTCATGTTGTTGATCCTTTGTGTCCGGCTCCACGAGCCCGCTACTTGTGTAGTTAGTGACATCATCCGTCACGATCTGCACCAAAAGCCACGTGCATTGCCACTACTTCTTTACCTTCGTCCCATTTTTATCTAGCTTTTATTTCTTCCACTAATTGCAAAGCTTCGATTCATATCAAGGTATCGAGTCAATCCATCCAAGACTCCTTGCTAAACGACCTCTCCGCCATGTCTTATCACTCGTCCATCTCCCACGATCAGAGAGGAACCGACGCCAGGATCGTTTCGGAGCATCTTCCTCCCGGTTATACGGCCGAGTTCCACCCTCTAAAAAATAGCTGTCGTGACAATGGATCTATTTCTTCGACTTCCGGCGCTGAGCTCCCTTCGTCGTTTCAGGAGTCCTCTCTATGTCTCCAGGGCGGCGACATTCACCGCGACCTGTTCAAGATACATTCTGCCGCTTCACCATCGCAAGGGCGTCGCCGCACGAATAGTTTTCCCCCACCTCGAGTATACGAACAGCCTCAAGTATCTAGCCATCGCGAGATCATTCCGCGTCCGGGCTTTACAGTTGGCGATCAGCTCGTTCCAGGCGGCTTTCGTCGGGCCTTTTTGCGCCTTTATCACGGCCCAGACTCGCGGGTGCCGCTCACCCGCGACTTTGTCGAGTTCCTCGACCTTTATGGGCACTTTGCTGGGGAAGATCTGCTTGACTCCGAGGCTGAGGCTACAGTACGGGCTGAGGAAGAAGAGGATGAAGGACTGCCCCCGGAAAGACAGCCGCTGCTGCGAGAGCGCGTCATTTCGCGTCTGCCTGCGCCCAAATCTGCCAATGCGGGTACTGTCAAGACGTTCTTTACTCTGATCAAAGCTTTTGTGGGGACTGGCATCATGTTCCTACCGAAAGCTTTCAGCAACGGTGGCTTGCTCTTCTCATGTCTGGTTATGCTTGCCCTGGCGGTTATCACCATGATCGCCTTCCATCTCCTGCTGCAGTGTAAGCACCACTACAGCGGCGGTTATGGCGAGATTGGCCAGGCTATTGCGGGCTACAGGATGCGCTCGATAATTCTATTTTCTATTGCCTTGTCGCAGCTCGGCTTCGTCTGCGCGGGTATAGTCTTTGTAGCTGAGAACCTTTCTGCCTTTCTAGACGCAGTCACGCCTTCCATACCAACCCCGCCGTTGTCAACGACTGCCCTCATTATCCTGCAGCTCCTCATCCTCACTCCGCTCTCATGGATCCGAAACATCTCCAAACTGGGCCCCGCTGCCCTGCTCGCCGACGTCTGCATCCTCATCGGCATCAGCTACATCTATACCTACACCATCAAGACCATCTCTCACGATGGCTCTCACCACGGTGTCACGCTGTTCAATCCCTCAGCTTACACTCTGACTATCGGCTCCGCGATCTTCACCTTCGAAGGTATTGGGCTCATCCTACCCATCGAGGCGTCCATGGCCAAGCCATCGCACTTTGAGTCCCTGTTGGCCCTTGTCATGGGCATCATAACTGTCGTTTTCACGTCTATCGGCGCTCTGTGTTATATTGCCTTCGGCGATGCGACCCAGATCGAGATTATCAACAACCTGCCGCAAGATAATCGCTTGGTGAATGTCGTCCAGCTGCTGTATGCCATTGCTGTCCTGGTCGGCACGCCGGTGCAGCTCTTCCCTGCGCAGCGCATCCTTGAGAGTGTCATCTTTGGCGCACATCGCTCGGGGAAGAGGAGTCTGAAGACGAAGTGGACGAAGAATATGTTTCGGTTTTGTGTGGTGGTGCTGTGTGGCATCGTTGCGGTCATTGGGACGGGGAATTTGGATCGGTTTGTCGCGCTCATTGGGTCGACCGCGTGTGTGCCATTGGTGTATGTTTATCCTGCCTATTTGCATTATCGTGGCGTGGCGACGAAGAAGTGGGTGCGGTTTGGGGATGTGGTGATGATGGTGTTGGGCATGATTTGCATGATGTACACCACGTCGGTGACGGTTGTGACGAGCTTTTAGTGAAGTTGCATTGTTGGGGGCTGGAGTTCAGATGATGCTGGCATATTCGCGTTTGGAGAAGGTTGCACAAATTCCAGGAGCACAGTCTGACATGTCAGTTATATTTTACATTATGTTTATGAGTGTATGTTGCACCGTCTGCAACTGTCAGTCTGTAAAGAGCTAAAAGCTCGGGTCAGAATGGACAACTTTTGGCTGTGTCTCGATCTTCTACGTTGATCTGATCTGCCCAGCCTTCATCAGACACGAACTGTGCTTGGAACAGGTATTGTTCTAAACCCTTCTTCCCTCCGCAACACTTGCAGGTCGTTGAGATCTTCCCTATACCCTAAGAGTATACCAGCTGACTAACTTGACAGGGCAACAGTAACAGTGCTAATTACGAGCAAAGTCTGATTGACCAAGTTAATATCCCACTTGTTGGTCAGATCGCCCCAAAGGCCACGAGGATCGCCATTGCTTGCACCGTTTTTCGCACCACTCGCGTTTCTGCTCCTGGTCCTTAGTTGGGCCAGAAGTACGGTACGCCTGCTTGAGCTCCTCTTAGCCCTTGACACCACCACAATCCTCAGCTATCGGATGATGGCCCGTTTTTGAAAGATGGATGAAGCGATTGGTGGGTGCTGCGCGCCCTTTGACGGTCAGGGCATGCTCTTAGTTGCCGATTTTGTAGACATAGAGGATCTCCTTGTCTAATCCTCTCATCACCGTCTATCTTCTGCTTCATGCAGACAGAGATTTACCGTTATACTCCGGATTATCAAACGGCTGCCACAAATGCTACTTAATGGCTTTCTTCTCCATCATGAGCCGGTCTCCTCCGACCGTCGTGCATCTTATCAACAACAGAACTACTCCTCCAGGAATCAAGCACCTTAGCAGGATCAACGATCCACAGTAATACTTCCTCGACACACCCGACGAATTCCCCATCGACCCAGCCTTGTTCCCAAAATAAGCAAATTTTGCTTCATGACAATCTCAAACCCCTCCGCACTCTCCAGCTCGCGATACGCCGGATTCTTCACCGTATAAGTTATATGTGTGCGTCGAGGCTCACCCAAACGCCAGCTGCAGCGCGCAGTGAAACTCATAGAAGGTTGCATTGCTGGGCGGAGCAGCGTGCGTACCACCGAGGGGTTGCTGACATGCTGCGGCGCGGCGCACGCAGATGGTGTAGTTTTGTCGGCGGCAGTTGCCTTTGTGGTTCGTCAGCGGGTTGCCTAGCAGGATTTGGAGCAGTAGCGGACGTTGAAGCAGTGGGAGCAGTGGAGAAAGGGGTTGTTGTTGCTAGTTGAGGTTCGTGGGCAGGAGGGGTTGCTGCAAGCGGCGGTTAGGGTAGGGAGACATGGTGGATGATGTGGGTGGTGCCGAATGTGGAATATGGAGTAAAGGATGCTAGGCTGCCGTTGGGAGACGATTAATCCTCGAACGAAACGCAGGAACCAAGATGGGAAGAAAGGGGAAAGGAGAAATATCAAAGAATCGAGGGTGGTTGCATTTAGGCAATAGTTTATGTTCAAAAAGCAAGAGTTAGGCTATCGACTTTTGCAGTCGGAGAGAATTCTTCCTAGCCATATATTAGGCTTCGCACTGTATTTCAGAACAGTCATTGATCCGGAGCAGGCATAACGCTGTAAGATGAATGTTGGCATCATCTGTGAGAAAGCGCAGTAAATATGGCCTGCATGTCTGGTCACCTTGACTCAGGGGTAGATGTCATTGGTTTTGCAGGCTGTTCCTGCCTCCAAGGGTGACTTGCATCAAACAGGACCAGGATAGCAAAAGCAATTGGTATCAGAGATATGAGCTCAGATAAAGTCAAATGAGATTGATTGAGTAGAAGAAGTTAGAAAGAGCCGACCCGACTAATGGCTACATCAGCTTGAGAAGGCTGTATCGAGTATGATCAAGAAACCCATTGAGGCTTATGCTGTAAACAACAGTATGTCACGGTTGCTCATGAACCTGATGTCAGGGTTCTCGAGTCCTCTCTGTACTTGGAGGTAAAGTTAAACAGATGCTCGCTCCACCATTTTGTGTAGCATTCTGGTTCAAAGTTTTACAGTTCCCCAATACCGAATGATATAAATATCGAACCTCATGCTGCTTAATTGACAACGATATCAAATTGCGTAATCTTTGCCCGAATTGAATCGACTGTGTCACTCCCCGACTTGTTTTGGCTGTGCTGTGGGGTCAACAACAGCCCCTGTTGTTATTAGTGGGTGCTTTAGACACCAGTTCATCCAGAAGTTTGGGCTTCTCAGCGATGCTACAACAATGTCCAGATACAGGGAAAGCTCAAGAAACGTCGAGGAGGCATTTTCCTGGCAACCTTCAGGAGAAGGTCTGGATGTTGCGTGTCTGGGAGCTGGTAGTCACGTGTTTCTCGAACTGGAGATGTCCGGCACTTTTCAGGCACCCCTCTCTGGGGAACCAATGGGCACAAGCTCTGCGGGGGTTTTCCCCCGCACAATGTGCTTGGCAACCTATTGCCTGCCGCCGCCGTGGGCATAACCCGAATACCTAGATAGTGGTCGAAAACCATACATACCTATCGGTTCCTGGGTAGCCAAACACACAGCCAACCAAGCATCGACATTCGTCTTCTGCCTTAGTTTAAGCTGACTGCACGAAAACATGTGGAAACTGCTTAGTTAACACGTCGGAATCTAACTACAGGATCTCATCTCTCATCTAGAACACTCTTTGTTCTGTCGGCGAAGGTATTGCGCATCCTCCCCATAACTCGCAAGTTTCTTGGCAAGGTGACCCTCCAACAGGGGGACAGGAGCAAACCCATAACGACCCCAGAAAGACGCCGTGCCGTATACAGAAATCAAGCTTGTGGTAGGATATTGATCGGCGACTCGGAGGATTTTGTCGATGCACTCCGCTGCATGGCCCTTTCCGCGAAACTCTGGCAGTATAGCGATGTCGTGGATGTAGTACTCATCGGCATTCGTCGGAACCGCTCCAAGTTTGGTGTTCAGGGCAGGCGGGCAGTCACGCAGGATTGGGTGGGATATAGCATAACCGACGATGTGCCCGTCTTCAACGAGTACCATGCATCCTTGCGGAAACAGCTGTACGCGCTCAAGGAAGACATCCGCACCTTCGTCTAGGCTGGGATCGTGGACAGTTTGGCCAACGCGAACAAGTTCGTCAACGTCGCTGGTGGTGGGGTTGATCGGTTTCCAGATGGCCATTTTTAACATTGTTTGGATTCCCATGCGTGTTGCGACAAAACGAGAATCTGTGCGATTCATAAAAGGCTTCAGCATCAAGCACACTAGGGAAGCATGGGATTAAACTACATTCACGGTATGCTTAGCATACCTCTAATATACATAAATTAATTTCGGCGGATTATCGAGCTGCTACCCGCTGAGGCACCTCAAGATGTTTTGTCCGGTGTTTAGGGGATGTAGCAAATCCGGGGGCTTGGCAGCTGGTTTGTGCCGAGTTTGATGGATAAACCCTAAGCCTAATTGAGATCTGCGATGGATCCCTTGGGCTGTGAAAACGTAATACTACTTGGCGTATTTTAAGGTACCTGACGTGATCAATATACCACGATTTTCTCTCCTTACTAGTTCCATTTCTCTTCATTTTAATCTCTATTCATTCTTTACCTCACTACTTCATCTTTTACCCTCCATTAGTTTCTAGGGATGTTATTGATTGGAAGTTGATCAGCCCAAGTCCTATCATCACTATCTTAAGAGTGTCCATTTGTCACCGTTTATGCTGATAAGGCGAAGTCGTAGTACAAGGAGCTGTATGTTGTGACCTATGACGATTCCACAACCTCCTGAGATGGGTTCAAAGGTAGTGGCCAGGTTGTAGAACCTGAGTGACTGGGGTCCGCACACAGTAGAGTATGGGATTCACTGCGGTCACCAGTTGTTGGTTGACAGCTGTTTCTGTTACTGACTGGAGAGTCCTCGTCATGGCTCTGGAATGGGTGATCGTATATACATATTCATATTCGAAGCTGTCAGTCTGCCTATCTACTTCCATTACCTGTGGTATTGTTGAGGAGTTTCTTGCAGTTATCGCTGTGTATTGCAGTGCGATAATTGCGCTTCTTCATCTGATTGGTCCGCCTTTTGACCCCATTTAGAGCATTTGTATTTGTCTCCTACGCGGTCTGTTGGTAACATGATCGATTTTATAACTGACGGTGAAGTATGTAAGAAAAAACTTTATTTGACATGTTCCAACCTTCAAGCTAGATAAGGGATCATAGGCAAGCTTAATGTCCTATTTCGCTATGCAACAGTGTGTGAGTCAACTTATGAGTCAAGGAGCCGTTAGCTGCCGAGGGGTAGCAAACAGAACATGATAAAGTTTGAAGTATTTTGGAATCTGGTATAGAGAGGAGCTTCGTACAACTTGATCCCTAAGGCTCGATGCTCTTCCACTCAGGATTCTTATTTATATGATTGTTCTCTTTTTCGACCGAGTCCACTCCTGAGGGTGCGAGATTGTGCCCACGAAGACGGCGAGCAATAGCTACTGAACTAACCTATATACAAGTAACGCCTGAGGAAAAGCCTGCACTGAGGCAAAACCGGTGTAAGCCAAGGGGGGTTGTGTGTCCTGGGTTGAATGGGATGTTCACACTTGTACGAACCCGGGGATGTGGATTTCCAATTCCGACTCCGAATCTGAGGAATCGGTGTTGGGTCGACGCCCCTGTGGGACTGGGGTCGCGTACGGAGGGGGAAGTGGAGGGGCCTCACCGTTGGGATAAGGCGCCTCGTGGCGGCATCCCAGGCCTGGCCTCAGAGCTCGATCTGGGACTTCCACTCAGGAGCCGGGCACAGGAACGACGTGAAAATGTGACACGCGCTTACTGAAGTGATGAGGAAGCTGCGAAGTGCGGCTCAAAGCTAGGTATGGAACAGTTTCTGGATGGAACTGCACTCGATTGGACTGTTGACCCATCTTGGATAATAAGCATCAGATCTAGAGTATGATCTGCAACACAACCCACAGTTGAACGATCAATGTATAGACTAGATGGAGAGACTTATCCTCCAGCTGGCACCTGCACGCCAAGGAGCCTCACGTTTTCTATCGGAAAAGGCCCAGGTTAAGTACAAATTGGAGATCCTATCTTTTCAGTTAAAGGTTAACTTTCATTAAAGACCAATCAACCGCAGCTTATATCCAACCCGGCTCGTCCCTGATTCTGGGAAGGACTATCCAGTGCAAACTTGGCAAGGTGACGCTTTCTCTTATGTAGACTGACATTGTTTTGTTGAAGGGTCAGTTTGACAGAATATGGTCATAGGCCAGTACCAGGATTCTTGAACCTCTTCAGCAGAATTTTAACAACATATCGCAACACCGTCACTGTTTGACTTTGTCCAATCTATATTGCCTTTGCAACTGCTTGGCTTCTATAGGAAGATTCCATTGGGGTTCAAGGATATAGATGTAGTTTGCCGTGGCGAGAGTAAGATTTGTGTCAGCGGGGGTATTTTCATCTTTGATTATCCGGGACAAATCTTACCCAACTACACCAGTTTGCACTGCAATCAGCAAGACTTGAAAATCTGACGCTCCAAAGGTTTTGATAATGTTCATGCTGTCGGAAAAAGCTACATTTCCATCGATCCGCAAACAAGAAATGCCTTTTGTTGAGAGACACTGTTGGATCAGATCCAGGATTTTCGTCCAAGACGAAAAGACAAGGCTGTACTGAACATCGACCAACAGTTAGCTGCAAATGCCGTCATGTTTGAATAACGGAATGAAACACACCTTTTAATCCCCGCTCGGTTCTTCAATGCGATGTACCACTTTCTGGCTTCTCGTAGAGATATACTCTCTTGGTGCTTTCTGGGAGTTGAGGACAAGGAGAAAGCTGTTTTTCGGGAGTGTTGAGTCGAAGGCAAAAACCTACCGCGCTCTGGGTAGAGGTCACGGTCTTGCAAAAGCTCAATGAGGTCTCTGTCCTCATCATTGCATGCTCCACGTTCCTCATCCCCAAGGGAGTGTGGTAATTTGGCTGAACTCCCAGGTTCCTTAAGTCACCTCCACGCTTTCCATGGTTGCATATTCTCCAAATCTCTGAGATCGCTTCAAGTAATGCCGCATAGCTCTTAGAGCTATCGAATTTCGAGAGCTTACAGCTTCATTAAACTTAGGCTAGCATTGAGAAAAAACCACCACGCATTATTCGACTTTCAGTTAAGGGAACGTTCAGAAATCTTTCCCACGATGAAGACACAGTGACATCAGAAGTGTTTGCAACGTCATAGTGTTTCTTCCACCGTTCCTTAATAAAGGTTCCACATCATTCCATCGGAAGACATGAGATATGCTGAACGGTTCGGACTGTAAAATCCGCAATAGAGAGAGAAGGTCGTCTAAGCCATTTTGAATAGATGTTCCACTCAGATGCCATCGCCGTATTGACATTAACCAACTGCCGCTTTGAACTGAAGAGAGCTCTCATTTTGAATCCAATGGAGCTGCAGAATGGTGGTCAGTTATCGGAGGTCCCCACTCCAGTTAGCTATAATGGTTTTTTTTTAAATTAACTGTAAACTCACCCTCATCAAGAGCAACTCCGTACCAGTCTACATGGAAGAGTAGTCCATTTACTTTATACTCTGACACCATTACTACGTATGTAGTTAACACAACATCAAATTGAGCTAAGTCGAAGAGGCGCGTAGGGCGTCCAGGCCCATGAGACCAACAAACCTTAAGTGTTTCTGGTCTGACATGCCTGGGGACAGGTTAGCCAAGAACAAATACAACAATGAGATTGCTCGTTCCGGGCTTAGTTTCCCATGTCTTAAAGTTACGTGCTTTTTAATATCCGCTTCCACACCTCCAAAACCCCTGTCGGCATTCCAAGGTAACGACGATGTTGGTTCAACCCGTCTGTCACATGGACGGGCAGTCCAAAGAGAAGAAATATCCCTGACAACCAACATATAGAACACCGGTGATATAAGAGCTGAGAAGGGCATAATTGATTGGTAGAGCCCGGGAAATATAAGGGGGTGCTAAGAATGAGCTAGATAACTCTACCACGATGAGAAACCCCTGAAAATCCCAGGAGACCGCGAGGTACTCACAAGGGCAAATGGATTTTATAAAAGGAGCTACTTAGATACGATGAAGGATTTCTTTTGGTTTTCCTCTCCCCAACACAGGACACTGAGGACTAAGAAATATTATTACGCGTAGCAATTGACGTCGTTGCGCACCCCATATCGTCAGTGGCCATCATCTAACCCATTTGACCCATTGTCGATCCCTACCTGCACCAGGCTAAGTCGCCCGTTACACCGTTCGAGGTCTAAGCAACGAGAGCCCTGATACACTTACGCACTGAACTGACCACAACAAGCGGGGCACTCATGGATATAGGTCTGGTATAGTTTCAGTTTAGATATATGGTGTCCGGAGTCATCTAGTGTAGCCACGATGGAAGTAATCACTGTCAGCTTTTCCCCTAATTTCATTACTGCAGCAAGTATGCCACTATTTGTATCGATGGGACTGTTGTACTCCGCTCTACGAGGTTTGTGTAAGTGTCTTGAATAGTAACAACCCAGGAGGTTGGTAACCGACTCACGGTATTACAGCCAATTCTCTCAGTCGTGCATGTGTAGTTCGACATATCTGGCGATCTTCTCGTTGCAATAGGCATTTCAGACCTGTAAGTTGGTGCTTACATGTAAGATGTGTTACTCTTGTCAGAAAAGTGGCACTGAATGGAGTTAATGCCTGCCTACCGTTGAAGCGGAGTAATGATAGCACTGGCTGAATCTCCGTCATATCGTTGCCAGACTTCATTGTTAGCTTCAAGATGGCTGCCATACAGCAAACTAAGCACACCAACTACTTCAGCGATGAACATAGACCTTAACTCTTCTTCAGTTAATTTCACAAGGTGTATTAGGTTCTGCATTTCGCTTCCACCACGGAAGAGTTTTGGATTGGAATAACCCCTGACAAGCAGGCTCCAAAAATAATGGATGCTGAAGGTAGACTGGCTGCTCAAGTTCCTATAGAATGACTCCAGCTTCATATGCTCTTGACAATGGTCCATACACATTCACAGACAAGTCCACGATCTGCTTTCATGTTTTGAACCCTTTTAAAACGTCCAACTTCTATTGTGGCTACAACAGCGACAATTTTATAGCCGTTAACTTGGCCAATTCCTGGAGAGTGAGACATGCTTTGAGCCCAAGTGGCCAATTATTGTGGTGTTGTAGGGGCTTGATAGAACAGAGAGTTGGCCATGTTGAACGATATTAAGCAAGAAATAGGATGGATGACACGGAAGAATAGAGGAAATGGGCTGTACATCCTCGAACTAAGCCTTCACTTCACAGATCTATATTCAAGATAGCGTGGCCTGCCATCATAGTGTACGTAAAGAACATAAAGTTATGATATTTTACCGCGCCAAAAACAAACTAGATCGTCGAGGTCTTAGCTGTGCACGCACAACTTAGGGTAATCCAAGAAGACGTGTACGCCTCATTGCTAGATTCAGCAACACTGATGCTCTCATCTACATCCATTAGACTTGCATCTCAGCCTATATCGAGCACCGCACATGTTGGAGCCCCTGTTCCATCGAGTTGATACTTACTCTCTGATAGTGGTGAGAACAGAGTAAATGCTTCACCGTCGGATGATCGCGGTCTCTTGAGGATGGTGATGTTCGACGAGGTAAATCCTCGTTTCCATGTCTCTTTCCGGGCACTGCTGCGCTGGGTATAAGGAAACAGTTGGAAGTATACTCCACCATTGATTTCAAGAATGCCTTATTCCCTGGGAATTCAACATGACTGGTAGACCGGTCAGTTGTTTTGTTAGGAGAGTGCGACCGCGAGGATTGTCCACTTGGAGCGCCTGATATCGGTTATCCCTTATCGGGCTGCAGAAGGCATGAGCATGCCGAGGACCGGAGCGCGACCTGGCCCATAACGCTAAAGCCCCGTTTTCAGTCTTCTGGATCAAATAAACCTACGGTGGAAGTGGCTGATTGGAAACCTCGACACCTGCAAAGCGAAAATTGTCACATGGGCACGGCAGTCCAAGGAAAGGGATGTCCCCGACTGCCATCACAAGGGACACCAGAGACAGGATGATTGTGAGCGGCACAAATACGTGGTTGATCCCGGAAGATGTCTAGAGCCGGTTGACCGAAGAAAATGAGCCATATGGCCGAGGCATAATGAGGATTCTATAAAGGAAGCTGCTCGGTCATGATAGATTTCCCTTGGTTCCTCCTCTCCCTAACACAAGGACACTGAGGACCAAGAAAGATTATTACACGTAGTAATTGACTTCGCTGTGCACCCCACATCGTCAGTGGCCATCATCTAACCCATTTGACCTATTTTCGATCCCTGCCTGCGCCAGACCAAGTCACCCGTTACAAAAGTCCTGGAGGGCTATGGCTTCCGCTTCCAGTAAGATTAAAGGTATGTTGAAAATCTAGTCTCTTGGATCTGCGAAGCTACCTATCTTTCCGACCTAAAGTCGTGGCTGTTATATAGTAGAGCGCTCTTTAATCCGGGCTTTTTGCTTGCATTACCGGATGGGGTGTCACGGCCAATGGAATGAGGTAGGCCTTCCAAGAAACAGGACGGGAGGTGCCGAAAGGACAGACTAGTTGAGACTATCATTGCCGAGACCAAATTATCGCGGCGTGATACTCCAGTATCAGTGGTAATACTCGTGATGATAGGAGTGATACTGGAGGAGGCCCTCATGTATATAGGACCTATCTAGCCGCTCGTTAGGTGGAGCCCCTCAGGCTGGTGGTCATATCTTCCACAAATAACATGATCACCAAGTTGGCAGATATCGGGTTCTCCATCCGCTGGGAGTATGTCGAATGGAATAGCGACAAAAGGTGTAACGGAGGACTTAGTCTGGTGTAGGCAGGAATCGACAATGGGTCAAATGGGTTAGATGAGAGCCACTGACGATGTAGGGTGCACGTCGAAGTCAATTGATACATGCAATAATCTTTCTTGGTCGTAAGAGCCCTTGTGTTAAGGAGAGGAAGAACCACGAGAAGTCCTTCATTGTGTCTGGGCAGCTTCATGGATTCCTCTTGCCCTTTGCGAATCCCTCGGCCTTCTAGGCTTTTCAGGGATCTCGCCCTTCTGCCTCGGCCATTTGGCTCATTCACAATCATTCTCTCTCCTTGACAGTCGGGATATCCTTTCTTTGGACTGCTATGTCCGTGTGACAAAGAGGTGGTATGTTTTCCTGATGAAGATGACTTAGCCTCTTCCACCAACCGTCTGCTAATCAATCGTTATTTGGAAGCGATCTTTGTAGTGTTGGGCAGTCGTGAATGCAGATTCTCCGACATCATGGAGCAAAACTTCATGCTCGCACGGGAGCTTCTCTCTGGCGACATTTAACAAGGGGTAGTAACTTTGCAAGATGAGAATAAGATTCTACAACGGATCTTCACAAAGAAGGACGTGCATATGCTGAACTTATTGCTCCAGGTGGGGTTTGACAATGAAAGAGCTCTGGCTAAGGTGGAGGAGAATGAGAGCATGAGTGGCTCTAGGAGCTTTGAGGGTGTAGATCGGAAGACGTTACAATGAGCACTCTGTATGGTTTCAGACCCATACTGGGTTATCCTGTTGCTTGAATGAGCTTATGCACGGGGTACTATTGCGGCTGTTTGTGCAGCTAGGGATTGATGGCAAAAAGCGCTTGCTTTTATTTATTTATTTATTTATTTATCTATTTATCAATTAATTTATTTATTTATCTATTTATTCTATTTTTTGACCGGGTTCACCGCCGAGGGTGCTGGGTCGTGCTTACGACGCCGGCGGGCAAAAGCTACCTGAGTTGAACTAAATACAGGTAACGCCGGGAAAAAGACGCATCGGGTAAAACCGGCGTGGGTTAGAGGGAGTGTCGTGTACTATGTACAGGGGAAGATTCTTGAAACCGGCCAGCCCCAGGTATGTACCTCGTTGGGACCTACTCCGGGTTGTTAGGCTCGGAATCTAGATGATCAGCACGCGGAGCTTGGGTCGGGATTGCGAAGGGGGAGCGAGGGAGGCGTGGTAAGGGGATAGGGTGCCCTGTGGCAGCGTCCCAGGCTTGCCCCCAGAATTTGACCTGGGAGGCCCTGGACTTGAACAGCTGGAAGGAAGACCAAAAAGCCCTTGGGTCTAGCCTGCGAGCAAGTGGGTTGTTGAAAGAGGTGAGAGGGCGGGAAAAGAAGTGGCCTCTGGACACCACACCGCCGCAGGGGCACTCTTTAATAGCCTCCGGGGGGTGGTTGAATCGAGTGTGGTACTCCAGGAAGTCGCCGTGGCCCGAGGCCTCTGCCAGCCACCGGGAGAGGCACTACCGGGAAAACTTCTCGAGGAAGGGTTTGGCCGAATGCCCGCTTCATCGAGCCGAGGGGGGTCTGTTGGCCTGCCTTCATCTGTGTATGTCCGGGGGAGGGACGCGACGTTTCCTGGGAGGAGAGGAGGGGAGACCAAGCCATGCCCTGATGCTCGCACGTTTGGGCTCTCACTGGGGCCTAGCCCTTAGACCAGAGGCTGCTTGGTGCAAGCGGGACCACCCGCGGTAGGGGGTTCGGGAGAGCCTAATCCACAGAGGGTGGCTGGCCGGTAACATCACAATTCGGTTCCTCCACCGTACCTGTTCTCTGTCTAGCAAGTACTCAGGATAGAGGCCAGCAAGCCACCAGAGCCATGGGGTCGGTATTGTCCTCCACACCGGAAATATCACCCTCAATGCTGTATTTCAACCTTGGTGAGAGATGACCATACCGACGCGAGCCTGGATGGGACCAAGTGGCCGTTGACCCCCGCCCTGTGCGGGCCAGTATCAAGTTGGACCATGCCGTACATAAGAGAGGGGGTGACGACTGCATTGAAGATGTTGGGGCCAGCCGCGGGGGGAAACCCCAAGACCCTCGTGTTAGATAGGCGCTTGATCAACCCTACCACCGCAGTCGTCGCTGACGCCCCCGCGGCCACCTGCGTCGCAGGGCTGAGCTTGGGGTCCGGCAAGACGCCCAGCCACTTGATGGATTTGCCAGGGGAAAAGAACGCCCCTTCCACCTGTGTCGAAATGTTTGCGGGATCAAACCTGCCTCGCTTTGCCCCAGCCCCCCGGGAGGAATATACAGGGCCTCTGTCTTGTTAGGATCGATCCTAAGGCCGAGCTCCCGGGCCTTGGTGCATAGTTGTCCGCCCCTGAGGGATGCGTGGTGGGCTAGTTGCACTGGGTGTTTGCTCCATGAGAGTTGTGCGTGGTCGTCCATGTACATAAACGAAG
>Ga0065720_1019187_pt1 | contig 33725 bp, 34 predicted proteins | sample Thericmetagenome_FD_59107 | JGI IMG/M metagenome (GOLD analysis project Ga0065720, IMG submission 59107) | Thermophilic microbial communities from the Joint Bioenergy Institute, California, USA of rice/straw/compost enrichment - eDNA_2 v2... | ecosystem: Engineered > Solid waste > Grass >... | reverse complement strand
TTTTTTTTTTTTTTTTTTTTGCATCATATTGCCTCTTTGTTGCTTTCCTGGAGGTCGTGACAGGTGGTGGTGTAGGCTCGTAATCCGTTTAAGTTCAGGATACTAGTGGCGCAAAAATCCAAGGCCCGCAAAGTCAAAAGACATGCTGGCGACCACAAACTGGTAGGATCCACGCCGCAACCCCGTCGAGATTCGGGGCTTTGCTTTTCCAGCCGTTGAGAAAAAGGCGGGCTGAAGGCTCTGTTAGTCTCTTACACTTTCATCCGTAAGCCAAGCTGGTCTGGGCACTGGAAGGGCGGGCACCCGTAGCCTGGATGTTTGGCTTCGTATGTAATGTACATACAATGCGTGTGGGTGCCGGGCAGTGTGGATCTCGATCCCTGCTGCACATCACGAGCTAAAAAATCCTCCCTGGACCCCAGCATCGCTCGGGACTCGCCCGAGATCACACGGTCTTCCAGACCACCACCGTAGCATTGGGTCGAAATTCTACGCATCACCCCATGCCATCGAGTCCATATACTGGATAGAACACAATATGGATTGCAGGTTATGGATAACCCAGGTTCGTTCGTCGTCTGACATGAAACACCGCGATACCACGTATTGATGTTTCGATCAATCCCTTAGTGTAATATCGGGACGATGTAAGCGGTGCCTACTGTGTGGTGTATTCAGAGAGGAAGAGACGTGAGTGTTAGTGAGAGTGCTGAATGACGCCGAGAGCTGAAGTATAGGTCTCTTCGCACAGAGTACAATGTACATACCTACTTACATTACAGTAAGTACAAGCTGAGCAAGCACACTTGGGACAAACACAGGACTGGAAGTCTGGATTTGAAAATCTGCTGCCCTGAGATTGTGAGAGAAAGAAAACATCCTTCTCGGGAACTCATGCTTGTACACTATACCGGCCCGGCCTTGCAGTTGTTCACCTCCGGCATTTGAAGTTCGCTTGGCCAACGCTCCGATGCCTCTGATCTTAAACCGTGTGGACGTGCATCGTGTAAGTATCGAGAGGCAAGCGGATATAACAAAAAGGGTGTCCATTCACTGTGTCAGACTGTCGGCAGCAAACAGAGGGCAAGCGCTAAAACCCCAACTCCGACAGCTGAAATCTTTAACCAGTCAGGGAGCTTGTTGGGAGTGTACTCGAGTGGAGGCCCATCCCAGGTGGCCAGACTATGCCAGATCTGGACTTGACTGCTTTTGAGCCCTGTTCTTGTACTGCTGTGTGGTTTCTATGGTCACCGATCTCTGCTCTGCGCCCTTTGCCCTTGCGGAATCACGCTAGAGGCACCCCCTCCCTCCTGGATTCGACATGGGACGGCATGCTTGTGAGTGAACTTGGCGCTTTCTCTCCCCCAGAGTGCCGGGGTCCCCATGGCCCCCCTGTCTTTCTTGTCTGTCTGGGGAGGGAAATTATTCAAAGCTTGTTCACCACATCAGCTATCAATTCCCGTCATCAATGTTGAGTTAAACTGTGGGGCAACGTCTGGATTGCGATTCCAGAAAGAAAGCATCAAATCTTGAGGTCACCCACTTCCTGTCAAAGATCGCAATCAAGAGGCGATTTGTTAGTCAAAGGTTCCAACCTTGACTTTATACCTAAGTCGCAAGCCTCGACTTACAAGTGCTTAGCAAATTGTGGAAGACAAGGCTCCAAACGAGGACCTATCCAGCATTTTGTTCAGTTCTATCCTGATCTCCCCCGATTCTCCTTCGACCAGGGCGCGCGGGAAATAGTGCTGTCAAGAGGAGCACATCGCGACATTTATATACTTCTCTGCTAGCTCTGCTTACTTACTACGCTACTGATACAAACTCTCCTTCATTAGAAGCATTGCTGGTGTCGTGGGAAAATTGCATCTCAGCCTGTCATTGAGCACACATTCACAGCCTAGGACTAACTGTTATTTCTTTGCGCCTCTCCTGCTTGTCACTGCATTCAGCACGCAGCAGGCTGTCCAGTGTCTCAAGCAGAAAGGCAATGCACAAGCCGTGCTGTGCAGGACACGACTACTTACCAGCTCCGATCTTCTACCTGTCAGAAACACCAGTCCCTTGAGACGCCCAATTTCCCACACGGCACGGCAAAGACAAGCAGAAAGCGGCAAGACAAGAAGGGCAGAAAAAGAAAAGCTGTGTGGCTCGTAAGCTCACTCTCGCAGGGCTTTCTCAGCTCGTCTTTCAGCCCTCCCGCGCTAGGGTTCACTGCCCAGGACTGGGCCTGGGCCTGACCCAGACTCGGAAAGTAAAGACGCTGGCACTCTCGTCTTGGTCCTCCTCCCCCCCTCTCCTCATCTTCACCCCCTCACACCCCTTTGCTGAGAGAGCACAAAGCACGAGGCACGAGGAGGCGCAAACCAAAGAGACCAAAACTTATCCAAGTCCCATACCGACCTACAGTATACCATATTGCTGGCCGGCAACTTAGTCACTCCAACATCTGCGAGCAACGGAACACCTAAACGCCACAACAAGCGCTTCGGCTTGACATTGTCCATCCCACAACCCAAAAGTACCAAGTGAAAAACCAGCCATCAGCCATTGGCGCCGCCCTGCTTCTCGTTCACACACACACACACACGCACACACACACTCTCTCTCTCCACAGCTCACACACCACACCCCCTGCCACTGCACCTTCAAGCCTGTACCGACAGGGTTCCCGACCCGAAGGCTCTCAGCATCCAATAATCGGGAGCACCATAAGCTCTGGCCAGTGATCGACACTCCACACCTTGTTCCCGGTCCGCTCCCAAACATCCCCTGCTGTAACATCGTACATACAGGGGCCTCAGCGTCAAAGAGGGCTTGAAAGCATCAAAAAAAGCTCTCTTGCCCCAACTCAGCTTTGTGGTGCCCTCTGGAGTCGTAGCTTCAGCCTTTGTTTTCACCTGAAGCCTTGTCTGCACCCATCGTCCTTCTCACCAAACCACAGGCTCTGAGCCTTCCTCGACTTTCAGCCAGCATCCCTCAAAGCGTCCTGGAAGGAGCTGTAAGCTCCGACAAGAAACATCCACTGGACTGCCACGGCGACAAGCTGGGAAACGCTGAACATACCCAAGCGCGCAGTTCTTCGACAGGAAAAAAGCGTCCTTTTACCCCAACAACAACAACAACAACAACAACAACAACAACAACAACAGCTTATTTGGGCTTTCTCTGCCCACAATCCGCCAATAACCAGCCAACTGTTGTAGTATGGGCATCCCGAGTTTGGCGACCAACAGACCGGCAGCGACGAGCCTGCCCAACTTCGCGTTGCCGCCGCCAGAGCTACCAAGTACGCGATCCCCCAGTCATACTTCCGCAGCAATGCTTGCCAGCCCGAGTGCCGGTGGTTTGGGGGGACAGAAGGCGGTGCCATTCGCGAGTTCTGCCCCTCGTGTGCCCTCCTTGAGTACCTCATTCAGCCCCGTCCCGGTATCTTCCAACGCGAGCACCACCACAACTGTCACCACCTCCAACACTGACACAGCCTTAAATTCCTCAAGAGCCAATGTTCTGACTCCGTCCTCAGGAGCAGCAGTATCCGAAGGTCTCTCATCCACAAGCTCGCACAACACCAGTCCGCAGTCTGCTGTGTCGGGTGGTCCACCGCCCTATTCGAACCACATGACGGGTTCGTGGCCAACCCCTGGAGGAACGACCCTGGGTGGATTTTCGTACAGTAACTCCGGCCCGACGACTGCAAACTCGGGGCCGATTACACAGCCGCCTTATCCTCGAACTCCCTCATATGGAACAGCAACTTCGCCTTCTGTCCAACACTTTCCCGGGCGCATTCCATCTATCACAAATGGTGAAAATCAGCCATCATCACACTCATACCAGGATCAGCCGAGCTTTGCGAGCCCTGTCGGGCATTCAGAGACGGGAACTGTCGGTGGCGGAGTTCCCCCCTTAACTTCACCCGTGAACACACAAGCACCACCAAATCCACAGCCCCTTTTGAACCCACCGAACTCGAGCACTTCAAGACCAGGAGCGTCGGAGCAAAGCAACAGCATAGCACCTCTCACATCTCAAGAGGGGAGTTCATACCGTCCGCCCCCCACACCGACCAGCCTTTATCCCCCAACCTCGACTCCTCAACAAAGTAATTTCCCGCCATACCCTTCACCGGTAACGCAGAATTCGCCAGTCACTTCTCCTACAACGTCGTCTGGGCCCATCCCTCGCTCTCTGCCGTCGATACCGCCCATGGCCCCCCCCTTGACCTATCCAGGAACTCGAAACCACACTGTCCCTCCCCCCATCCCCTCCTACTCGTCTTATGGGACAATTTCTGGGCCTGTACTCAGCAATATCCATCATCCCGGTGCTCCACTCGCCGTTGTAGGCGGGATTCCTCCTGGAATCGGGTACGGACATCACCCGGCCATGCCGCCGCCTCACCCGGCCTTCTATAGCCACCATACAGTCCCCCCTCAACATCCTGATAGAGAAAGGCCATTCAAATGTTCAGAATGCAGCTCAGCCTTCAATAGAAATCATGACCTCAAGAGACACAAAAGGATACACTTGGCAGTTAAGTAAGTGTCCCCCTCCGCCACCAGAACATCCCTGGGAGCTTCTCTTTAACAAAATAATAGACCCTTTGGCTGTGATTCTTGCGAGAAGCGGTTCAGTAGAAAGGATGCTCTTAAGGTGAGTTTTCTGGCCTCTGCTGGCAATTCTGATCTCTTCCAGATTTTCTGGTCGAGTATTCCACGCTTCGACTCTTTTTTTTTGTTTCCTTACAAGGCCCCCCTCCATTCTTCCCCCAAGACTTTTTAGTCTTCTATCCAATGTTCTTTACCTTTGCTTCTCAATTTTATCTTGGAACAGCTTTGCTAACAAATCTCTAGCGTCATCGTCTGGTTAAAGGATGCGGCTCAAAAACTGAGGGAACTGCCACAACAAGTGGCAATAACACATCATCCTCGAACCGTGGAGACGATGTCAAGAGAGACCCAAGTCCAAACATGGTCAAAAATGAGTGAGAGTAATACAGACGAATGACAACTTTTAACATGACGAAAACTCAAGCGACAGCTGGGTCACTGTCGGGGTCTTGACCCACAGCACGGAGATCATATTTACCAGTCTTGCTGACATATACAACTCTTTGAACACATTAGATACTCTTCGACCAGTTATTCTGTCTTCATGGTTTGGGTCAGCGGCAATTAGGATTTTTGGGGGGGGACGCGGGACAGTTTAAATGGAGACCAGATATTCTCAACAAACAGGCAGGGACGGATGTGTTCTGGTCGATATCACTCTGTTTCTTTGTTTTATTCACTAAGCTGCGATATTGGTTTGGTCAAATGTTTTTTTTTTTTTTTTTGGATGGATATTGGCCAGTTTTTGGATAGGGGTTACGGGACGTGTCTCAGGTTATCGGATACCATTAAACACAAGAGGAACTCCACCCTGGATCGGTATATATACATTAATACATATCTAATCGTGATACGTCTCCCAATTTTCGATTTCTTGTTTCGTCTCTCTTCTTCCTCCGGGCTTCTCTTTCCTTTCTTCCATTCTTCATTTCTTTTTTCATTCTTTCTTTTCCTTATTCCTCTTATTCTGCTCTTTCATATATGTATATTGCAGAAAGTGAGTGCGAATAGGCTGGTAAGTGATACGCCTGCTCACAGTTGATGAAATACTACGCGAACGTAAACAAGACTCATGTTGCGGGCCTGCAGCTCTCAATGGAGGTTGAAGAGCAAAAAATACGGGCGCAGTACGATGAGTTAAAAAATCTGTAGGGCGAACTGTGGTTGTGGAATGGGAGAGACGATCAAAGCTGGAGAGCTTACGGGAACTCAGCAAGTAGAATGATTTACGAGGGATTGGGGCGTCTCACAGATCATAGAACTATAACCACCTCTCAGGGTCACCGCACTGTTCTTCTCGGAAGGAGTCCCTGGGGCGGAAGAATTCCGAAGGGCCTTAAATTTCTCGTAGATTTCAGGGGCTCTTAGAAAATAGATGGATTGTTCGGCGAACCGACCACGGACCTGGTTGAGCTGGTATAACCACAGCCCGGCGGCAAGTAATGTAGGCCCAACTCTAGAGAGAGCATAAGAAAGCGATAACAATAAACTCATCCTTTTTTCTACCAAGTCATTTCCATTACTTGCTTGTTTTTTTTGTTCTTACTTTTTCGTCTCCCTTTTCCTTTACTTGACTTTACAGTGTGCTTACCTCCTGCATTGATTTTACAAATTCACCCCCCCCTGTTTTTTTATGTATGATAAGTCGGAAGTGAGGAAGTAAGGTCAAGGAGAATGGAACAAGCCAAAAGAGCTATAGTAGCCAAAGAGAACAGAAGCATCGGAAGCATCTAAGAAGCAGACCATAGAAGCCAAGGGGGCAAGGCGCCAGAGAGCCAGGGAAGTCAACGGAGGGCCAGGGAATACCTGGAGCCAATGACTGGCGTGCAGCCCTAAACACCTCAAAACCTCTGATTAATGCGCAACCCTTATATGGATGGCGGCTTACTGTTCTATAGGCATTCTAACAGTCATTGTATTTGGCGTCCTCACGCTCGGTAGGACTTTGGGGCCAATATATCATGAAGTGCTGACAAGAAATGAATAAAGTGATAGAGTTATCAGGACATTTGGATTACCTATGTCGGTACGTATGCGATATTTTGAGGTGTGAATGTATGTACTGTTTAATAGACGAAGCGTATCTGAATCGACCCCTCATGTCTTTGCTTCATTGTGTCTCGAGGTCCACGATGTTTAAGTTTCGCCCATGAATTCGTGAATACATCGACGTTTTAATAACATGGGGCAGTATATAACGGTGAGTTGAATGGAGGACCGTCTGATTCTCAGGAACCGGCAAGCTTTCCATGACATCAGGGTGTAACTTATTGACTTCATCCCTAATTAGTTAGTCGGTCCTCGAGCGGTGTATCGCTATAATCCGATCAAGTCATCCTGTCCGCTCGGTCATGCCGGATACTTGGAATCCTCGAGGAAAGTCTGATTTGAGAGTGGGGGGAGCACCAAGGACACGCATCCAGGGTGGGTGTGGTAGGCTAGCTCGCAGATACCCCAAGCTCTTTCTCATAAACTTTCGCTTAACGCGGGAGACCAACAATTTGGGGGCAAGATACCAGAACTTATGAGCCGCTAATCTCGCAGACAAACTGCAGCTAAGCCACCCGGATCGGGAATGGGTCAAAAAGCCACGGTCAGCCACGATACCATAGGGGAAGGGTGTAAGCGGACAACCTTTCATGTCATGTAGGAGAGGAACAAGATATTAATCAAAGGAGGATGTAAGGTTTGCTAACCTTTCTGCACATAATTTGGCTCTGATTCAGCTTCTCGACGAACCGCACCAAGTCTCTGTCCTTGTTCAACGTCTAACAAAGAACGCTAACCATAGCCAAGCCGTCTTACGACCCCAAATTTCTCATCTCATTTTTTTCATTGACAACATTATGCACCATGGCCTCAGAACGTTCAGCGTTTCGCTGGTTGCATGCCAGTCATTGGCTCCAGGTATGCCCGGGCCCTCCGTTGACTTCCCTGGCTCTCTGGCACCTTGCCCCCTTGGCTTTTTCCATGGTCTGCTTCTTAGAGGCTTCCGATGCTTCTATTCTCTTTGGCCACTATAGCTCTTGTAACCTGTTCCATTCCCCTTGGCCTCACTTCCTTACTTCTGACCTATCTTCTCTACCGTTCAAAAAAGACTGAGTAAAAAACTGTGTTCATCTTCTTTTTTTTTCTGTGGCCCTTTCCTACCTCCCTCCTACCCCTTTTTTATTTTCCTTCTTACCCTCTTTTCTCCTTTCCATATTTTTGTGTGCTTCTTTTATCTTTTCAGATGCTTTTCTTTCCTTTCACCCGTTACCTCAGTTTCCTCCTTTCTAATTTCCCATACTGGTTCAATTAGATTTCGGGTGTTGTTTCGGCTTTTGTGCTGTTAGGGGCTTAAAGCTATGATACGAAGAGACTATGTGCCCAGTTGAAAGTAACATTATTGGGTGTATAAATCGGACACTTGGGTGTAGTTCCAGTACATACTTGCAAGCGCTCAATGTGTTCACCAAGAATCCCTGTGACCTTATAGAACGTTCATATGTTGATAAAGAACCATGGATCGAAGAGTGCACTATTATCCAGCTCCAGTTGGGTTGTAAACCTAGATTAGTCCCATTCGGCGAGAAATACTACAATCCATACCAACGCCACAACACCAGAGCGAGCTTCTAGTTCGTTGCAATGCCAAGGATATAACCAGGCTTATAAAACCATCCAAAAGCTTACTTTGAAGTCAAGAGTTCAATGTTCCCCAACAGGGATATACCTTCCAACAGCCAGACTTCCAAGAAAAGTACCACCAAGCACAGAGAGGAAATAGCCAACATTCATGGACATGACCGCTAACATGCTGTGGCCACAATTAGCCTCAGGTTTTAAATTCAAACTCAAGAGAAGGTGCATAACTCACATCAAGTATCCAACCCCGGCAATTACTGTATCCAACGCTGCCCTTAGGGGGTCAACACTCCATCGCCATGGCTTCTTTTGCATAGTTGATCTATTCGCCACAACCATGACACTCTCCTCAACGCCATTGGCGCTCAGCACCATGGTCATGTGCTTCGCCTTCTCATCACGACTAAGCGCCTCGGCTAGAGGCGCTTTGCCATTGACCACCACATAGCGGCGGTTACGCTCGCGGTCCAGCCAACGTTGCTCCTGCCAGGACCGAAAGGCCAGTAATGCTCGAAAGATGGCGGCTAGTGCGATCAGGAAGATGCATGTTGCGGCATAAGTGCCTCTGTTTGAGGGCGTCCAGCGCGTGGAGAATAAGGACGTAGCCATGTCAGTGTGGAAGACAGACATCATGGTCTGGGAGTGGGAAGAAGAACTGCCACTTCCGTGATCCATATGGTCCATAGTCAGGGCGGAGTGTGTGTCGGCTGATGTTGAGTGGCCATCATGGCGGGGGAATCGTTGATATAGGTCCATGGGTGATAGAGCGCGAAGACTGGTGATGCTAACGTGGTCGAGGAAATTGATGGGATTCAGTATAACTCAACGGAACCGAGTCCAGCAGCGGCGTGTTGTGGTACAGATGCGTTGTCTCTTTACGTCTCTTTTTGGTAGTTTGACCACTGCTGTTTAGCCGTAACGTGGGGTCTTGCACACACAACCGGGCAGTTAAGTAGGTATTGGTTGCTGAGTCGTTCGGTGGTATGCGATCGCGAATAGTTCAGATGCTCCCTGCGCAGATTTGGCAACCGGGAGCATACGCAATTATTCCAGGCTGAAACGTTTTTGAGGAAATCAGATATGCCAGCCCAGGTGGCACGGGTTTGAGGGACTTATAAGTAGTATTCCGTATGTGCCGTTGGAGTGAAGCCCTGCCATTGCGACGCCATATTGCTCATGAGTCCAGCTGCGGCGGGAAGCTGGGAACCCGCGCAAAAACGTGCTCAAATTGTGGGGATGAGCAGGGGAGATGACAGGCCAGCAAAATGCATTGAGCTCAATATGCAGAATAGAGAGGTTCTTCATTCGAGCTCAGGCACGAGCACGACAAATGGAAATCTCGATCTTGAGGGCCACTTTCCTATGCTTAGTAGGTTTCCGACGTCCCGGCAGTCTGTTAATCGGCATTTTAAGCCGACCATCTCGAAACTGTCCTCAGACCCGATGCAAGGCGGCAGACAAAGGGTCTCGAACAGGGTTCAGCAACCCCCCTCCCCCAACGCACAGACCACCAGCCTTTGTTCGTTCTATAACTCTTCTATGTTTCCACATTCTCTATCCTTTCCTCCTTTGCTTTGCTCATGTTTTGTTCGCTACAATATACTCCTGGAGTTATGTGTTCCCAGCTATCTGTACGGTATTTTGGTCTGTAATCTGTGGAACAAAGACTACCTCTTTGCTTTTCTTGCTCCAAAGTCAGAGAGATAGCGCATCAGCCCCTGACAACTTGCAATAACCCAACTCTTTTCTGAGACCACAAGGTCCCCAAGCTTGTTGAATAACTATCGGCCTTTCCAAACGTACCTATTTCTGGAGTAGTTAGTCGACTGGTTTCATATAAAAGTCCGGGACAGACTCCAATGTTCACGTGACCAAGCAAAAAGAAGAGCTTTAGCAACTTTTTGAGCATAAGGCAGTGGGCAAAAAAATGACAAGAAAGAGTATCAGCAACAAGTGAGAACTTAGAATTTAAATGCAAACTAATTGAAATAACTGCTACTAGGCCAGAAACAGCAATAATATTGCCATTTGTGTATTATGTACTCGCGGCTTTGTAATCTTGGTGTGCTCTTGCTACTTTCCAATAGGTTGCGATACGAAACCACTAATTCATGATTGCCAGTGATTTGCTGAATGTCCGAGCAAAATTACGATTATGATCCATCATAAGATGATAAAATTTTTAGTGTCAATGCTCTTCCTCAAATCCTGCTAAGCAGATGTTGTCTTTGGAGCTGATGAGTTCAAATATGTTGCCTGAGAGCAGTCTTCAGCCTGAAGGAACATAGCATACTACCTTGACCTAAAAGTATGGTTACTCAGTCAGAGCACAAATGTCTCGGGACCGGCTCGAGAACATTGATGCCTCCGAGTCAGATGGTGTTCACAACATTCGTACAGAGCCGATTGACTTGACCTGTATGTCCTCGCTGCAACTCGCATATGCGAAAGCTTCGAATGCGATCGGGAATTGCCCCAACTGAGCAGAATATACAAGGCTACGCCTTGCCAGTAGTTCACATAGAATGTGTATTTTACCTGCTATTTTCAGAGTTTCTTAGTAATGGAATAGGATGTGGACACTAGAAGGCCCGCAAGCTTTAAGATCGCTACCTGCTAAGTTAATTCTAGTTAAAATTGATATAGCTGTTTCATACTAAGAATTTGCGGCTAATTATGCAGCAGTACCATGCTGCCCCGTCGATTTTCCGTCAAATTCTTGCTAACCTATCTCTTTTACTAACCATGAAATTCTCTAAGATGATCGAATGTGATGCGCACTTCTTTCTTATCCTCTTCGCTGATCCCTTTTTCCGATCCACCCGCAATAAAGATGAATGCATTTAAAAGACGTGCAGGATCAGAAGGGAGAGGAAGATGATGCAAGAACTTTACCATTCGCCTCTCAGAAGGCTACGAAGTTATCTAATACGGTTATATTGCCTTGCGGCTTGGCTGCCCGTCTGGGTATACGGTAAGCCAAGTTAGGAAGGCGTCTTATACAACGTGTCCCAAAAGACCAAAGAAGGGTTCCGAGGGAAAGGATCAGATTGTTAACGGAACCACTAAGTCGGTAGCGAGAATCCACGGAGGAAATGTTGCAGGTTCGTTACCAAGTCACCCTAGCAGCTAACAATGTAAGGTATTGCCGGGTTAACAAGTAAATGTACTATTTACATGTGACATTCCGCGCTGAGCATTATCCCGACTTCCGGTCCATTGTAGATAACGCAGCAGCGTGTTCTTGCCTGTTGAAGCGAGCAAATTGCTGTCCCAAAGTTGACCTTTCCCTTGCCTTCAGGCAGATATCTCCAAGAGAGTGGAGGACGAAATTCAGAATACGAAGTCATTGTCCAGGCATAATACTGTGCTCTGACCGCTTCTTCAAAGAAGCAAAGTTCGCATGAATCACAATCAGTCACCAACATTAGACGCTGTCCTGCCTTCAACATTCGTCGTATGAATTGATCCATAGGTCGTTGACTTCATTTTGCTACCACAATCCCCCTGAGACTCCTGGACAACCCCTCAACCCTTGTTCGGCGCAAACGCCCAAAATAGGCAGTGCCCGAAAATATTCTGCCACCATCTCGACGCCGATAACTGCCCAGTCTCCCAGAAAGAAGTTCAAAGAAACCCTTCAACCCTAACCCTTGGAGAAAGCCTCTTGACCCACCCCAAAGAACCAATATTAAAGGTCGTGCATCACCCAGGACAACCGGAACTCAACAAACCCAGACTTATATACCTAGGTCGTCGTGCTTTGTTCCCGCAGACCAGGCAAAGAGGTGATGTCAACGACAAAAGCTAAGGGGAGATGAACCTTCAGAAATGGTGAAAGAAAAATCAAGAGAAAACGGAATGAGCAGACATCCCCAATCACCAACGCCTGACCATATTAGCCTCGCTGATTCCGAGACCGTCCCCTAAATTATGTCGACCGGAAAATGGCGAAACACAAATGCATTAGTAGTGGGTATTTTTGGCGCACGTGCGGAAGTGTCATATAAGAGATGTCGACGATAGGAGACGATTATGACTGGTGGCCGGCGTGTTGCTGAAGGCTGGACGGTGGCATGTACTGACTGCCACGCTGCTGCTGTTGCACGTAGTTCGAGTACGCAAGTGCTTGCTGTGGGTCCATGCCAACATTTGGCATGTAGCTTGGAGGCATGTGGTTAGGGGGCATAGGTGGCCGGTTAGGCTGGGGAGGGAGATGTGCCGCATTAGCAGGCTCCTCAGGAGCCTCGACGGGATTTGTATCGTCTACGCCATTGTCGCCGGCGGGCGGCTCAGGCGCGTTCAAGCACGCCTGGGGGTTCAAAGTCAGCTGGAAGACGCGTCGCGTAGGGGACGGGAGAGGAAACCGCGTCTTAGGGTCCGGAGTCACAAAGACGTACCTGAATAAGGTTCTTGCCCTCGGCCTTGGTGACGAGAGGCTGTAACTTGGGGGTCGTGAAGGTGTAAACGAGGCCGGTTTCCGACACAACGAGAAGCAAAACCTGCGTGCCCGTGAGGACTGACAGCTCGTAGGCCTGATGCGCAACGCATCGCGTTAGCAGTCAGTTCGCATTGTCGAGAACCAACCGCAGCCGCAACTGACGCGCAGGACGCGTCTGCAGCGGAGCGCGATGGTTCCTGATGAAAGTGCGCAACGCTCAAAGGGTTTCGGGCTTACCTTCTTCATGATACCCGCCTTGCGCTTCGAGAATGTGATATGGCGACGTGACTTGTCAGCGATGAACTTGATCTCGATCTTGCGACGCTCCCGGCCGCCCTTCTCGCCCTCGTCGTCATCATCATCATCGTTGGTGCGCTGACGCTTGACGCCGCGGTTCTCGTTGGCAGGAGCAGTACCATTGCTGACGGTGTGAGACTGATCGAGCTCGTTGGGAGCGGTTTGGTCGTGCTGATCAGTGATGTCGGCCATTGTTCCGATCAGGTATCACGAAATACAAAAAAGGCAAAATGGTGGAGATGCTGTTTTGAGCGTTGTGCCGATGGCCTAGACTGGATCTGGCGTTGAGCGGAGAGGTCGCCTTTTGTCGCAGAACCTGGTTGGGCGCTGCACTGTATTCAGTTTGGTGTGCCGGCCGAAGAAAGCGAGGATTTTACGTTTAATTTTTATTTTGCTGGGAAGAAGGCAGGCGAATCGACGTGTGACATGCACCGACCACCTTGACCTTGGCTGGCTGTGACCTGAGAATGAGGGCTGCCAGTTGCCGAACAGGGTGCCCGGTGACACGAGAGACGAAACTCCTAGTGAATGAGTGCTCTGTGCTCTGGGCTGGGGCCTGCGGGCTGTGTGCTCTGTTCGTTTTCTCTCCTGAGTTGGCAAGTTGCAAACTGGGGAAGCGAGAAAACCAAAAAAACCACGGGAGTCTGTGGTTTACGGTTTGCGGTTCGGTCTTTTGGATTTGGAGACACGGATGGATGCCTTTCAGACAAGAGAGGATTCCCTGTAAGGAACGAACAAAGACGTCAAATCGTCAAGTCGCGAGGTGGGCACACCTGGACTGAATGGGTTTGGTGAATGCGGAATGATTGAAAAGAGAATAGCGAGGTGGTGGCATGCAGACTGCGGGCCGCGGCCAGGCAGTTAAAGAAAGGAAGGCGGGGAGTGGCGCCCCCAGCGCCTGCCCAGTCATGCTGCACCGTGCGAGACCGAGGACGCCGGTGGATGGGGCTTGCCAAAAGTGGAGCCATACAGTACCCGTAAACGGCGCTCTGGACAAGGCTCCCTGCGCGATGCCAGCCAGAACCAGGCCCCAGAAAGCGCGACCGTGTTCACTCGCGAGCCAAGCCCACGCGCCCAGCCAGGCCCAGGAATTTCAAGAAACGGCGTTTTCAAACCTTCAACCTCGCCGTCGTCGTCCTGGGAATACAGAACAATTGTTTTACCGCTAGTGCGACTGTGGCTGAAATCACAGTCGTGGCTGCACGGCTTGTGAAACAGCATGGCGACCCTGCAGCTTCTGTGGGAAGGAGCTCTCCCAAAGTCAGGTGACCGGGAGCTTGAGCAAGCGGGAGCTTTCCCATCCGACAATTGTCAGCAGGGTCCTCTGTGGGGTGGGGACTTTGGTGCGCTAAAAGCTGCGCTAGCTGGCACAGTTCAACTAGTGTTAAGACACTGTGTGTGCCCTCCTCATTCTCGCAGCAACACCGGAGATTGGCAGGAAAGATCGAACTCCGCCCAGTGCCCACAATCGTGCCTTCCACCGTTGTCTGTTGTGGGGGTGGGAACGACCACGCAGAACCTCGAGGAACAGCAACTCCGTTGGCTGTTGACCGCTCTTGATGAAGCTTTGCAACTGCCTTTGCCAACTGTTGGATATAATTCGACTTGGGACAGAGACAGTAGCAAAGGCATTAATACCTTAATGTTCAGGCAGATATCTTGCCTTAAGAGCAAGCCTTGGGGGACTGAGTGCGGAGAAATGTCGAGTCCGAAGGAGCCACCCCTTTATTGCGCGTAAGGCTTCCGGCAGGACTGGTGTGTCTGACTTGAGCAACAGTCCCAGTGGCTGCGCGAATCTGCAAATCTGCATCAGAGCCTCCAGTTCGCCGAGGATGTGAGTGTGGGGACTTAGCGACCGCGAGCTGGCGGGCTGGGCCTCACACCTGCAGGGGCGGCAGCCAGCCATCGCCAGCAGATTCTCAGCATGTTCTCACGCGTCTCCCCAGTCTTCCGCGACCCAGCGAGTGACGAGCCTTCCATGTGCGCATCCAGCTCGCAGGGATGCTTCACGGGTCAGGGCCACTCTGAGCTCTCGTCTGTCCAATGACGAGCGTGCTCGATTATCTCGCGCATCTCGCCCTCATCAGACGATGCAGGTGCGGGAGAGGAAACAAGACTATCGAATATCTCCCCACCAACTTCTTCTGGTGATTGTTCATGATGTTGTCGATCTCTTCTTGCAAGAATAGCGTACGTAGTGTACGTACTGTATTCCGGTTCGTCTTCTGGATGGTGGGAAAGGCTTGACGGGACTATGTTTGTTGGTCCTCGAACGGTTTTCTCCTGCAGCGACTGATGTCGCTTGCAGTCGCGATCGATAGCGGGAGGAAATTGCCGGTAACTCTGCCCCACGCCGTAGGACGTGGGCTGAACTCGCATAGAACGCTCCAGATGGAAGCTACTAGAGTAAGACAACGTTGTACACTAGCTGATCCACTAGTTTGCGCGGATACGGACAGAGTGGTCGATCTGGATCTTGAACGAAGCGAACAAAGAAACTTCAGCAGTCTCTTCGGGAAATGGATCTTGGATCTTGAAGCTTGAGCAAAGATGCTGTTCTGGGGCCACTGGTGCGTGGAACATTGTGCCGCGTTTCCCCTAACCAGGGTCGCCGTGGAAGGGGTTATTATCAAGAGGGTGGGTTTGTATCGCGTAACTAGGGTTGCTCAAGGAAAAGCGGGGTGGGCGATATGTATTGTGTGATTGCACGCCCCCGTCCCTTTCATCAGGTCCTGAGAAAACTGATGATTACCTCGTAGCCACATGTACTATATTTGCCTGTGTAGTCTAGCTATGGCCTTAACTTTGTGATTTACCAGTATGAAAGGATAAAGGAATGTAGGAAGGTCCTTTGATCGACCTAGCTATAGTCATATGGATACCTTCAAGTATTCTGGTTGGGAAAGTAACCCTTCGAAAAAAAAGTGAAACAGTGGGTTTTGGAATAGAAAATTAAAAAAAATGTAGTTAGGCACCTATGTGCCTGATCTGAATTTCTGGAGAGTGCCAGAGCAACAAAGTCTGGACATTGTATCCTCGAGAAGTTGATCCAGGATGCAGACGAAGGGTTGATCGACGGCGGTAGCAGCGGAATACGGAAGCCCAAACCTCAGAACAGAAGTAAGCATTCAAGTGTGAGCAACAGAAGTATGGATATGGAGGAGACAACCAAATAGAGGATTGTTTCTGCTACTTTTTGAGCTCCAAGCTCAGGGGAACCTGCTTAACATTTAGAAGAGCATGCGGACATTATCTAGATCAATAAGAGGTTATTTACAATAACTTGAACTATTACTGTACATGCGGCATTTCTAGTCGACGTAGTGTGTGGTCGCTCGTAGCATAATAGGAAGGCGATTTCTCCTAACTTTAATGCTCTCCTCCCATCACACAGAGAACCGTCCGCCAACAAATCTTTCAAGCGCGCAAAGATCAACTGCTTCTTACGGAAGCATGCTGCGTTCTGATTGGCTGTTTCGCTCATCGGCCACATGCACAAACTTCCAGGCCCACTTGATTTCATCTTTTAAGGCTATAATTGGCTGGTAGAACAAAACCCTGCATGTGGGCCCTCGAAACGCACACAGAGTGCCAGCTTCACTTTTTCCCTTCCAGGCCGAAAAATCGAGTCTGCTTTGTTCGAGGATCAGAAGGCCATTGGATATCACAAGTCATTTAGATTGTTAGTTATATTGTATGCTTGTGAAATCAGGTTTTTTTGTGTATCGTAGGCTGTTGTTTGATGTATGAAAACCTGGTAGTTGGAGTATCAGGCTTCTAGGCAGAGGGAGCAGCGAATCGGAATGTCATGATCTTCCACCTCTGTCCAATATTGTAGCCTACACACCGACTCGTACAAAATGTCTATCTTACTGAGACAACTAATAAGTTACCTAGCCTAAAGGCAACCAACTGGTAAGAGGGCAGGAAACAACAATGAGCCATTTGCATTCCAGAAATGCACGATAAATACCTGCGTGATCTCTACACTAAACTAACTCTTATCGAAAGTTATTGACCAAAACATGCAAGCCATTTATTTCTTCCCAGGTGTCATGGCATTCAGCAATCAGTCAGGACAGTTGCCGAAGTCCACCGGTCTGCTCTCACCGAGGATGCCGGTGTCTCTCTCTCCACATGGTGGAAAGCTTCGGGGCAGGCTCCCGCAAACCGCAGCGTGCAACCCTCCGTGAAGCGATGCTGACGTTGATGGAGCACCGGCGGCGGCTACGGAACAGGCAAGCAGACAAATTGGTCCATGCGTCAACATAGCTCTTCAAAACACAGCCAAGGCTGGAGACATTTTTATCGCCTCCCAATGCCAAGACGCTTCCCGAGCCGCCACCACTGCCGCTAAGCCTAGTCTCCCGACACCTTCTGAAACGGCTCCTGTCAGGGACCGTGGATCGAGCCACAACACAGAAGCGCCTTGGGGCAGGCCATTGACTCGTATACTGCCATGTCACTGGCCAAAACATGCCTGTTTTGGGTTCTCTGCCGTGTTTGGTGAATTTTGACTGGTCCAAAGCCCTGGAGAAAGATAGTTGAAGCACAAGCAGTAGCAATGTCGTATGCTTTGTCTGTTGGGCCTGGTCTCTTGGCTGCTGAACAGGCCCTTGCCCAGGTTCTCCCCGTCATTTGCCCCATCGATGCCCACTGCATTGCCCTCGTGCTGCCTGTCTGTTTCTTTTTGGCCGTTTCCCTTTTTCTCCTCTTTTCAGTGCCTTCGTTCTCTTGGGACAGGATCCTTTTCCTTTGCTGGCCTTTAGGCTGGACCTTCGTTTCTCATTCCCTTCTCTTCCTGGAGCCTTTCTGGGTTTTATTGTCGCTTTCTTTTCTACACCTCCTCTTCTTCCTCATCGTCTCGAGGATAGATAGCCTTCGTCGGGCTCATTCCTTTGGGCCTTTTCGATGGTTTGATACTCCAGCGAGGCCCTCCTTCTCTTTGTATTGTTTTAATCGTGACTACTTTCTTTCGGTGTTCGAGTTGCCGGCCAATCTCATTCACCACATTCTTTGCCCAGCAGGCTTCAGGGCACCTACGACGCTGGACGTCAATCGTATTCGGTCAGGATAAGGGAATCGAGAGAGAGGAAAGAGGGAAATAGGCGAAAAACGGTCACATTCTAAGTGCCATAACAGTCGACTCTCACAGTCAAAATGGCGAGCAAGGTGCAAATGGTCTACGTCATCTCTGACGCCCTCTTCCTTCTCATGGGCATCTTCATCCTCATTTTCTGCGTCGTCGTGAACAACATCAAGGATAACGCACCTTCCAACGGGAGGGAAGCTGCACGGAATCTGATGTATCAACAATTCCCCCTGACAGGTTAGTCGTGACCCCTTGCAGAGCCAATGCTCAATTCCGACTCCGAGCTAATACTGGTAACAGCGGGTATTGTTAACTCTGTCTTTATTTTCGTTACTTTCATCACCACGCTTCCCGGTCTCGCTCTCGGATCGCGTCCCTGGATCAAGATCGGCGGTTTTCTAACAATTGTCTGCGCCATTTTCACCATGATTCTTGGCTTGTATCTTTGGATCATGACCCTCAAGACGCGCGCCAGCTTCGCCAAGGTTTTCGCCGTGCAGCCGGACGACATCAAGAGCTTGATGCAGACCACCTTCTCCTGCTGTGGTTACTTTAACGCCACGTCTGCCCCAGTTTTCGTCACCGACGCTACATGCCCCAGCCCTGCCGCTGCGGCACTCATGCGTGGCTGTGTGGCCCCTATTTCTAGTTTTATCAATGTGCTCTTGGATAACATTTTCACTGCGATGTTTGGCATGGTGGGCATCGACGTCGTGTTCCTGCTCTCTGCCGTGTGCCTGCTGAAGGAGCGCAAGGAGCGCGAGCGCTTCCGTCATATTGACGAGAAGAACGGTATCGGGAGGTTTTGAAGACACAGGGGTTGCTGGTATACACTTGTGAGAAGGAAGAGCCAATATTTTTTGCTTTAAGGTCACCTTGCTCCTGCTTACCCGTAACAAAGCAATCTTTTGAGTCTTGGGAGTTTGAAGAGCAGCAGGACATAAACGTTCCTGATGGTGAACACAATGCCAGTCCTTATTCTAGTTTCCTTTCGTGATAGTACATAGTGAATTCAATCGCTAGCACTTTGTGACATAACGCTGTTTTATCTCTCAATGCAGTTTCGCATGTATCTCAATACATCAAAAGGCGGCTTTTATTATAGACTCCTGTTGTGTTCTTGACCTTGCCCAGTAGCGAAGGATATCGATATACGGTATTTCGAATAGTTTAGTCCACGTAATAGTGTTATTGCTAAGACCTTTATACATAAAATTACATGTCATACGTAGCCGCCCCCTAATTAGACTACGGAGTTTTCATGCGCGCTATGAACTCCCAACCCTAATCCTATACCTGGACTCGTCCCAGACCCTCTGCCGTCCTCTAAGTTGGCATCATCTCTATACTCGGGCAGTACTGGTGTTGGTCGTGATTGTCTCTTCCGCCACCAATTCCACAAACCCCAACGCCCACTAGCAGAAACTGTACACCCTCCTGTGCGTGTACTTAATGTTTTTTTCCTTGCAGTGAAGCCAAGAAAGCCGGTCGACACTCTTCGCCTACCACCGCCAAGACTTCTCCTAGTCCCTCCAAGGAGAGGCTCTGCTTCTTCGCCGGAGCGATTGGTAGTGATCGGCATAGATGCCAACCGGCGCTTGCTGACAGCTGGAGACTGAGGTGCAGTTGTGCTGCGATCGTCAAGCTCGCCCCAAATGCCGGCATCTTGCCAGCGAGAAGGGGTGCTACGCAATCTTGAGCGGCTCATAAGGGTCTGGCTGCGGGTACCTGGAGTTGTAGGCTGTGTAAAAATGGTTGGAGAGGGCGCTGGCGGAGAACCAAAAGTTTGATAGCTGGGCAAGGGCACTGTATCCAGGTTGCTTCGTTCTTCATTGTCCAGCAAGGCTGAATGAAGAGAGACGTCCTCTTCAAAATCCTCTTCTCCCTCTGTATCTTCAACGAGACCCAAGCCAGGAGCGAGCGTGGACTGTCCTATTGCTGGAGGGTGTTGTTCATCGGTTAGGCGCCATGAAAGGGAGAGAACACCGGACAGGAGGATGACAGTGCCAAGGGTGATGAGACACGCGCGAAGCGGGTTGATCAGGTCTGTCTGTCGGAAGTAAATTAAGCCATCGAGAATTGCGATGATGTTGTAAATGCAGAATATAAAGGGGTATAGGACGGAAGTCGAAACCAGCTTCAAGCCGCGGTGTAGATAATAGAGCTGTGTCAGAGCAAGAATCAAAAGCCCGACAACAATCATCCACGCCTGCCAATGAACGAACTGGTTGTCTTTGTTAACGATTGTACTCACGAGCAACTCCACTGCCGACTTGGCAAACAGCAAGGAGTGAGCAGAGAGTGTGCCACTGATAAATCCATATGAGAACCCACGGGTGAGACGGAATCGATGGTCCTGCATCAGAGTTGTAAAATAGCTGACGATGTCAGTTGCCAAGGCCAAGCCAACAATGATGACAGCCTGGAACGACATCCAAATCACGAACGGCTTCCTGCTGAGAAGCTCCAGTAGCTCGCTCAGCTTGTGTGCCGGAGAGGGGATGGCACCAAAGGTGGCAATAAGGACAGCCCCTGCACAAACCAACAAGGTCCCCCAAACCGACCACCTTGTAAAAGGCTCTCCGAGAATTAGGGTGGCACATATCGAGTTAAAAACCAAACCAGACGCTTGAAGAGTCGACAAGATAGGCAGCGGAAGTGTAGAAATCTGGATCGAACTCCCAAGGACATTGGCTATCACGAACATAGCCATTCCAATCTGCCACCGTCTCCTCAGGTAGGGGGGCCGCCGGGCATCAAGGGGGAACTTCTCATCTTCGAGAATGTGAGATTTTCTCTGTAGAGTAAGGCCAAGGCTCTGGACACTTGTAGACAATAAACCGACTATAATACCGAGCTGTATTTCATGTTAATGTCCAGAATTCTGAATGGCATGGGTTACAAGATGGTAAAGAACGGATAGGAGGGAAGGCCGGCACAACATCAAATTAAGCGCAAGGCAACTTACAGCCAAGCTGCCACCAGGAGAGATGCCATCAATAAGCCCCATGATGTCGTGTGGCCAAGATACATGAGGCAGATCAACCTTCGGCAGCGGGTCGTCACAGCCACATGAAATGGACAAATCGGAGATGACAAAGAAAGGTCTCCAAACGGAACGATACGTATTGTCCCAAAAGAAGCGAATTGTTGGTCGAATTGATAATGGGCTTGACTCGGTAGGGCCTTCTAAAGAAAGTCTGTTGACTTAGCCAGTCCGGCAGGCCTGAACGGTCAAAGAAGCCCAACGTTGTCGGGAAAACAAGTAGCGCTAGGTAGGTGCTTAGTATACCGGCCAGTTATTGCACTTCCAACTTGATAAAGTTGCTCTTGGGCGATGATGCAATCGGCTGGCCTAGGAATAGCGGGTAACTTGTTTTGTGCCTGGCCAGAGATGTTGCACACGTGAGGTTGTTCTCAGTTGGGCCAAGATGCAAGGTCCAACCTGTGGAATGTGATTTTGAGGTTGGATGAAGTGGTTGCGCGTGCGGATGGGTTGGAGAAGCGGTCCTGGCACCTGGGCGATGGCGTAGGTCAGGTACGGATCCGTACGGGTCACACCGGGGTGAGTTAGGAAACAGATGCTGTGACAAGGGGTGGGACACTTGGCCTTTGCTCATTTGAGAGAGAGTAACAGCTGGAGGTTTTGGAACAGAGGCAGATCGGTTAGGGCGACAGGCAGATGCAAAACAACCAGCCTCCCTAGTCTCTGGCAACCAATCTGTGACATTTTACATTTGGCTCGTTGCGGCTCCTCCAGGCCATTGCCGCGCTTCCGTTACGATGTCTGCACTGTGGGGTGTGGCTCCAGGGGAACGCAGGCTGACGGTACATTTGACAGGAACCAGGGTTTAGCATGGTGATGATACATGTGGAGGCTGGTCCAGGGTCTTTATCTTATCGCACCTTACCCCCCTCTTGGGCCTCCGGGCAGCTTGCGCCATTGCCAAGCCTAAGAAGCAGGTCTCCATCCAATGTCCAGCGGGAGCTGCGTCAACGGCGTTGTTGGTTAATCTCGACGTCGCCGACCCATTGCCCAGTATCGAAACGACATTTCATTGACCAAACGACCCCGAGTGAGCAACATCGATTCATAGACACTGCACATTACTTTCTGGAAACACTCGGCCTGCATTCTGTTGGTCTGCGCATCTCCGCACGCAACCCCTCATCCCTATCTCGAACTGGTGCTCGCCATCACCGGTACCACCCAGGCTACAGAACCCTTAACATACTGTGCCCTCTACCATACCGCCCAAGATGTCACAAGTCCACGCCTTGTCCGACGATCAAGTACGTTTATATTCTCAATACATGATTTTAGATGGCGCAGTGGTCCTCGCACCTTCGACACTGTGGCCGTAGAGGTTCCCCGCCTTCCCCGCCATGGGGAAGAGGATGGGGAAGAGGAGCACCCGAAACGGTCTTGGAAGAGAGAGGACGGAATTTACTAACACGGTTTTCCTAACTTAGGTCGGACAAGAGCTGCGTAAGATGACAGCATTCATCAAGCAAGAAGCCAGTGAGAAGGCGCGTGAGATTGAGATAAAGGCAGATGAAGAGTTCGCCATAGAGAAGTCCAAGCTCGTGAGGCAGGAGACCGATGCTATCGACCAAGCTTACCAGAAGAAGTTCAAGCAAGCTACCATGTCCCAGCAGATTACACGGTCAACTCTGGCCAACAAGACACGCCTACGCGTGCTGGCTGCGCGCCAGGAGCTGCTGGACGAAATCTTTAACGCCGCCGAGCAGCGCCTGGGCGAGCCCACAAAGGACGCTGTGCGGTATGAGGGCATACTTAAGGGGCTGATCCTGGAGGGGTTCTATGCTATGGACGAGCCAGCCCTTCAGATCCGGTCACGAAAGCAGGACCGTGAAGTTGTGCGCAAGGCTATTGATGCTGCCGTCAAGGAGTATAAGGATAAAACAGGAAAGGAAATTTCCGCAACAGTCGATGAGAGGAACGACTTGCCGGAGGGCAGGTAAGAATGATTGTCACTGCTATGTCATCACTATTCAACCCTGAAGAGGTGATGCTAACATCACTCGCCCCACTCAACAGCGCAGGTGGTGTGTTCATTGTCGGCGGCAATGGCAAGATCGATATCGACAACACCTTCGAGACCAGGTTGAAGCACCTCAAGGAGAGTGCACTGCCGGCTATACGCGAGACTTTGTTCGGCAAGAACCCCAATCGCAAATTCTTTGATTGAGATCAAAGACAGGGGGTACTGTCTCCGGAGAGAGACTATTTGGCTGGTATGGAGTAATGTTTTGCTGAGACGCATTGTAAGGAGCAGCTCGCCATGGTTATGCGAATCCGAGTAGGGTTCGAAGCATTCTAGTCAATTTATTCCATCATACGAATGCAAAGACAAGACCAAGCCCAAACAAGGGCGGCTAATACTGGGTATCTAAGAATTTGTATGATACATGATATAAGCTAAAGGGAAGTTAAGCCCAGTTTGGGCAGGAAAAATGCAATATTGCCCAAACATTCGTTATGGGCATCCTCTACACATGAGGATGCCTGTTACAACAACAGACATCGCGATGACAAGTGAATGAGTGATTACTGCCATCCAATCTATTGAGAGGAGTGTTGGTTACGGGTAAGAAAGTTCTTCATATACTCCTGCTGCTTGGCCAGTTCCACTCCATCGCTAGGCTGATTAAGCCCAAAGGCATCTGTCTTGGGAGGACTCCGCGTCCGGACGGCAAACAGGAGCTTGTGCTCCAAGTCTTTTAGCAACCCACGTGCTTCAGTTCTCGACATGTATGCTGCGCCTTGTTCAGGTATCATTGAGAAGATGTGCCTGATGCGATACGCAACCTCATCCACTTCTGCATCGAATTGCTTCACTGCTTCTGATTGCGGAATACCGGGAGGTGGCGATCCGTCTCCAATAGCGACTGCCAAAAGTTGCGTGAGTGCAAATAACTCAAGGAAGTCGGTGCTGCTGCGGTCAATAACGAAGCCATCTCCATGTTCAAGGCGGTCAATAACGGACCGCATGCTGAAAGTGTCTTCGGGACGGCGGTACGCGCGTTGCGGGTCGTCAAACACGAAGACGAGTGCCAGTCTGCGTCGGAGCTCGACTAACCTTGGATGAAGCGGCGGGATAGACGAGACCGCATTCCAGCGAAATGTTGCTTCCGGGGTGTGATGGTAGAGAGAGTCGCTGACGTTACCGCACTAGACGACAGGAGGGCACATTCAGTCAGCAAGCCTGAGAATTGGGAAGGGCTTCTTTGGTGGAAGAGAGGGGCTGCCTACGAAGTTATTCCAATCTGAGCTATGAACGCCCAACGCTATCCCAGACAAAGCATTTTGATGGTCAGTGGCGATGCCAGCGTCTTCCCGTACCAGATGGTCCATGCCAAGACGGAGGAGAAGAGTCATGGCCCGCGTAAGGGACTTGAAAGCAAGCGAGTGGGCAGTTTCTTTCAAAATACGCAAGACAACTCCAAGGAGGTCTCGCTGTTGCTCTGGGCATGGTGCACGACTCGTGGGTAGGTCTGAACCCCCAGCTGGTTGAGAGCCCACAACAAGTGCACGTTCTGAGGCACCAACATTCTGGAACAGCCACGTAATTTTATCTTCGTCCATAAGCCGCCTGATCTGACTTGGACATGCCCCAAGCAGCCGCAGGTATTCATCACGAAGCTTTTTGGACTTCTCATGGAAGACTTCCTGAAGCACCCATTGAAAGATCTCGTCTGGCAGATTCTGCATCTTGCGCTGAACGCGAAGGGGGAGACCGTCTTCAAACACCTCGTTCCGGCGACCTTCCGTTGCGAGAAAGGCCCAAACCCCTTTTGCCATGCCCTTAGGGAATAAGGACCGAGATTCGAGTGGAATGGTGCTGGTCTGACTTGACTCATCAAAGAAGAACCACTGCTTCGGGAGTACGGTGGCCTCAGTTCTGGCTACGGCCTGGAGCAGCCGGACCTTGCTCTCGTCCTGGCTTCCTTCCGCATCTGGGAGGACGTCCAACAATGAATCATGGATGCTGCTTGATTGTTGCTTTAGCTTTGCGGCGAAGCGGGTAGACGGTGAGCCCAGGGCTTCCAGGGCGTTGCTTCGCTTCTCACTTTCTTGGAGGGCTCTCTCAGCCTCTTCATGCTTGCGCAGAGCAGCGAGATCATACTTTGGCTTCGACTTTGTGTTAATTGTTAGGGGGGACGAATAAATTTCTACTGCCCGCCGCTTTGCCCTTGGCGTGGAAAAGGAATTGGGGTTATTGCTGGATTCCTTCGCTGGAACACATTTCGATGGCCAAAGGGGGAGGCCGGGGAGTTCAGGGAAGTCATCGTCAGAGCTCAAGACCTCATCCTCGTCATCTGATCCCTTGATCACCGCGTCCCGATCTCTAGAAGGCTTTTTGGGTGAGGATGGGGACGAAGAAAGCAGACCGGAAGGCAATGAGGATAGTGGTTGCGGGGGCGGGGAATCCCGAGAAATAGCGGGTGTTTCTGGCAGCTGTTGGGAGGACGCTGCTGGCTGCAAGGACCTGGGCACGGGCTTGAAGAAGTTGGTGATGGCGCTGTTTTTGGGCATTTTCCCACCTCAGTTATACTTGACAGCCTTGGTGGCTAAACTTGCGAAACGGTGAAAGAACTGGATCAAAATGCAGGCTGTTGAACTTGACACCAGCGGGAGTCCCAGAACCTTTATGGCTTGTATCTCGAAATGCGTCGCTGAAAGAGAGCGCGTTCTTGATCTCACAATTCAGACCTTGATGTGAGCACGGACCATCCAATATGCCCCGTATTCCGTACGTTACCAGGTCTGTTACATACGGATTATGTGAGTTGTAATTGCGGTAAGACAGTGAATATTTCTTGACAGTTCAGCCTGGAAACCCTGTCCCAACGATTCTGTGTTGAATGGTGGTACTCCATTGAACATCGTGTACCAGTTCTAAACTTCTTACCCCAATCAGTTGACAGCTGCACATGAGGCTGGACGAGCAATCAAGTTCTCAGCGTATACTGCATGTTTAATAATTGTTAAAGATTCCACTCATCTGACCTCTCCGAAAACTTCGCAACGTCTTGCAAACACTGTTGCTGATCAAGACTTCCAAAAGCTTAAAGTTGTTGATGTGATGGCTGAAATGCTTGGCTCCAGTTTCTGCCCTGCACCGAAGAGCAGAGACCAAGTTTCCGGCTTTGCTAAGTATCTCTACGCAGAAAAATCTTCGCTTCGCTCTCATACCAACAAGCGGCAAGCCGAGCCTCAGATACCAGACCTCTATCAAGGACGTATCACAAACCAAGTTGGATTCGGAACCAAAACCCGTTTCTCCAGTTCACAGTATCAGAAGGAGCGTGGCTTTGCAACCTTCCACTATGACAAGACATATAGAAATAAGATCGATATTAACACTTACAGTTTTGGGTATGCACAAGTTTCGTCACCTCTCTTCCTGGAAACATCTGGAGGTGAAACTCGTTCGTGGATCGCGGATCAGAGCCCTGACCACAGAAGCTCTTGGCTTGTTTGGGAGAATTCTGCAAGATCTTCGAGTAACATCATTCATTGGTTCACCGAATGTTGCTGATGGTAGACACAAGGCCGGTGCCTGTTCTTCTCAACGCTGCGTAAGCCAGCGGGTAAGAGAGTGTGTAAGACATCTTTGGCCAGACACCTGCAAGCGTCCTTCTCATCAAGCGCCAACATGACAAGCAGACGTAATCTATAAGCATTTTTTTTAAGGAGACTTACGTACACACCAAAAAGATTGATGTACGGTTTACTGCCAACTAGGTGCATAGGAGGCATCCTCGATACAGCTTGCTGAGTGAATGAGTGGGCTGTTAACGGTACAGCTTGTAATCCACGCAGGATGTATGGTCTTCCGTTGTAAGGGATTGTTCAAGTGCCACGAGGCACGATCTCTGGTCACACAATGTGTGGCAGTCGATTGCGGTAGTACTTGTATCAATTAACCGTACAGGTGTATCCATACCTACATTAGGTAGGGAGGGCTCTTTTAAGGAGATGAGATATGCGGATAAACTGGAATCTGTACGAATTGCTGGCGGACAGGTTGCCTGCAGCCATTGGCGGCGTTCATTGCTCAAATCTGTTGAACCACACAGGTTGGACGGAGATGACGAGGGGAGCCTCTGGAGACTGTCGTTGTGTGTGCACCCCATCCACTTTGACTGCGATGGGCAACTGCATACCCGCAGGACGTTGTAAGGTTGCAATCCAGGAACCTGGAAGCGCGGCGTCGGCGGCCGGGCTTCACGCAAAACCCGAGAAAGGACTGAGATCGTGAAGTTGGTTGTGTTCCCCTGACGCTGGGAAGATCGACCGTCAGCAGCCCAGACCACAATTAGGCGACGATCCCCTGTCTCGTCTCCGCCAGCTCCACCAGGTTCTTGGGGGGCGCGAATCTTGAATTCATGTGGCTACTGGGGCGCTAATGGACATGCGAGTGACCAACCTGCAAGTTAATCGTCCGATGTGGTCATGGAAATCTCGAGCAAACGTGCTGTGAAATTCAGACTCAAAGAAAGCAGCACGGCTGCCGGACGACTCCCACGATTTCGGCGCTGCGTTGGGCAAGTCTGCAAAGACAACAGCATCACACGAAATACGGCCAACGTTGCATGGCTGTACCATTGCAGGGATCACGACCAGCTGGGGCAAGAAGGGGAGTTTCCAAACCAAGCCGAGCGACCCCAGCGCAGCCCCAGTGCAGCCCCACCTGTCGTGCCGCGACTCCATGAGAAATGAACAGCGGCTGACCAATTCATGACCCGGGACCCCAGCTGTCCCCTGCTGTCCTCTTTTTTTTTTCTGTCGCAGTTTACCCAGCAGCGCCTCCGCGAGCCTGAGGTCGTCGTGACAAAAATTCCCCCTTTCGGCCTTCTTGCCCATTGATGCAGCACGCAGGCATCAGCACACCTCTTGCATGCCTTGCGGCCTGCTGACTTGCTTTCTCGTTGCCAGCCTTGAGATTCTGCTGAGCGGCTTTTCCAAGCCCTGGTGCACGAGCTGATATCCGTGGCTTACGGATTACTTACAAGTACATGCGATAGGTATCCGTACTGCCCGCTAGGTCGTACACCGTACGGATTACATGCACACTAGCATGGTCCTTCCGCTCTCGCTGCCTGCAAAACCCCGACACTTCCGGCCTGCTTCCACTTTCTGCGACCAACTTGTTGCCGCGCTCCTTAACGCTTTCGTTCGCTGTCTCGACTTCTCTTCCCCTGAGCATATCGCGAGCTTCTCTCCATAGCATCACGAACGAAACATCTGCTTCGCCGCGGGCTGCCCGACCCCCAAGTCTTGCTCGCTGCATCCGTGCCCTGCGGCCGCCCACACACACAGCACGCGCCGATACACTGTGCATGTCCTGTCCATCCCACGAAAGCCTGCCTCACGATCTTGCCATCGACCCAGAACGCCCTCGCTCTCGCTACCTTGCAATCTGACCACAACTTCGCCTCCAGTCGTCGTTCCCTCTCCTCAATTGACTGCGGCTAGCTTTGATTCAAATCGCCGCGACCGCAACGCCCGCGCCATACGGGGCGATCTATTTCTTTGCCAAGCTGGACTCCTTGCGGTGCGGGATTGGAACTGCGCCCTAGCACGACCCCGGATCAACCTGGCGCGCATCCCCAGGTGATCGGGCCTTGCCCGCAACTCCCGTCATCATGGCACCTCCCCAGGAGGAAGGCGGCGGGAATGGGACAGAACTATCCATGCAGAGGTCGAGATGGGCCACCCGAAGGCTGACCGTTAAGAGCGGCGCTAGGAAACGGCTTTCGTTGATGACGAGGGCGCAAGCAAAGAACTCGGCGACAGAAAAACGGCAGTCCGGAGTGACAGATGATGGCTCCCCTGCTGCAGATGGTGATCAGAAAGAAGGCAGCATCTCCAGCAGCAATAACGGGGGCTCTGCGCCCAGAAAACTCTATTTCAACCTCCCTCTGCCCCCTGAACTTAAGGACGAAGAGGGACACCCAATACAGCAGTTTCCGCGCAACAAGATCCGTACTGCCAAGTACACGCCGCTTTCCTTCATTCCCAAGAATTTATGGTTCCAGTTCCACAACATCGCTAATATTTTTTTCCTTTTCCTTGTCATCTTAGTTGTACGTGCTTCATCCCCCCCTTTTCCCTCGTTTGAACTGTCTCGGTTGACCTTCCTTAACCATAGATTTTCCCTATCTTTGGCGGAGTTAATCCTGGACTCAACTCCGTCCCCCTAATAGTTATTATCACTGTCACAGCCATCAAGGATGCCATTGAGGATTACCGGAGAACGATTCTCGACATCGAGCTCAACAATGCCCCTGTTCACCGGTTACAGGGCTGGGAGAACGTGAATGTAGAGAAGGACAACGTTTCATTATGGCGAAGGTTCAAAAAAGCCAACTCCCGCTTTTTCGGCTCCATCTGGCATCTCATTGAAAGATTGTGGAAGGAGGATGCTCAGTCCATGCGTCAACGCTTTGCCTCTGCGGACCCGCGCATGTCGATTGAGACAAGGACTGCACCGTGGGATCCATCTCATCGGCGATCGGTTGCCTCACACACGGAAGAAATCCAGATGACCCCAGTGCCATCTCCCGTTTCGCACGATCCCGACGTGCCGAATGTATCGTCTGCGATAGAGAACGAAGCTACGCTACTCCAGAACTTGAAGGGAGACTTGATCAACCACGAGATCCCCGTCTCTGGCAAAGCGCGATTCCACAAGGATGCATGGAAGAATCTGGTCGTGGGTGACTTTGTACGCATCTACAACGACGACGAACTTCCCGCCGACATCATCATCCTGGCGACTTCAGACCCCGATGGTGCTTGCTATGTTGAGACCAAGAACCTGGATGGCGAAACCAACCTAAAGGTGCGACAGGCCTTGCGATGCGGGAGAACGCTCAAGCATGCTCGCGACTGCGAGCGTGCTCAGTTCGTTATTGAGAGCGAGCCTCCTCAGCCGAACCTCTACAAGTACAATGGTGCTATCAGATGGAAGCAGAGGGTTCCCTGGGATCCCCACGGAGAACCTAGGGAAATGTCTGAGCCCATTGGCATCGACAACCTCCTGCTGCGTGGCTGCCATCTCCGCAACACCGAATGGGCCCTCGGCGTGGTTGTCTTCACTGGCCATGACACTAAGATCATGATGAATGCTGGCATCACGCCCAGTAAGCGCGCGCGCATTGCTCGGGAGCTTAACTTCAATGTCATTTGCAACTTCGGTATCCTCTTAATCATGTGCCTGATCGCCGCCATTGCCAACGGTATCGCGTGGGGAAAGACAGACGCTTCCTTGGCTTGGTTCGAGTATGGTTCGATTGGAGGGACTCCGGCGCTGACTGGCTTTATCACGTTCTGGGCCGCTGTCATCGTCTTCCAGAACTTGGTGCCCATCTCTCTCTACATCTCGTTGGAAATTGTGCGGACACTACAAGCTTTCTTCATCTACAGCGATGTCGGCATGTACTACGAAAAGATCGACCAGCCCTGCATCCCCAAATCGTGGAACATATCCGACGATGTGGGCCAAATCGAGTACATCTTTTCGGACAAGACCGGCACCCTAACACAGAACGTCATGGAATTCAAGAAGGCGACTATCAACGGTCAACCTTATGGCGAAGCTTACACTGAGGCACAGGCCGGCATGGATAGGAGACGAGGTATCAATGTTGAGGAGGAAGCCAAGGTGATTCGAGAAGAGATCGCAGCAGCGAAGGTGAGGGCCATCCGCGGCCTTCGGGAACTGCACGACAATCCATATCTCCACGACGAGGATATGACCTTCATCGCCCCCGATTTCGTCGAAGACTTGGCCGGTAAGAATGGTCCGGAGCAGCAGCAAGCCACCGAGCACTTTATGCTTGCGCTTGCCCTCTGCCACACGGTCGTCGCCGAGAAGCAGCCAGGCGACCCTCCTAAGATGATCTTCAAGGCGCAGTCACCTGATGAGGCCGCCTTGGTTGCGACCGCGCGCGACATGGGCTTCACCGTTCTCGGCATGTCTGACGGGGGCATCAATGTGAATGTTATGGGCAAGGATATGCATTTCCCAGTGCTCAGCATCATCGAGTTCAACTCGAGCCGCAAAAGGATGAGCACGATTGTTCGCATGCCAGACGGCCGGATTCTGCTCTTCTGCAAGGGGGCTGATAGCGTCATCTACTCGCGTCTCAAGAAAGGAGAGCAGGCCGATATGCGCCGAGAGACCGCGCAGCATCTCGAAATGTTCGCCGTTGAGGGTCTTCGGACGCTCTGTATTGCGGAGAGGGAGCTCTCGGAGGAGGAATACCGTGAGTGGCGCAGGGAACACGACCTCGCTGCTACTGCTCTGGAGAACCGCGAGGAGAAGCTCGAAGAGGTGGCTGATAAGATTGAGCGCGACCTCACTTTGCTTGGTGGCACCGCAATCGAAGACCGGCTCCAGGATGGCGTTCCCGATACGATTGCCCTCCTGGCCGATGCTGGTATTAAGCTCTGGGTGCTCACGGGCGACAAGGTCGAGACGGCCATCAATATCGGCTTTTCATGTAACCTGCTTAATAACGACATGGATCTGCTTCGTCTGCAGGTGAATGAGAGCGACGCTAGCACCGAGGACGACTATCTTCAGCTCGCTGAAGAGCAGCTCAAGACCAACTTGGAAAGGTTCAACATGACAGGCGACGACGAAGAGCTGAAGAGAGCTAGGAAAGACCACAACGCTCCCGCCCCGACTTACGCGCTTGTCATCGACGGCTTCACGCTGCGGTGGGTGCTCAGCGACTCACTCAAGCAAAAGTTCCTGCTGCTGTGCAAGCAGTGCAAATCGGTGCTTTGCTGCCGTGTCAGTCCAGCTCAGAAAGCAGCTGTCGTGTCGATGGTCAAGAATGGCCTTGATGTCATGACTCTCTCGATTGGCGATGGAGCGAACGATGTCGCTATGATCCAAGAGGCTGATGTTGGCGTGGGCATTGCTGGTGAGGAAGGCCGGCAAGCTGTCATGTCATCAGACTTCGCGATCGGTCAATTCCGTTTCCTGCAGAGGCTTGTCCTTGTCCATGGCAGGTGGTCATATCGCCGACTGGCTGAGACCATCAGCAACTTCTTCTACAAGAACATGATTTGGACGTGGTCCATCTTCTGGTACCAGTGCTACTGCAATTTCGACATCGCCTATATCTTCGAGTACACCTATATCCTCATGTTCAACCTCTTCTTTACGTCGGTCCCAGTCATCCTTATGGGCGTTTTGGATCAGGACGTATCGGACACCGTGTCGTTGGCCGTTCCACAGCTCTATAGGCGTGGCATTGAGCGGAAGGAATGGACGCAAACAAAGTTCTGGCTGTACATGATTGATGGTGTCTACCAGTCGGTCATATCCTTCTTCATTCCATTCATCTTCGTCGTCCTCACCCCCACGGCTGCCGGCAACGGACTTGATGTGTCTGAACGCACACGATTGGGCGCATACATCGCGCATCCGGCTGTCATCACGATCAACGGCTACATTTTGATCAATACGTACCGCTGGGATTGGCTGATGCTTCTGAGCATCGTGCTTTCCGACGTCTTTATCTTCTTTTGGACCGGTGTCTACACGGCGACAACTTATTCCGCTGGTTTCTACCAGGCAGCGCCACAAGTATACCAGGAACTGACATTCTGGATGTGCCTAATCGTGACTCCTGCTCTTTGCTTGCTCCCACGTCTGGTTGTCAAGTGCATCCAGAAGCAGCGATTCCCCTATGACGTGGACATCATTCGCGAGCAGGCCAACCGCGGCGATTTTGCAGCGGTCGATGCAGCAGCGGTGGCGGCTCTTGGAGGTCCCGAGAGGGTCGAAGGCGAATCACTCGGTTCGTTGTCATCTTCAGGCAAGGGCTCTGGACGCAGCAAGAAATCCAAGCACCAGCAGTACGCCAGCGTGGACGAGGACCGCCGGCCCATCTATCCTCCGTCTATCGCTACGCACAACACCCGCGCGCAGAACGGCAGTGACGGCACCACATACATTATGCAGAGCCGCACATCAACTGAATTGCAACAAGAGATGCCGTTCGACCGCGATCGCGAGGAGGAGACGCCCGCCGTCCGGCCATCCATTGAGCGCACACGTCCATCGTATGATCGTATCCGCCGTTCTATCGACCGTGTGCGGCCCAGCTTTGAGGCCAGCAATGACTTCACGTCGGCTGCAAGGCTGAGCCGAATCGAGTCGACACACTCGTCCCTCGGGCATACATACAGCCACCAGAGGGAGAGCTACGCCGGTGAATCCTCGGGAGCCCAACAGGGACAGGAGCCGGGGCAGCGGAGATTTAACCTCGCCACTGTTAGGAAGAGAGGGCTGTCAGCATTTTCAAAGAAGAGCATTGATACCACGGAGGGGGAGCCGCCGCGCGAGCCGCCAATGTGAATTGTGTAATGTCATGATTGGAGAACAATATGGGCGGGTACTTTGATTGTATGGATACTGTATGAAGTACTTTGTAATCATGTTTGCATGAGGCTGGCTGACGGCTGTCTGTCGATATTGGATTGTCAGACAGGCAGGCATGGTAACGGCCCCCGTCTTCATCGACTCTTTGTTCTTTTTTGAGATCACATATTCTTGTTTATCTTTTTGTTGATAGATATCCCGGCTTTTTTTTTTTTTTTTTT
>Ga0065720_1019186_pt1 | contig 33783 bp, 28 predicted proteins | sample Thericmetagenome_FD_59107 | JGI IMG/M metagenome (GOLD analysis project Ga0065720, IMG submission 59107) | Thermophilic microbial communities from the Joint Bioenergy Institute, California, USA of rice/straw/compost enrichment - eDNA_2 v2... | ecosystem: Engineered > Solid waste > Grass >... | reverse complement strand
ATATTATCTTTTTCATGATTCAATTTATTTAAAGATTTATGAAATGCAAAATATCAAAAACTGGTATAGATCAGAGGCTACAAACAATAGAATTGTTGACACTTTAATATCATTAAGATAACTCAGACGCTTTAGTTGCCATCGGGTTTTGATCTAAAAGCTTCAAGTAACTAACAGCAGCTTTCCTTTAATGCTGGATATTAGAGTATATGGTTAGCATTTCAATCACATTGTCTAAAGTTAAATATTATTGTTTTCCTGATATGGCCAGCATCTTTATTTATTAGCTATTTGATAGCTTCTAATCTTAAAGAAAATTTCTGTTCTAAAAGTATATGAACAATAGAGTATGAAAATTAAAAGAATTTAACAAAATTTGGAAGGCATTGATATACACATAATGACATTCATCGAAATTCTTTCAAATCCACTGAGTTTTTGCAGAAAAAATTGTCCCTATGAAGTGACTGGTTCAAGCTACAATTCGACAAACTGACTTGAACATAAAGAATGCCTTTATGTGAAAATACTTGGCCCACTACGTAACAAGATAACAGAAGTACATATAGAATTATAAAGATTAGAATGGGCCCATGTTCAAAGAATTTATAGATTATCAATTGGCAATTACCTTCTTTTTTGGGACATTTTTTGAAGTATTTGCTGTTTAGCGTTATTCATTGCTTCACTGGAAAGAGTCTGACGACATGAGAACCTTCGAAAATAAAATAGTTTTTTTAACAAGATCCAAACAATTTAATGCATGCTAAACAGTGCGAAGGAATATAATAATCCACAAAACTTTCTTATTCTTGGCCTTTGAACTTTAGATGCTCACCTAATATTTTGCTATTCGTTTGAAAATCAAGTTCTAGCCTAAGTTTTTCTATGGTTGAAATTAAGAAGAGCTTTCACTTAGTCCCCCACTCATCCAGCATTCTTTAATGTTTCTCGCCCACAGCTTTAGGTGGTAATGAGGAACTAAAGTGAATATTTTAATTATGTAGTTTTATTCTGAATTTATAGAGACCACACTGCAACACTTCAACTTTTTTATTTATAGACCTTTTTTTTCCTAAATTTAGGTTTTTTATACAATGAACATAGGTGAACTTGGCCGATTTCATATAGCTATTCAACAGGAGGAACGAACTCTAGCGGATTTTTTTCTCTGATCCTTATCTAGTATTTTCTGAGAGCATTCTAACTGAAATAACTCTTCGCGAAAATAAACACAAGTCGCTAACGTTATAAATAAATTCAATTAAAATAAAGCCAACATCAATAGAAGAATGGGTCAAGAGTGCTCAACATGCTCCTGCCAGAACGAACCTGGCGATATGCAGATGCAAGGCGCAATCAGTGGACAACCACTAGACCAACGCCATCTTAACAAAGTTCAGGATGTAAGCACATTTTTGAAAGAAATTCAAAAATCTTAGGCCGTAAAATCAGGTAATGACTATGTTGGCGATGGCAAGGTATATCATTATTTCTCTTTGTTAACTCTATGTAGCAAAACTCCATGTACTTCAACCCAGAAGATTCAAAGGAAATATCACCTGGTATGAGATTTCAAATATAAAAATAATTTCTTAGCTGATTACGCCAATATGAAGAGAGAAAAGAGACCACCCTACACCTTCAAGAGTGGAGCCACTTACGAAGGCGAATGGAGAGGAAATATGAGAGATGGCTGGGGCGTTCAAGTCTGGCCAGATGGAGCAAAGTATGAAGGAGAATGGAAAAACAACAAGGCTCACGGAAAGGGAAAATTCTGGCATGTTGATGGTGACATCTTCGAAGGTACATCTCTTGTATCTTTCCTCATATTTTAGGCCAATGGGCTGATGACAAAGCTAATGGCTACGGTGTCTATATCCATGTCAATGGTGCCAAGTACGAGGGCCAATGGAAGGATGATTTGCAGGATGGCTACGGTATAGAAACCTGGGCTGATGGATCCAGATATGAAGGTTACTATAAGGCAGGAAAGAAGCATGGACATGGTGAAGTTTTTTTCGATAGTGTCTTATTATGTAGGTACATACACTTGGGCTGATGGCTCTAAGTATGTCGGTAACTGGGTCGAAAACAAGATCTCAGGACATGTAAAAATAAAAAAGTAAACAAAGTTTAACTGGAATAGGGTGTCTATACCTGGATTGATGGAAGAAAGTATGAAGGAGAATGGCTTAACAATAACATGCACGGAAAAGGCGTCTACACATGGAAAGATGGAAGAAGATATGAGGGAGAGTACCAACACGATAAAAAGCATGGTCACGGTGTCTACACCTGGGCTGATGGAAGAAAATATGATGGACCATGGGCATATGGTAAACAACATGGCAAGGGTAAATATATCCTGCCAGATGGAACAGTCAGAATCGGACTGTGGGATAATGGAAAGAGAACCAAGTGGCTTGATGAAGAAGAAGGAGGCCAATCTGGCTCACCTGATAAGTTCAATGCCGGTCAATCAGGTAGTCTGGGAACTTCTACTGGTGGAATAAATAACCCCGGACAAGGCTGGCAAAATAGTCCTAACTACAGCTATAAGTAAACTTCAGACTTTATAGCCCAATTTAATTTGTAACTTAGTTTTGATTTATGATTTTATCTATATTTTACCTGCGATATTGCGATTTTTAAAAGTTGCTTTAAATCGCTTAACACTATTTTCCTTATGAATTGATGATTTATGAACAAAAATAATTATTTTCTTTTCTCTTGGAAAATGTTTTTAAGTAAGAAATAGAAAAATGTTGTGCTGGGAAGTTTGTTGATGGAGCAACATGGAGGGTATAATTATGGGGTGATTATGCGGGAAAATAATTGATACATTTTCAAGATTATATACTTAAAGTTAAAGAACAATATCCTCATTTTCCAATACAATATCTTATTCCTTGAGCTGTGAATAATGTTGAACCAACTTGACATCTTCTGGCAATAAGTGCTTAACACAGAATCCAAAGTATTCAGGGTCTTCCTTAGCAACAGTGGCAAAGAACTCCTTCAACATATTCTAAAACATTATTCATAATCACCCAATCCCTTACAATAAGATCCAAATTAACACTAATATCATTCAAATAAATCAAGTCTTCCTCAGCAATAGGATCAGCCTCTTCAGCTTCTATATCATATCCCAAAAATTCAGACATGTAGCAGGCTGAACCGGTCTCGACATCAGCGAAACCTTTTCCTCCACCACCACCTCCAATCTAAAATATAAACCCAAATTACTACTAACCTTACGTTGAATTTCTTTTCAAGGTATCCATAATCATCGTCTCCTTTTTGAATATTAAAGTCACCGACATCAATCTTATCGTCATCTTCATCGTCTCCGTCTTCCTTCCAGTTATAATCATCATCATCTCCAACAGTGTCAAGTCTTCCATCTTCTCCATAGAATTCGTCTTGGAGCTTATTTCCTCCTTGGCCCATTTCTGCTCTACGCTTGACTTCAGCGTCAAGACCTCTGATCAAGAGGGAGAAAATCTTGAAGGGAGCATAAACCTCTATGCTCATAAGATAAGTCCATTAGAGATAATACCTTGTGGGTTGGAATGTGAGGGGTTGTATCCAATAACCAAGAGACTTTCGATTCTGCTGTCTTTCAACAAGAAAAGCTTGGTAAGAGCAAGGAAACTAAGGAGTGAGGAGGGTATAGAAGTTATGTTACGTTGAAACTCTAGTATTTTTTCCTGTGAAAAGTGGTTGTTGCAAAAGCCATTTATCAATCAAGATCTTAAGAGCAAGTTTATTGTCAAAGCTGAATGAGGTCAAGAAGGTTAAGGTCTCCTTGGCATCAATATTTATAAGTCTAGCGTAGACTAAGACCAAACTCTAAGAGCATTATTTATACTTTTATTGTAACATACCATAGCTGATTCAGGAAGCTTGACCTTAGAAAGCTTTGAGATGACCTCTTTAAGGATATCTGTATTAACGCTGTTATTCAAGAGCTAAAAATTAGGGCAAATTTTGAATATTATACATTAGCAAAAGTAAGAATAATGAGGTTTCCGACATACTTGATTCCTGCCTCGTTGGTATCAGGCTTAAGAAGCTTGGAAATGACCTTAAAGATCTCAGGAGTGAGATTGCTAGAAGTTAGAGACAAATAAAGGAAGTTATACTTGTTCTTTATATAGTCACTGCAGCAGGTAATATATGCTTTAAGACAGGCAGAAGCGTGGTTAAGGAGGGCGTAGTCTTCAGATTCCAGGATGAACATGTTGATAACTGGGAGGAGCTTCAACAAAGTCTCTTCGTTCTTTTGTGGGACTGGACTTTTAACGAAAAGTCTGATCAAATCAAAGAGACCCTAGAAGGTAAGTATGACTCAAGTAGGGAAGATACAGAAAGGAAATGCTCTTCGGTTGACTTGCCGAGGTTCAAGTGGGCACCTAATGGCTGGCCGGTTGTGACCTTGAACTCGAGGATTTCCAAGATGTATGGCATAAGAACTTCAGTAGTGGTGTTGAAACTCTCCTGTTGGGTACAGAATTGTCTGATTAAATCGGTTATAACCTGGCCATTGAGAGCATCATGATGGAACATTTGGAACAACTAAAATTGTTAAATCAGTCCTTTTTGAAGTAATTACTTGGGTGAGTTTGGGAGCGAATCCAAGAGCAATTTTAGGGATAAATTGAGGATTCATCTTAGAAGATTAGAATTCAGAATCAAAAATAATACTCTTGCAAGGACGTTGAGACCCTCAAGAATGATATGGATGGTGTCTTCGTTGACCTTTTCGAGGAGGTCGAAAAGGCATTCGATATTCTCAAAGCTGTTGAGTCTATATTCAGTTTTGATATCGTCCTTAAGTTCACTCCAGAAGAATTTCTCAATCTTATGGGCGAAGCTAAAATGATTATTTATGTTATAACTCAATCTTACGTTCTAAGGGACTGGGCAGCAGTTAATCTAACTGGCAAGTAGTTATCAGGGTGCATACAGTGTGAGCAAACTTTGAACAAATGCAAGAGAATGGTAGAGTCTTTGGTAGGAATAACCTCACTGAATTGAGAAAGACACCAAATGGTTCTTCCCTTGAGGATGGGGTTGCTGTTATCCTCAAGACTAAAAACCAATTGTTCGATCAAATTATTAATTTCTTCGCCTTGGCCTTTCTCATTCAATAAATATACAATTTCTTCACAGAAGGTTCCCAACAAGAACAGACCTACTTCTCTCTTCTTCCAGATATGGTCAGGGTGCTCTCCTTCAAAGTGGGAGGTCTTTATGAGGGCGAGAAGCTTATCAGCATCAAAATCTTGAAGAGCAGAAGCCTTTGACTGTTTCATGTTCAGTTTCTCTAGGCCTGCCTTTAAGAAACCGTAGACTTCCTCTTCTTTCATATTCTTCAAAAACTTCTCAACAATAACCATAATAGCTTGAGTAGCTTCATGGGAGTACGTTTGAACCAAATTTCCAATGACTCTTTGGGCGCTATTTCTTAAGCTGACCATGTTAGCAAGATCCTCTTCGTCTGAAATGAATTGGTTGGCATCATCGAACCATCTTCTCTCTTGTTCTTTGCTGAAGAGAAGATAGTGAGAAACACAATTGATAATAGGGAAAAGACCAAATCTCAAAATAGGTTCAAGTTGCTTCTTCTCAGTCAAGGTAATCATAAGCTCGAGAAGCTGGATAGCTAGGCCTTCAACGTAATCAATCATATCAGCATCTTCGTTGAGGTCAAATCCTTCATCATTTGGAGAGTATTTTTTAGTTTGGATGTCCTTAGGAGGTTGCTTCATGCCATCTTCAATCTGCTCAACGGGGACACCATAGACAGTGGACCAGATGAAGAGGGAGAGATTAGCATTCATGAACTTCCAGACGGGCTGGATGATGACATTGAGAGTTTTGGATGTGTAATAGGGCATATCGCTGAAAATTTTAGTGAGAATTTTGAGAATAAGTCTCTTTATGTTAATATTCGACTTGACAGAGGTCTGGAGGGCTGAGATGAAAATACTGATCCATTCCTGGTAGGTTTGGTCGAAGCAGGCATGGATGAGGCTATTGTCAGTTCCCTCAGCGTAAGAGAAAGTTTCGATACAGAGGTACAGGAGTTTGAGGAGCTGTTCTCTCATTTTTTCAGTGAGCTAGACAATTAAAAACGAGGGGGATATACGTACTTCAGGGTTTGTGAAGATGTTGTATAATACGGGCATTAATGTTGGGACTATAACGTTCATTCTGTTGTCAGTTCCTGCTAGGAGTAAGCACAAGCACTCTAATCCAGCATTAACGATTGTGAGATCCTCGCTATTTGAGTTGATCCAATTAATCAATTCCTTAAGATAGACTTGCCAGTTGGCAGGGCCTTCTTGCTTGATAAGTTCAGCGATAGTAAGAGACTATAACATAAATTACAAGATTGTGGAGTTGTTACGAGGACTTCTAGGATTTTAGGGTCATTTACATTAATGACGAGCCCATTCAAAAGAATTTCTTTGATTTCCTGGAATGAAGTTAGTAAAGCAGTAGAAAAAAGGTACGTCTCTTTGCTGGGCGATGACGGGATGTTCGACCCAGTTGTCCTTGAGAACGTTTTTCATTATATAACCTACGAGCTTTCTGAAATTTGAATCAACTTCCTGGCTGGTGATGATTTGGCAGGTGGTAACGACAAATTTAGGAACTTTGTCAATGAGATCTTCAAGGAGTTCCTTTCCGTTCTTTAATTGATCCGCGTTCTTGATTAGTTCTTCAAATGTTGCTAATACTTCTTCAGCACTCATCGATTAATTATCAATTCAAATAAAAGAATTAAAATTTGAACAGGATATCGACAAAGAGTTTCAATTTTCAATACTAGATCCTACCTTGACTTCATTATTGTCTGCCTAGTCTATAAATAGACTCAGTTCGTCTAAGCTCTCTGAAGAATATAACTGGACTTTAGGACAGATTTGCCTTAATTTTTGTGGACTTTAATTTTTCTCTACATTGATTTAGCTTATAAGATCTAAAAACAAGGTCTTTTCTCACTGCCAGTTTTCCTATTTGGCTTGAAAAAAATATTACAAGGTTGCGAGAGAGCTTAAAAGAGAAATTCATTTATATACAAATGAACAAAAATTCTACGAGAAAAATAGGCCCCAAATTACAAGATAAACTTCTAAAGAAGACACGACTCTTTTGGGTAATTAATTTTATTCACTTTGCTTTTTCATTTGGTCAAATTTGTCATAACAAGCCTTGAGATCATTTTCATCATAGATAATTGACTGGTCATTTGTGGCTAATTTGTAAAGTCTGGTCAACTTACAGGCCAGACCGCAGCAGAACTTCTTTTTCTTGATACTTATCTCCTCTTGTGGAAATCCAGGAACCCCTTTAGTTGAAATTTGTGTGTTATCAGAATCCATGCTTTTTTATTTTTATGAAAAATTAGGAATTCTGATATTAAGAGGACCTTCGTTACTTTTAGAAAAAATGAGCAGAAAAATTTCCTAGAAGTATCATTGGAAGAATATTAACTAAGGCCATAAGTTATCGTTTAAGTTACTAAAGGTTTAGAAGAATGCGAGATAGAATGAGCAGGAGTATATGTACATGGTAGTTACATAAAGCATATTGAAATAAAGTAGACTAGTGTGGGCTAAGAGCCTTGAATTTGGTTCTTTCAGTAGGATAAGGACAATAGAAACATGAGACATTTCGAGAATTATTTTCGTAGTCGACATTTTTAAACTTACTGCGGCGTTCGAGCAGAACTACTGATATTACATTGAAGAATTCGTCGAAATCGACTCTAGTTTTTGTGCCGAATTTTTCTTTGATTAGATTGAGTTCTCCCGTATTTGCAAAGTGATTATGAATGTCGTTGATATCCACATATCCATCTATGGGAATCATAGAATCAAATATATTCTTAATTTCCACGACCTCACGCTCATGCAATTCAGGTCTTCTTTCCATGTATTTTTTGATATCGAAGGAGGGAGCTTGTGGTTCATTGGCCTGGCCCATTTCTGAGGAAGTAAATTAAATTGTTTTGCTTATTAAGTTAATTTCTTTGAAAAGAGCATCTAAAGAGTTAAATTTAGGAAATTGTCTCTAGGACTTAGAAGGGTTAGAAAATTTTTAGCCTAAGAGCGAGCTAGTTTATTTCTTATTCATTCATATTCAAGTGAGAGTTCTTTGCATAGATGCATAAGATCACACAAACATACGTAATGGATTTAGCATGGTCTTGACCAAACTCTGGCGAAGGGAATGTCTCTATGACTGAGCTTATCGTAGACGAGGTTTCTGAAGTCGAAGTTGTCGTAATGTTGTTCATCGTACATACCAACGTAGACATATTGTGTGTTACCCCAAATAAGAGTGAAGAAGAAGGTCAAGTATATCAATTTTGTGTTGAAAACTGGGGTGTGGATATTGAAGAATCCGTTTCTTTCGAATGAAGTTGTTCTGATGAACCACTTTTGATTGCTAGGAGTCTTGGCGAATTTTCTTACAGTCAATCCAGCAATATTCTTGGGAACAGAGGGTTCTATCTCATAGCTGGCGCGGTTATTTCTGATCCACTCTTCCCTTTTAGCATGGAATTCTCCCCATTCGGGTGCCTGGACGGGGTAATTGTTGTCGAACTTAGGATCGAACTTTTTGAAATCCATTAATATTAATTAATAAATCTGTTCTTTTGTGTCTCTAAATTAGGATTTAGTTAGTACACAAGACTCTATATTAAAATGGGAAAAAAATAACGAGGACCTGGGGTGTTTGAAAGGTTAGAAAAAGATGTTATGTGTTGAAAAAAAATCAGGAATTAGTGAGAAAATAATTAATAAATAAAGGAAATAAATTGGAAATGATTGGAAGTTACATGCGCAAGGCCTTCAGTTCTCCTTACTTTAGGAACATCAGACCATATTCCTTTTCTACTTCTCAAATTAATTACTCTGAATACAGAAATGTATATAGGAAACTTCTCCAAACCGAGGAATATCTTTATAGTATTGACAATGGAGACAAGATGGTCGAATTAACCATCGGCCAGGATGCCACAATTCAAGAGCTTAAGGAACAATTCAAGCAGCTATCAAAGGATATCAAAGAAGTCAAAGTGACTTCACTTGATTTAGCTGAATATGCCGATGTTACTAGATTGAGTGACTTGGCAACTGAAAATCACTATCTAATTGTCAACAATAAGTCCCTTTACAAGGTCACCAGTATAGACAAGAGTCTCGCAGATCAGGATGAGGCTCTTTACCAAAAAAATCAAGATCTTTGCGAAAAATTAGGGCTACCCTTTATTGAAAGAAAGATCCTTCTAAACTATTTGAAAAGAGTCGATATCCTCAACCAAGAGAGATTCGGCAAGAAGCTCTTCACTGGTCAGGAAATCGCAAATACAGCAGTTGACAAGGATATTTTCATTCAAAATCTTATCGAAGCCATTATCAACAATAAAAACCAACAAATTGAGAAAGAAGAAGCCCTAATACAAATGTACCACGAGCAGAAGGAAAAGCTTGAAAACCTTAAATTACAAAGAGCTGAACTTGAGAAAAAGGTATAATTATTCCCCTCCCATGGTCTAATAATTCTAGGCTCATTCTATAACTAAGTGGAAGATGAGTCTCGGTCTAGCAGCTTTATTAGGTAAACCTAGTTCAAAAATCTCTAATTTTTCTAGGTCAATTTTCTTTCGTTGGAGTTGGTACTTATGTGATCTATTCTTGGGATATTATTGAGCCCTTGGTATACTTTATTAATCTCTCAGCCTCCATCCTCTTGAGTCTTCAATTCTTCAAGACCTATTCTGACTATTCTAATACCGGATATTTGATTTATATGAGAGATAAGCAGCTCCAGAAGCTATATAAAAGATATAATTTCCCTATTCATGAATTGGAACAGACAGAGGAGTTGGTTCAGGCTCTCGAGAGAAAAATAAAGTCTAATGTGTTAATCAATTTATAAGAGTAAGATGCATACCTGAACATATTTAGACATTATTTTTATACTTATTACCTTTATTGAAGAGCTAATTTATTCAACTAATAAATTTTCTTTATGCAAGCAAATAACACAACCCCTGAAAACCACAATTATCAATTTCTCTGCGAGAGGACCAAACTTCCTCAAGAATACCTAAACTTAGACAAGTTCGCTCCTCTTGAAGATAAAATCCTATGCCAAAAATGTGCTGAAAAGTATTTGGGCAAATCATGTCTGATCCCGATCAAGGAATTTGTTCAAAAATCTCGGCGGGCCTTCCTTACTGAGAAGTACTTGGATCTAGAATTGCTTCGAAAAGAGCTAAAGCATCTTAATGAATATTATAGGCTCAAGTTTGACCACTATAGGGTGGCTTTTATAGAATCATTTATGAAGATATCTCAACGTGTGGAGAAACTCATCGACACTAGAATAGGAACAATGTTCCACATTGCAAAAGAAAACTACCTTGAAAAACTCTCCCTTTTCGACAACCCTCACCCCAGTTACGATCTCCATTCCCTTACATCAAGTCTTCTCAAAGTATTGGGAATTCAAGAAGAAAGAGAGGGCTTCACCTTCGAAGTTAAACTGACTTCTGAGATAAAAGAAGAGCTGAAGAGGCTACAACAAGACACTAAAACCGAACTCGAACCATACGAGGCCATGTTCAATCAGCTCGATCATATATTGACACAACTAAAAGATCCCTCAACTTTTGAATATCATGGGATCTCCATTACCAAATGGAACTTCAAAACTCGTGAAATTGCACCTCGCGATAGCATAGAGAATAGTATCCCCGTTGAGCCATACACTTATAAACCTATTATCTCCACACCCTCCTCTCGAGGACATAAAAAGGAGATAGACTTCCAAAGTACATCGAGATCTACATCTTCACGCGGCAAGACCGACGACTCTATTCAAGAAGTATATCAAAAAGCATTTACTACTACTAATGGAATAACCATAAATTCAACCTCACACCACAAAAAGGAACATGCTAATGAGATCATGATTCAGAAAGTCAACGAAATGGCTCTTTTGAAAGAAATGAATTTAATAAAACACCTTAACCTCAATCTTTCAGGACATCAAATAAATTCTAATAATTGCTATGATGTTGCTGCTGCAATAAAATTCCAGAAAGATCTGGAAGTCCTCAAGCTAGACCTCTCCAACAACAGTCCACAAATGACCAGAGATGCCTTCCGTGAAATCCTGAGTGCTATAACTCATTTACATTCATTGAGAAGATTGAGCTTGAACTTGAGAATAAATAACTTTACGCCCTTGGAAATGACTGCCATATCCTCTTTCTATACCAAAATGGACCATATAACTGAGCTGGACTTATTATGTAGTTTTAACTTAATCGGGGACGATGGAGTCGCAACTTTTGCCAAGGTTTTGGGAAAGCATGTAAAACTCAAGAAACTAAAACTTGACCTACAGAAAACAAAAGTGGGCTCTTCTGGGTTCAGAGTCCTATTTGAGAATCTTGCAAATTTGAAAAATTTAGAGTATCTTTCCCTAGTAATTTCAGACAATAAAATTACAGATCAGGACATAGAAGTACTGGCAGATACACTTAAAGTGCTTTCAGAGTTGGTTACTTTAGATATACACTCAGCGAGCAATCTTCTAAAGGATGAGGCTCTGAGTGCCTTTGCTGGGGCATTGTTTAATGGGCTAGAGAATCTGAAGAACTTTGGACTTGATTTACAGTTCAATGATATAGGATACAATGGAGTAAAGGATATTGTAGTGGCAATAAAGGATAAAAAGACTCTGGAAAAAAGTGCAATAAATTTACTAGATAATAAGGACCTGGGTTCAATACGGTTGGGTGAGGTAAGGGGGATAATAGATTCGACAACCCATTGCATCTTGAAAGTGAAATTGTAAGTAATGTATATGGTTATTCTTTATGTTAAATTATACTTCTTGTTTTGTTCTTTGAGGAAGTTCTTTATTGCTAGCTTGTTAAACATGAAAATTATTTCCTAAATTCGCTCGAATTTTCCTCTTTAAAACGATTCAATCTCAAGGAAAATTAAAAGTTAGTACAAATAAATCTTAGAGGGATCAATTGCTGTCCTTTCTCCATCAAGAACAACTAAATTACTAATATGAATAATGAAGAAACTTCATGGCTTAAATTTTCAATTTTGTTCCCGTCCATATTTTCCATCTTTGGGTCCCTGCTAATGTCATTCATCAATTTTCAGTTTAGAATGAGACAAACGGTCCTTACAAATTTTGTTCTATCCGTGGCCGTCTCGGACTTCTTATATACAATCACGGGCTTAGCTCTAGCAAGAGGGAGCCCACCATTTGAATGTCCAGTGTATTGGACCTTAATTCGAAGCTTTGCTAGGCTTACATCGTTTTGTTTTTCTGTCGCCTTCGCCCTCACCCTCAACAAACTCGTTATATCAGGGATCACTAATAGAATGGATCTCGATCCTGAAACTGTGAGAGATATGTTCAAGTGGTCTTTTCTGGTACCATTTATTTGGATTGCCATATTTCTTTTGTTCTTTTCCCACAGATTTTTGGACGTTATTTGCTGGGAGGGAATTCCAAGCCTCTCTGAGCAAAGTATTTTGTTGAAATATTACATGGAGCTCCCAATTATTGCAAGCCTAATTGGAGCCATAATAATTCATAGTACTACATTGGTGTTCCTTAAAAGGAAACTGGAACAAGAAGGAAACTTCAACTTTATCAAGAACCTTTATGAACTGTTCATCTATCCCTTCGGAATTTTATTATGTTACTTTTGGTTCTTCTTGGAGTCCCTAGATAACGAGAATAATTTCATTAGGACCGCAGATGTCTTCTTCCAGCAATCCCAAGGCTTCATCAACTTCCTCATCTTTGGACTTAATTATCAAACAAGAACCTACATAAAGACCTACTGCCAAAAGGCTTGGACGAGAATATATGAATTTTTTCATGTTACAGGCCATCATCATAGAAGTCATGCTATCGAATTACAAACAGGACTTCTCCATGATAACATTGATGATGACAGAGTCAAGCTTGTAAACTACCTCTAAACTATGCAGGGACATTTCTGAGGGATTTTAGGGGAGTAATTTGACATAATTCAACAGTTAATCGTATATAAATAAAAATAATTTGTACGACACAATCTATTTTAGCTTCTTAGTGTATAAATCTAACCAATATTCATGCATCCTCTGTTGATATTTAATTTTTCATTGCCATAAATGGCACAAAATATAAATATCGTTTTTAATAAAGAATATTCCCTCTTATTTGATATTCAGATCTCCCGTATATCTCCCATCTAGCTTCTTAATAACCCTTGCTCTCTGTTCCTTAGGCAAAGCCAGTAGTTGATATAATGTATTTCCATAAGGATTTTTTGACAGAATGGATTCTCTCTGTTTGTAAAGCATCTCTTTTTCCACATCTAAAATTTTATCCAAAAATCCTTTCTTTTTTACTGTAGAGTGTCTGTCGCCATTGCTCATCATTTTCTGCCACCTGATGAACTTTTCTTTGAATTTGTTCCTCATTCAGTAGACCTTTCTTATTGTTTTTGATTTCTTTTATTATCCCTCTGCGTCTCACACTAGTCATATACAAGTTTATGGGCAATTTTTGTTTGTCCATCTGCAAAATAAGAAAAAAAAACTAACCTATTACCATAACATATTTGGAATTTATCCTAAAATTTCGAGCTGTAGTCGAAGCCGAAGTGGGAAAAGATTCTCTAGTTGTCAATAATTCTCTTGAAGGAGTTGTTCTTAGAATTGGAGTGGAGTGTCTATTTGAGAAATCTTCAAAATTTGACGTCACAGGTCGGTGTGTCTCTCCCTGTTCTAAAATTATTTTATTTCTCTCTGCTAGTTTCGTTTTAATAGATGGGAGCTCTAGAAGGTTATGTTTGCAATTTAATCTTACTTTTCTTTTTATCCACAAGGTCATACATAGGAACTTTATACTTCTTGCGGTTTGATAAACCTTGATCATTGCGATAAAAGCAGAAATCCTCTAGTAGCTTATTATTGATGTTCTTCATGGGCATCAGGTCCTCGTCATCCTCGTAATATTTCTTAAATGAGCTATCCATGATCTCAAGTTCTCGATTTAAATTTCTGAGCCCTTCCAATATTTTGCCTACATCTTGGCTCATGCTTTCTTTGATTTTTTCCACATGGCCGTGCAGAGCACAGCTCTCAAAGAATGTCCCAAGGCGATTTTTGGTCATTGATTGAGGATATTCTTTTTTGAGCTGAGGTTCAGGTGAAGTATATGGGGTAAATTCAAATTTTTGTTGGGGAGGGTGTGGCTCTATTGAAGTGTTAGGATATGGAGATTTGGCTTTACTTATGGTGATACTTTGTATTAAATTGTCAAGACGTTCCATATATAACTTTCAATAAATCTCAATTATGCAGACTTTGCAAGAAAGATAAAAATTTAGCATGAAAAGTAATCTCTGAACTGGTCAAATATAAGGGCTCCATCGAGCTAAAATATTAATTTCAAGTAACGAAATGGACTTACGGGAACTCCAAAGTGCTCGTACATTCCAATTGCAAGAGCGGTTCCAAGATGTTCAGGTTTGTAGGCCTTGATACTCTCAGGCTAAAAGTTCAACATTGCTATACTATTCACTTACAGGATTTTGACAAATTATTTTGAAGAATCCAGCAAAGAAATTGGTAGTTTCTCTGAAGTCAAGGAATCCATCATTATTATCATCAAAGATATCAAATCCTGCCTTGATTTTCTCAATCTTTTAGAGTTATAAATGCTGAATATATAGTCTCTTACCTTGTTTCCACCACAAAGAAGACCCAAACCAGTAGCCAATTCTCCAATATCCAAGAGTCCATTTCTAAAAATTCTGAGAAACTCAACTAAATAATATACCTGTTAGTGTCAAGAGTATTGAATAGTTTGAGCCCAACTTTGGTAATCTATTGGTTATGAGAATTTGGACTTTATTTACATTTTCTTTTCCTTTAACATTTGTTTGAGCAGCGAGCTCCCTCAAAAACTCCAAGAAAGACTTATAGTCACAGGTTCTGTTAGGGCACATCTTCAACAATAGAGTCACAGCAGTATGGACGTGAATCTTATCAAATGCAACAAGTTCTCTAAGTTCCTCAACAGTTTTGTAATAGACTTCATGGGCAGCTTCCTCCTCCTTCAATTGCTTCTCTCTTTCAGCTTGTTCCTGACCACTTAGAGAAAAACCCATATTTATACCTCTTTAGTCAAAGGATGAACACCTCTCTTCTTCAGCTCTTCGATCTTAGCCACTCTTATTTGTTTAAGTCCTTCCTTTTCCTCAGGAGTGAGGGATCCTGAGTACCAGCTCATGAACTCTTCAAAAGAAATTTTATCATCCTTGTTCAAGTCAATGGTCTAATCATTATTCTCAAAATCTTTTGTCCTTACATTAAAGAGATCCAAGGCAGTAGCATAGGCAATCTTAGCCAAGTCACCATCAGATTTCTTGGTAAGCCTGATTGTGTTGAAGATCAGATTTTCAACTTCCTTAAAGTCGAGGAATCCGCTATTATCTTTGTCACAGACCATAAAGGCAGCGGCTATTTTCTCTTTTTCGGTTCCTCCGAAGAGATGAACTATTGTGTGCATGAACTCACCGACATCCAAGATTCCATTATCTAAGAGATTAGGATCTATATTCTCAAAACTTACTATCCATATCAAGGAATTCAAAGAGTCTTGTGAGTTGAGCAACGAATTCATAATAATTAGTATATCTTCCTCTGAAGAAGTTGCAGAAAAATGAGATGAATTCATCAAGTCTAAGTTCATCCAAGTGTCCAAAAGACATCTTGATATCAAACAAGACTGCATTGGGGTTCAGGGTGTTAAATCCAAGTTTATTTCTCAATGAGATAAATTCATCAAAAGAGTTGAGGGAAGCTGTTTGTCGAGATTGCAAAACCCCTCCAAAAGTACTAGCTCCCAAATTAGTGATACCAATGGGCCCGGAGGAAACTTGAGTTCCTGGAATGTAGAGATTACTAGAGGACTTGTTATCTGAGAAATTGACATTATAAGAGATGGGGGTGGTAGAGGATTTCATTGATTGGAATTGGTTGTAGGCTTGAAGGAGGGCTTCAATGGCAGGATGTTTTCTCCAGATGTAAAATCCGCAGTAAGTTAACTCAAATGAGCCTTGTGTTCTAATTACGCTTTCTTTTAGACTAATAGCTTTATGTAAGAAGGCAAAGAATTACTCTTCAATTTCTCTTGTAATGTTTCTCCAATAAATTCTCCTCTCAGCATCCTTTGCATAATTTGTGATTTCCTTCTCACCAATAACACCCTTGACTTCTCTGTCCAAAGTGAAGAAGAGGTCCTTAGTAGGATTATTTTGTAGTCTCTTGGTTGTGAACACACCAATTCCTTTTCCGAACTGGTCGACATTCATTTCATTGCGGCCCTATGGACTTATAAAAAATAATTTCGGTCTTACGGAGACACAGACGTCAAAGATTCTATTAAGGACATCGTCAAGTATATTTTTCTTATGTTCTGGTACATTTCTTTCGAACTGTACCTATCACTTGTTAAACTTGGTAGAGGTTACTTACTCTCATATTATGTTTGAAGGCTTCTCTTGACAAAGGCTTTGTCTTTGTCTCACCAAAAATAGCATCCATAAAGTATTCCGGAGTGTATTGATTGAGTCCCAAGATCTCCTGACAGTCTGAGATAGATATAGAGAGAATGGTGTATTGTTTGTTCATATCTATTGTTCTTAAATAAATATTAAAGATATTATCTTAACAATTCAATGCTAAAAACCTTGACTAAAACCTAGTCGTCCAGCTGAGAATAAATATCTCTAAGTCTCAGGTTAAAGTTAAATAGGCTTGGGGTGATCAAATACGCGGAAAAATTAATCTCTCTTTGCTCGAGTCTGAATGTAAATTCCGTTGTTAATTCGTAACAAATAAAAAAATTCAAAAATTGAACTATGCTCCAGACTCGCCCAAGATTACCGGAAGACAAAGAGAACTCAGCCCAGGAAATTAACTATCTAGACAGTCCCAAGAGTACAATTCAACTAGAATCTTTCTCAAACTATAGTTCCCTTTAGTTCCAAGGATATGGATGCAAATAAGAATAAGAATGAGAATAGCAAGGCCTTCAAGAACCTAATGAAAAAATAGTACCTCCCATTCTCTTAATTTCTAAGCTCTTAGTGGTCACAAAGAACCCCATGGAGCCAGGTCTGCCTCTAAAGGAAAAGATACTGTAAATTCATTCTTTACAGATTCTTATCTTCAGAGACCCTGTGTTTCACCCCAAAATTTTACCTTTAAACCAGAAATCCACGACATGCCTGCTGAGATATATGGATCAAGCCCTCATAACAAGCTGGATATCAGTAAAGAAGAACAATGGGACAGACTTCTTCGTCCTAAGACTGAGGATATCCAGGAGAGGGAGAGATTGAAAAGGGAAAAGGAAGCCAAAGAGGTAATATAATGGGATATAATTTTTATGTGAAAGATCCAAGAACATTGTACATTCCAGCCAAATGTCCACAGAAAGGGCGAAATAGTCACCACTAGACCACAATCTGCTAAGGAAATGTAATATTTTTTTGATAGTGAGCTCAGTTTTAAGGCCAATTACTGAAAGGCTCTACCAAGAAGGTATTGAGAAACTCAAAAGAAAGGAAATGGTATAACAAAATTTGTATTTTTCGAAATTCTTAGGAAAGAAAAGAAGAAGAACAATATCCATTCCACCCTAACGTTGCAGAATCTGTTGCCTATCTCAAAGGAGACAAGGCCAACATGAAACCTTTGCACGAACGTCTTGGTGAAATTATGAAAAAGAAACAGGAATATCTCCAATCTTTGAGAATCCAAGCCGAAAAAGAGGATAAAGATCTCACCTTCAAGCCAAAATTAACCGAACATGTAAGAATCTATTTTATTCTAGTCTCACAATTTAGAGTGAGATTCTTGCCAATGCAAAGAAAGAAATCAGTAATGTTACTGAGAGACTCATGAAGGACGCCGCTGATAAATTACACAGACAGCTAGAAAAGACTGAGGAATATGAAAGACAAATTAACTCAGTGTGTACCTTTAAACCCTCAATCAACCCAGTTTCATCTCAGGAAATCCTTGCAAATAATGAAATATACACAACCCAAAAGGATATCGTCACTAGACAATATCTCTTGGCAGACCTTCAGAAGGAAAGACTCGAGAAAAAGAAGGCTCAGATTCTGAGTGAGGAAGGCTGTACTTTCGCTCCTCAGATCAATAAAATCAGTAGCTTCCTAGTTGATGCAGATGCCACCAGGGCTAACGAGACTCTTAATGATAAGATTGAACGTCTCAGTAAGAAGGACGCTCAAAAGAAAGAAATTTACCAGGAGCAAATGAGAAAGGCCTATTATGATCAATTCACATTCCAGCCCGCGATCAATGCGGTCTCTAAGAGTTTGGGAAGAAAAAGTTCAATTGATGAATTGGCATATAACAGAGAAGGAAAGGAGCACCTTAGACTTCTCAGGGAAAAATCTATTGATAACATGCTTAATCAATGCTCATTCAAACCTAAGATAAATCACAACAAAAAGTATGAGCAGGTTCAATCTCAATATCAAAAGAATGCTCAAATCTTGGAAAATATAAAACTGGAAAACAAGAAGAAGGAAATCAAGGCTGATCTCCAGAAGAAAATGGAGGAATATGAGAAGCTTAAGGAATGTACTTTTAAGCCCAAGGTCAACAAAGAAATCAATGAAGAAGTTCTCAAGCCCAAATTGGCTGAAGCTGTTCCTGGATTGGAGCGATTTATGCAGATGAGAGATTTGCATAAGAAGAAACTCCAAGAGAAGAAGCAAAGAGAAGAGGAAGTCTTTGGTATTGAAAAGAGATACAAAGCTTCTAAGCATGAAGGATTTACAGTCCCTCAGCCTTTCCATTTGTCCAAGGTAAAATATTTAGAAATTTTGATAATTTGTTAGAGCACTAAGGAGTCCATTAGAAACTCCAAAGTAGCAAGAGAACTTAAGGAGAAGGCCAAAGAATATACTTTCAAGCCTCAGACCAATGAAGGGTAAAATCAAGAATTTGTGTATCTAATTTTGTTAGAAAGAATAGAGAGATCATAAATAAAATAATATCAGATCACAATATCCACCCTCAGAACTACCACCACCATCAGAGCTATGAGAATTATGAGAATTATGAGAACTACGAGAACCATTACGAATAAAATATTTCAAATATCTTGAATTCTATCTTTTGTTTTATACATCTATTTATTGTATTTATATATAGATCAATTCCTCTGTTATTTTAATAGAGAAATTTTATTGCAGATTTAGATACTCTTTCTCAACGAAATGGCCACCACAACAAACACTCAGCCCTCCCTAGAACCTATTCCCCACAAGAACACCGTTGCCATCATGAACCTCATAATTACTCGTGCAGTTGACTTCATAAACAAGTAATACTCTAACAAATTCATTTCAATACCTAGATTTTACGCAGAAACTGAGCGAAAATTACTCCAACTCGAGCAAAGAGTAGAGAAACTCGACACTCTTTTAATTCTCTTGGAGAAAAAATTAGACTCAATTCCACCCGAACTCCTTCAGATTCAAAACACTCAGCCCCAATATTCACAACCCCAAATAACTCCTGTACAACAACAATCAGTTCAAAATGATCCTGTCCAACAACAGGCCCAGAATCAGGTACAACAGCCACAAAATATACCCCAGGAACAGGTACAACCCCAAGTGGAGGAAAAAAAAGAACCAGAAGTAGACTTAGAAAGAGGTAAGAAGATGTGATAAAAGTATAAGAAATTAGAAAAATATGCCCCTTATATAAAGATGTTCAAATTTGGAGTTCCATTGGCAGCCGTGAGACAAAAAATGCAGACAGAGGGTATAGATCCTGTAGGAATTGAGGTAATTTTTTTGAGATAAAAATGAGAATAATAGAAATATATCGATCTCGACTATCGTCCATAGAAACCCATTATTTTGAATATTCATTTTCTTTGTTTTGGAAAAATATTGCTTACATACATAATTATTTTGTACATTAAGTATAGAAATACACAAAATCCGAATCATGGACTTATCTGGTTGAATTCTATAAACTCCATCTTCTCATTATTATGCAACAGAGTCGAAAAATTATGGGCAGCTAGTATCTCAAATATATACAATCCTCCTTGCAAAACATTAAAGTAATCAATATAAGTGTCCCTGAACAGCACAGAGAATAAATTTATAAGTCCGAGCATGATATAGCACGTCACTATCCTATCAACCTTTCTGGTTGAGTCCTAACAATATTATGCGCTGGTTTTTGGATTTGCTTACCTCTGCCATCTGAACTTTACACGATTTATCATACAGGACATTAGCTCCTTGCCAATAGGAAAAAGCTAAAAATATTTCCCTGAAGCGGGTTGCGAAATAGGAATATTCTGAGTGAAAAGCGCTTAAAAAGCAAAGAATTGGTAGGCAAATATTCCATCCTACAAAGTAGGCAAAAATTCTTCTGTGTTGGTTTATATAGGAGCTCATGTCTCTGAAGTCCTCTGTTAAGGAGAAATATTTCTGAGATGTTCCTGCATTAGATCCTCTTAATTTCCTAAAGAGCTAAAATTCAGAAGACCATTAACTACATCATGACAAAGGCGGTAATGACCAGAATCGATTGCGCTCCATAAACAAAGGGAATTAGTGGGACAATTAATCTCCCTCTTGGGTCAAATGTCATTGCTAATATATCAAGCTCCCTAAGACTAAAATGGCTAATTTAGGATAATTACCTCATTATCAATGCGATAACAGCACTTACATATAAGAGCTTATTGCCATTATTGCCCCTGACCTTAGACAATTTGAACAATATAAATAGGCCCAAAGCCAGGCTTGTGGCAACGAAGAAACTTCTGTGTGTCTCAAGAAAAGTGGGCATATAAATTTTAACAGATTATCTGAAAATAGGTCGCTGTGTAGGAAGACTATTTTTCAATAGAAAAATTATGTTTAAGCAAATTTTAAGAGGAATTGACTTCTTCCTAGGTTTAATTGTTTTAAAAAGGTACCTTCTAGTCCCAAAATTATATAATCACTACTTCCAAGATCAGATCATATCAAATTAATAAAACACAAATAAAGCAAAATGGACAGCGAGCTTGTTAACTGCAAGATCATCACCTATTTTGGAAAGAACTACGAAATAAGCATGAGCAAGGAGGCTACTATCGGTCAGCTAAAACAGCAAATACAGTCCTTGGATGAAGATGTCCCTGAGTATAAGCTAATTTATGCCGGCAGAGTATTAAAAAAGGAGAACATTCCTCTCAGCGAAATTTTAATTGATAATAATCCAACATTTTTTGTCAATGCTGCTGAAGTTCATGGAGGGTGTCATTGCATTAAAAAGAGTGAATAACATTATTAAGTCATCTTAAATATACATATACACTTACTCATTTTCTTATTAGTTTGCCATATTTACAATGTAATATTTCTGGTATACAAGAAACTTCATTAAAAGTTTTTAATTATTTTACTTGATAAATAGCAATGAATAGGCTGATTATGTTCCTAAATTAAGATCATAAAATAAACAGTGTTCAACTAGGAACAGAAAATTAGTCCCTGTTGCCACTTTATTTTATTCTCAAAGGAATCCGATTTGAAATTAGGAAACAATTTTAAAACTTTTTTTTCAAGGAAAAAATATGAAAATATGCTCCATTGTGGCCATTTATTTGCAAATGGAGATTATGCTATGATCTAGGATTTTTCAGTTCATCTGATGTCTTTTAAGGTTATAGATACAGTTTGTTCATTATATATTGTATCTATTGTTCAATTTAGAAATTGTTGACGGCAGTCATGTGGGTCATGTCACCAACTCTGTGGTAGTAGTGCTCTCTGTATTTGTGCTTTCTGTTGAAGGTTGAGGAGTGCATAATCTATGACTTAGCTATAGAATTCAAATTATTACTCTTGGATCATCAGGGTTAGAGTAACCAAGAATCAATCTTCTTCTTTGATAAGCGAAATCGTGAGGAGTGAAACCCAATTCCATGTATCTTGCATTGAGCCATTCAAAATAAAATTCTTACTGCATACCGTAGAGTTCTTCCAAGACGGTAGTGGCAATAGCATCTCTCATTCTCAATCTGGCCATTTCTCCGTTCTTGACAGAGGTGTATCTAGCACATTATACTCTATTTTCAAACCTCCTTACATCCAATAGTATGGAAGCATGTAGTTGTAGAAGACATGAATAATATAAACGACGGCTAACCAGAAAATCCACATACCGAACCAACCCTAAAAGTAAGCTATTATTTATACTCTTTACATCAGAGTTGATGGTATTTTCCTGAAGATCTCTGTACATTTCATAGGAAAGTGGGTTAGGGAAACCATGAGATTGATCAGTCTTAGGATAAACACCCCAAAGGGCAGCCCATTCATTATAGTCAACGAACATCCTTCAGCATTACATAAGTAACAAGGTCTTACTCATAAAGAAGCTGTTGTCTGGCATAGTAAAATCTCATACCGTAAACTCTTCTAGCGATTCTCAGAGCATCATATCTTTCCTCTCCAATGACTCTGTTGATGATACGGGACCACCAGAAGACACCTAAGAAGTTCAGAGAATTAAATGGAGGAATTAACCATTCTTGTGCCAGTTGTTACGGACTGAAAAAATGGAAAGACTCATTTTTCCTTAATTATCTTGAGATAATTGAGAATAATTATACAAATTTGTTAATATGCACTGAACTTTTTAATAACTTCAGTCTTAGGACAATTATGCATACGAATAAATACATCATAGGCTTCTTGCTTTCTTTGCTTTTCGCGTCTCTAACAAATTACTGATTAATTATTTCCTTCACTTACCCTCTCCTCCCAATAAGGCAATTTATGTATAAATTTAGAGTATTCGTGGAGCACTACATAAGAAAGATAGGTTGCTATGAGTAAATATGGAACAGTAAGGTGGACAAAAGTTCCTGAGACCTTCAACTTCTTAACATAGGCATCTCTTAGATGCTTAAAGTTGTAGTTGTGATAAAATCTCATTTCTCGAAAATAAAAACAAGATTTTTAAATTATAGCTCACCTCAAAAGAGGATCTTTCCTTTTTTCTTTCCTTGATTCGATAATTATGAGATTCTATCCACATATATAAAAACAGTTCCTAAAACTCCACAGGATTGATGATTTGCATATTCTGTTGGCATAAGATTCGAAGGCTAAAAATTCTTTTTTTTTAAAAAAAATACTAGATTGTGTAAGGAAAAATGGTAGTGTCAAGCTACAGTCAAATGTAATAAATTCCAGGATAATAAAAAACGCATTTTCTGTAAAAAAGAGGGACGGTCGACTATTATTCACTCCTCTTAATATTATTTTTATGTATTTCTTATTACACACTTTCTAAACACATCAGATGAAAAAGACTTTTGCAATGAATTTCTCTTCTATATGACATAATTGTAGACTGTTCATCTTGATATCAACCAGAATAATTCAGGCAATAACAGTCTTTGAAATAATTCCCTTTCCAAAGCAAAAGATGGCTACAGAAGAAAGATAATACAGTATGAAGATGATCATTCAAGAATGTCAAAAATGCAAGTGTGAAAACTTCAAGAGACTGTTGTCAAATTCAAAGAACTATCAAGATTTCCTCATAAGTATGTAAACAATTCTGGAAAACCGTGCTACTCATTTCATGCATAAAGAAAGCACTATCAGCAAACTAATTATCTGTATATTATCATTGTAGAAAAAAGATATGTTACTATAGTGAACCAATTTCCAAATGCTAATAATTGCAACCTTATCCTGAATAGATAAAATTTATTGCTTATTTCGTTCAACAAAAAATGAAGTGGATCACAACCCTGAAAATCCTGATCCTATTACTAGGTGTTGTATGTCCTAAAGAAATTTGGATCAATAATACAGTACCAATCACACAGCCTGATGGCTCCCAGGCCAATCCGTTTAATTCATTTGATGAAGCATTACCCAATATAATGGAAAATCTTGTTTCCAACAGTGTTACCGTTGTCTTTGCTTACTCTATTAAACCTTATAAGATGACATACATGTATATACCTCTCAATGGGAATTATAATCTCAAGCTGACATCTAGCATCGATATAGAAGGAGGTAAATTCTTCAAGGAAGTTGATATGCCAATTATAGTTATTGATGATAATTTTCTTGATTCTAAAGCTCAGTCTCTTGTATTTACTCTGTCGCGGCTTAATATTTTTGTCTCAGATTCGCAGGCCGGAAAAATAGATCCATATAAATATTTATCATTTGATCAATTTGATTCAATTCAGTTGACTTTGGAGAATGTAAAGTTTAGTATATTGTCTGCAAATCCAATCTCTGATGTTCATTCTTCACTCATTTATATAAAAGCCGGATCAAAAAGTTCAGTTCAGATGGATAATGTCATTTTTAATTTGAATTACACATCATCTTCCCAAAACATATTATTAGTTGGGCAATTGAATGCAACGGACATCAGATTGAACAATATCTCCATCTTCCTTTCATACACACTCAATGACAAAGTCCCCTTGTGGCCATTATTTGCAATCCAAGATCAAAATATCCTTAATCTCGATAGTTCCATCGAAGCTAGCAATATACAATTATCAGGAAAATTTGAGAATAACCTTACATCATACATTTTTCAAGTTTTCGCCATCAAATATTTTTCCTCAGCAACCTTTACAAACCTAACTCTCTCTAATCTAAAGAATATCCCATCCAATGGTAACTTAATTGATGCTGATGGTATCCAAAATCTAACTCTTAAAGACATCACTGTATCTGACAGTGATGCAATTTCGGCATTCGATATCTTAAATATAGCTGCTGAATCTTCCATTATGGCAGATATTCTTGTACAAGGTATAAAGATTGAGTATTCGTCATCTATACATCTTGCAAATATCACCGCCTCTCCAAGAAATTTAGTGTTCGAGGATATTAATATTCAAAACCTGACAGCTCAGAACAAAGAGATCATATATTTACAGATCAATCTTGACAATTTCGCTCTGGAGGATGCTCTGAAGTTTACAAAAGCTAGAATCTTAAACAGCTCAATCTCCTCATTGTTGAATATCACTTCAAAAAACTCGCCAAAAAGAGCAAGATTCCATATTTCAGAAGTCTATATGGTGAAGAATTTGGTTAAAAATGGTCATTTACTCAGTCTCTCAGGTATTGATACTGCTCTGGATAACTGCGAATTTGTGAGCAATAGATTTAAAGAAGTGAGCATGATAGCTACCCGATCAAATATGAATGTATTCCTTAAAAACATCCAATTTATCAAGCAAACAATGATACTAGGTAAACTCCTCTACACTATCTACGAACCACTTGACATATCAATGATGTCTTATTTTGTGGTCTTGATTGACTCATGCATATTCGAAGATATACACTCTAAGGAAAATTTCCTTGTAATCGAATCACCTTTCCTTATAGTTACTAACAATATTATGCATAAGTTTAATATGGAGGGATTCAGTCTGCTTCAGACACAAGGACCAGCAGTAACGTCTTCGGTGCCAAGGGATAAGCATGAAGAAAAGTTACTTTATGGTGATTATCCATCAATTATGTGGGCTTTTCATCAGGGATGTCAGAAACCTTATGATGGCTCCCCAACTTGTCCCTCTTTTGTCGTAATATCCAATAATTCATTCATCCAATTCTCACCTTCCGAGGAAACAGTAGACTCTTCAATGTTTGTCCTTGAACACGCAACAACAGTAAGGTACATGAACTATTTACTCATGGAGAATAATACCTTTGTAGACTTCTACTCGTCTTATAATTTGGTGGACCAACTGGCTGAATTCTCTTGTCTAACAATGAATAATAATCTGTTGGTTGGATTTGTTGCCAATACCATTATGAGCCTTCAATTACTCGATGATTGCATTTTTCAAAACAACACTATTGTAGGGGCCTCAGGCATGGCACTAATTGACTTAAATCCATTATATACTTACCACCACTTTTTGATTTCAGGCAATATCCTTGAAGAAGTCAGCGCCTTTCAAACATTCTTCCATTTGAAGACAAGATCACTTCAATCTATCAATATCTCATCTATGATTATCTCCAAATCAATAGTGGGTGTTGGAAGTTCAGGACCAGTGAATGCTATTGACATCGAACTCTCAACCCAAACAGCTCTTTTGCCCATCTATCTTAAGGACATACAGATACATCAGCTAGATATCACAAATTATATCCCGAAGGCTGATTATTATTACTATGAACCAATAGCCAGCTATTTTCTCCACATTAAAGTCGAAGGGCTTTCCACTATACAAATCGATGGCCTCAGCATAACGCATTCCTCAAGTAATATTACAAACTCTGGAGCAATAGGCCTTTTCAGCGGTGACATAGCCATCAGAAATTTAGAAATCAGTAAGCTTAAATTCATTGACCTGAATTTTGCATTGAAAGCAGCCACATCCAAAATCTCGTTAGATCATGCTGTTCTGTATATGAATACTTCTATTTGCCATCATCGTTTCTTCGATATTTCACAAATTCCATATTCTAAGCAGAGCACTCTGGAAATTTTGTTTAATGACTTGGATGTTACTGCTGACGCTCCAGCTTCACTTAATTCTGAAATTCTTTTTCAGATCCGTGGTGATGATCTTAACATGCAAATGACGAATAGTATATTCAAAGTAATTGTCTCTGAGATCTTCTCGGTGGTTTTGGACAGGGGAGGAGAGGTGACTCTTGAAAATATTACCAGATATGGAACAGGCAATAAATTCTTTGAGTTGGATTATCAAAACACAGCCAGTTTTAAGCTTACAAACTTTTTTGACTATCTAGAGAAAAACAAGGCAGATAAATGGATAACAACAGTAGAGACATTTATAATCCATGGAATTTCTCTAGATATCAATATTTGCAATGTTTCCACCAAAGCTGGTAATATTTTAAATTATCAAGGCTCTTTTTTCAGTGGCAGTATTTCTAACGTCACTATTTTTAACTCTTGGAGAGAAAGCAATGCTTTACTTGTCAGTGTAAATTGGAATGATATTTATCTAAAAGCTGAAAATATTACAATTTTAAACTCAAGCCTGGGATCTTTCCTTTTCTTTGACCCACGGGATACCGACTCTGAAATTAATGATGACAACCAACAGATTCAAGAAAAACCAAATCAACAGTACTGCAGCCCTGCTATTCAATACATATTTATCAACAATGTTCAGCTTAGCAATTCTTCAATTAACACATTTGTAAAAAATCTAGTTCTGGACAATATTACAATTTACATATTAAATTTGGCAATGGACGACTTCTATGGAGAATTACTTGATTCTCGTGGGTTGACATACCTGAAACTAAATAATATCTCGACTAAGGCAGGATGGGATGCTGAAAAGGAACCTGTTAATGGTTCATTTGTAGCTCTAGCCGGTAAGGGTCTGACAAAAAGATGTCCTTCTGGCGTTGAGATCAGAGATGTTAGCATACAAAATATGCTTTATTATGAGTCTGTATTTAATTTTCAGAGAAGCACAGTCAAGATAGAAACCCTCACTGGGATACAAGTTGGCAGTAATATCTTAGCAAATATGAGTTATCTTGATCTTGATAATGTTATATGGAAAGAGAATGGTGCCTTTTCACTTGAAGGAGGTTTCCTCGCTCTCTATAATAGTACTTGTAATCTCAAAAACAGTGCAATTGTCAATAATATCGGTTGGTATGTAGGAGGAATATTTACTGATTTCACTTCGAGTATTACTATTGATAATAGCAGCTACTTAGAAAATTATGAAGGCTTATCCGGGAAGAACTTAGGAAGCTATCCTGGTTTTATTGTCTTGGAAACTGCTCACACGGAAGATTATGATCCATTACTTGAAAAATACCACAACTTCAGTTTTAGACTTATGTCCCAGACACAGAACCATAGCTATTACTTAATAGAGGGAATATCTCAATATGCTCTGGATACTACCAAGTTCTATATCAGATTCCTAGATCTCTTTAATCAAACCCTGGATTTAGATGAAAGTGTTCGTGTATATCTTAACTCAACCATCGATCTAACTTTTTACTTTGAACAGGTTAGCCGAGGATTGATTATACCAACCTCGTACGTCAACCTGTATGGTCCTGGTGTTAAAAGTGAACTGGACTTGACGATAGAATTTGGACGATCCACTCTATTTCTCGTCATTGTATTTATTCCACGAGAATGCATGCCAGGAGAATATGAAACTACCAATCATTTTCAATGCCAGCTTTGTGGCAATGCATTCTTTTCTTTAGCTCCTCATATACCATGTGCAGTTTGCCCTTCAACAAATTTACGTTGCCATGGAGGAAATGTTCTGAATGTCAGCAAAGACTATTGGGTACCTCCTAACTCAATAACGACTATTCAATGTCTGAAAGATACAACTAGGTGTAAAGGAGGGCTATTACCTGACCAATGTAGTCCAGGATATTCAGGAGCACTTTGCCAAGGATGCGATACTCAAAATGGTTACACTCTAAGTATTGGAAATCAATGTAAAAAGTGCAGTACAAATCTTTTTAACATGTTGCTAAGTGCTGGGGCTAGCTGGATAGGAAGCTATGCATTGGAGCTCTATTTCCTGTATACCCTTATTGTATCGAACAAAAACTTTGTCAAGATGAATTCTGGAAACGAAGAGTCAAAGACAAAGCTGCTCAGGTTCAAACAGAAATATTATCAAGGTATTCAGACTCGTCTCTTTACTAACTACTCTCAATTCATCTATATCATCTATGTCTATGTTCAATATACGTTCCTTCAACTGATTGGATATGTAAATAAGGCCATCTTGGCTTTCTCTTTGATATCCAATCCATCTTCTCAGCAGTCATCATCATTGGAATGTATCTTCTTGAGATTAGGCATCCCTCCTGATGAATTAACTTATTTCAAGCTCAAATATTGGATTGCCATGCCAATTGTCAAGATCTTCCTGACTATCATTATTTTGGTATTGTTAAAATTGAAAGGAAAGATTCGCAATCTGAAGAATATGATCATCACAAGTACTATCTTTATTCTGATGAATGAGCAGTCTGGTATATTACTAAACCTTGGAAGGTTCAGCGACTGCTTCCTTACAGATGTCGTTGAGGGGCCAGGATATGTGCAGCTGGATCCTAATATCAGATGTGATGACCCCAAATATGTGAGTTTTTCAAGAAGCTTTGTTACTCCCGCTGTTTTATTTTGGGGTGTGATCCTTCCAGTTGGGATTTTCTTGATTTTATATATTTCAAGACATCACCTAGATAATCCAGAATTCAGAATCAAGTATGGAGGGATCATCAACAGTTATAGAAAGGAAGTTTATTATTGGGGACTTGTTACCATGCTTTATAAGCTCTGTTTGTTATTGACCCTTATTTTAATTGAAACACCAAGCACAGCCTTCTTCACAGCACTAACAGTCACCCTAGGTTACTACTTCTTGTTCAAGATTTTACATCCTTATTCTTCTAAAGAATTTGTTAACATGGAGAATTATTCAATCCTCACATGCATCCTGACATTATATCTATTGGGATATTCATCAAGTGGAAAATACGAGGAGCTATTGATTGGATGTGCCATCATGATTGTAGTCACCAACTTAGCCATGGTATTCTATTTTGCTAAGAAGATTATTGCTCGTATTCTGGAGAATAGAAAGAAAGCCAAACATGACTTTGATGAGGACGTGCGAGGTATCTCATTAATAGAAGATAGAAATACGTCATTAGTATCCTCATTATTGTTAAAATCTAAAGACTTATAAACTCCCCCATGATCAGTTCGTACTATGTATATTTGGCCATGACACATTGTCAACTCAACCTATACATATCCCATTTAAATATGATTCATTAATTATGGCCATCTAATGAATCATATTTTATTATCCTTCTTTGAATTTTTATAATGGCTATCCAGTCGCTTTATTATGATCATTGTCTAATGATTTACTTGTTGCTAACTAATCTTTAACAAGAAGCTATTGGTCTCTTTGTTTTCCTATAACATAGGGTCTAATAGTAGAAAATTGGTATATAATATTTGTATTGAGTCCTCCCTAGGTCTCTTAGGATAGGTAAGTAGAAGTTAAATTGAGAAATTTAATTTTATTGCTTGCTATTGCGGTACAGAAATGAATGGAATCTTGCTGATCATATTTATTCTTTCATCATCAGTATGTGGGGTATATTCCAAAGACATTTGGATTAATAATACTGCACAAATTGACAGACCCGACGGCTCACAAATTAAACCATATTACTCTTTTGACCAGGGATTACAAAACATCTTGGAATCCTTAAATTCCACCAATGTTACAGTAATATTTGTATCCACAGGAGTCGCATATCCTTTAAGCTCATTTCACTTGAACCCAAATGGCGAATACATCCTCAAATTGACATCCAACCTTGCCTTTAACTCTGAAATTTCATTGCACAAAATAAACAGACCTTTGCTTAACATTAATAACAACTTCTTAAGTTCTGCTGCTAAGTCTCTAGACCTTAGCATATCATTGCTTGATATATTTATAACCAATTCAAAAGATGGAGAGGAGGCCGTAAGTTACAAATATTTCTTCTTTGAAAGTTTTGATTCGGTCCAACTAACCCTGGACAATGTGAAATTCAATATAGAAAGAGCAAATGAAACAGATGGAACCAATTCAAAACTTATCAATTTAGAATATGGATCAAAAATTACATTAGAAATGAATAACATCACATTCAATTTAAATAATTCTGGATCAGTTGTCGAATTGTTAACAATCGGATATTCAGAAGAATTGAGTATAATAATCGATAAAGTCTTCACATCGATCGAACATAATTTCCCTTTCTATGGACTTGCATGGCCTTTATTTAGGATTGAAAATGGTTCAGACTCCTCAAATGATTCAATTGAAGTAACAAATTTTGAAATAACGGGAAATATCAGGAACCTTCCACAAATAAGATCAGATTTTGGAGTCTTTCACCTTAGACAATTTTCCACGGTCATTTTCTCAAATATCACTCTGTATGGGATTCAAGATGCTTCAAACTGGAATGGGTTCATCAATATTGACAACATAAAGGGTTTTGATCTCAGACTTGAAGACTTTCATATCTCTAATTTAGAAAGTCATGATAATCTTTTTCCAATTCTAATAACGAATGAAGGATCTGATACACCTTCCAAAATCTTATTGAGTAATTTCATTATTACGGATTCTTATAATATCCCTCTAGCAGATATCTCGGCAGTTTCTGAGAAGCTAGCCATAGAGGGTATCAATATAAAAAATTTATCCACTCATGAGGTAATAACCATATCTGTTTACCTTCAATATGCTTCAGGTGAAGACCCTTTTCATTTATCTAATTTCAATATAACTGAGAGTGTGATGCAAGTCTTATTGAAAAGCAATGGAATTAACGCAAATGATGGCTTCTTTCTTCATATTTCAAATTTCTCTCTCAGTTATAATGAAATTTCCAGCCAAGCAGTATTTTATATAAATGGAACAGACACCTCTTTTAACAACTGCGAATTCATCAACAACTATTACGAAAGTGCAAATATCATCCAGGCATTGTCGAATACGAATATCTTGATAACAAATTCCAGATTCCTCCATGAAAATTTGTTAGGCTCTTCGGTTTTATCTACAATTTATCAGCGGCCTGGTTTTGTTGGGGCTCTTGAGTATCTTGTTCTCTTGGTGGATTCATGCTTATTCCAAAATATTACAGCCTCTGCTATCTTTTTTGATATACAGACCCCCTTCTTCCTTTTGACAAATACTATTATGCATGATATATTCTTGAGCGGTTTTGCTTTACTACACACAGAAGGCCAAGATCCTAGCCCAGGTAGAAATGACAGAGACCTCGAACAAGAAGAATTGTTATATTACAATTATCCATCCATTCTGTGGGCATTTGATCATGCCAGCATAAGCAACTCTCTTTACTACTTCATTATGATATCAAATAATACATTTGCTGGATTCAAGCTAAGTGCAGAAGAGTACCAGTCTTCCGCTTTAATCGTTCTTGCAGAATACATTTCAGGAACTTATTGTGACTTTTACGTAGAGAATAATACATTTGTTGACGTTGACATCAGCCCAGACTTCATGAGTCAAAACGTTCCTTATTCAGTTCTTTCCATGCAAAACAACATCTGGCTTAAAATGTCCACAGGCAATCTTCTGAGTATTACAAATGCAGAGGATTGTGTCTTTACAGGCAACACTATCATTGAAACTACGAGCACTTCATTCATTAATTTAGCTACCACATCTTCCTATAGCACCATTCTCATATCCGATAATATCATCCACAGGGTCGTAACTTCGCAAGCCTTCTTCCAATTGCAGGCAATCTTTATTAGAGCAGTCAAAATTTCCTCAACAACCATACACAATTCGTCATTGAGGAATTCGAATGCAATGCCTTCGTTTGGTATTAATGTCTATCTAACCAATCAAACCAGCCCCTTGACGATTGTTCTAGAAGACACTGTGATAAAGAACTTAGATATGTCTAATTATATTCCCACTGTTGGCTATTATGAGCCCATCTTCAGCTACATTATCCAAATCAAGGTCGATGGTATCTCCACAACAATCATTGATAATCTGGAAATAGCAAACTGCCAGAGTAATATCACGAATTCAGGGGCCATAGGCCTTTTTAGTGATGACATTCAAATCCAAAATTTCAGAATGGAGGGAGTGGAATTACCCGCTCTCACCTTTGGCTTGACTGTGGTCACAACAAATATATCCTTTGACCAAGTAGCAATCAAAATCGATTATACTAGTGGAAATCAATATTTGGCTAAAATTTCGCAAATCTTCTATTCCACTGGAGGAACAATGAGTATAATTGCAAACAACATAAATATTGATATTAAGGCAGCTGCATCATTTATGAATGGAAATCTCATCCAAATAGATGGAAATTCTCTTGAAATGATAATGACTAATAGTGTATTCAATCTTCAAAGTCTTCAAATGTTTCAAGTACAAATGCAAGAGAATGCTATTATTAAGCTTGAAAATATTACACGACTGGGAGATATTTCGGGATTCTTCCAGTTAACTTATAAATATTCATCAAATTTAATTATTAACAATTTTGCTGACTACGCAATGGATAGTCTCACAGATGGTGTATTCAAAATTGAAGGCCAAAACCTAGAGATTGATATTCGAAACATATATACGGAAGTTGGAAACCTTATCACTTTTTTCAAAGGCCAGTTAGTTGCTAGAATATACAACATGACAATCAACAATACCAATGGCTGCCGTCCAATTGTTTTCAAGGACTTTTGGGGTACTTTAGAGCTCTCAGCTCAAGATATTTTTATCTCGGACTCAAGAATAGACTATTTTGTTCAGATCGAACCTGGAAAGAATTTTGTATTTGCAGGCGAAACTCACTCTTATCCAAAAATATTAGCAGCTAGTGATGAATGCTATCCACCAGAAATTGTACTGAACTTTACGAATGTACATATTACTGAGAGCGTCATAGATGCCTTTATTAACAATGATGATATTTCGAACATTTCAGTGAGTTTATCAGACTTCTCAATGAGGAACTTTTCAGGTAGTCTAGTGAATTCATCTGCAATGACC